>Ga0187217_1000182_pt1 | contig 25172 bp, 32 predicted proteins | sample 15SPOviralmetaG_FD_130165 | JGI IMG/M metagenome (GOLD analysis project Ga0187217, IMG submission 130165) | Marine viral communities from the oligotrophic San Pedro Time Series (SPOT) site, San Pedro Channel, CA, USA - 15 SPOT_SRF_2010-09-15... | ecosystem: Environmental > Aquatic > Marine >... | reverse complement strand
TGGTCTTAATGATACACTACTACATCAGTATGTAGAATACATTGCTAACAGACGTTTGAAAGCACTAGGTATGAATGCAATATTTGATGCACCAGTAAACACTAACCCGCTACCATGGACACAACATTGGCTATCTAGCTCAGGCTTGCAAGTTGCACCGCAGGAGACAGAAGTTGAAAGTTATATCATTGGCGGCATCAAACAGGATGTTGATAAAGACAGCCTAAAAGGATTTAGTTTATGATAACCATATATGGTAAACCTGCTTGTCCTTATTGCGATAAAGCAAAAGCAATGTGTGAGAAGTATAATTTAGAATACGAGTACAAGCAACTAGATGTAGATTTTACTCGAGAAGACTTATTTGAAACATTTCCAACTGCTAGAACATTCCCACAGATTATTATAGGTGGAAACAAAGTAGGTGGTTACGAACAAATGGTTGCATATATTGATAACACAGGGTACAATGGTACCGGATTTACTCTATAGGTGATAGATGCTAGTAAACCCAGAAACTTGTAAAATATTCAATCTTCCAAATGTTGGATATATGGTAGACACAGTACCGCAAGAAATAATGCAAGCAGTAAGACAAGAAACAGATGGTATATTTGAATCAAACTTTACAAACAGTGCTCCTAAGAATCAAGACTTAGTAGGACATATTGATAAAGAGTTTGAGATGACTAGATGTAATAGTATACTTGAACCATATGTACAAGAAATGACTCGTGTATATCAAGATGTGTTTAAGTATTCTACAATACAAAGATCTGAGTTAGTAAGCCTTTGGGCAAACTACCAAGAGAAGTACGAGTTCAACCCTATACACGATCATGACGCAGATATAAGTTTTGTGATATGGGTAAAGATTCCTTACAATAAGGAAGACGAACAAAAACAATTTACAAAAACAAACGAACGAGCAGTAAACGGAGAATTTCACTTTATTTACTCTGACGTATTCGGCAACCGAGGATCATTATGTCCTCAAGAACAAGAAGGCGGTATTGCTTTATTTTCTTCAAAGTTGCAACACATGGTGTATCCATTTTATACATCTGATGAGTACAGAGTAAGTGTAGCAGGAAATCTACTGTTTGAAAACAGCACATACAGGAAATAATATGTTATTAGAAAAACCAATTTCATCAGGCGACACAGTAAGTCTAAAATTAAACGCAGGCGAAGAAATCATTGCCAGATATGATTCAGAAGATTCTGATGTAGTTACACTTCACAAGCCAATGGCATTAATTGCACAAGGACAAGGTCTAGGATTAGCACCATTTATGTTTAGTGTTGACCCTGATCATTCAAAATTTAAGATCAAAGCAAACGCAATAGTATGTATAGCAAGAACTGAAGAAGGACTTGCAAAGCAATATACTGAAAAAACTACTGGTATTGTAACTTAACCTAAAGCACCACAGAGTCCGATAAATATACTAAAGGATAGTATATGATTAGACGTGGTGCACCATTTGATAAAGATAACTTCTTTAATATTCCGCCTGTAGATGCGGGAGAAATAAAACCACTATATACGTCTAAAGTTGATAGAGTTGACGGTGAACCAATTACCCAAACTCCGTCTAATTACTTTGATGGTGGTTATATTCCATTAGCAGGTACAGCGACTTACGATCCTAATGTTACTTACGGACCAAACAGTCCATTGATAGAGGATTAATAAATGTCGGAAGACTCTACGCCAGATCGCGGTAGTATATTAGTAAGACGCGGACCAACAGCAGATAGACAAGCATTTACACCGCTTAATGGTGAAGTTATCTACGACACCGAAAACGATCAACTGTATATAGGTGATGGTGTAACAAGTGGAGGTAAGCCTGCATTTGGTGATAAGATAAAAGTTGATGTAGTTGGCAACGTAACTGAAATAATGATGCGTGGCGAACAAGATCGTCCTAGTCCAACTGATGGTTTATTTAGATACAATCCTAACACACAAAGTTTAGAATATTCTGATGGCGAAGACTACTATCTAGTAGCAAGCACACCATTCCAAACAAGCACCAATGTATTATTTGTTAGTCCTAACGGTAAGGATGATAACACATACGGCGAGAAGCGTGGTAGAACTCCAGGGACAGCATTTGCTAGTTTAAATGCGGCTTGTAGAGAAGCAGAACGTGTTGTTAATAGAGCAAGCAAGGGCTTAGGTCCATATCAAAAGTTTATTACATATGACAGTCAAGTAAGCCAAAAGAAAAGTACTATCATAGCAATAGCAGACCAAGGCGACTTTAAAGTTCTTAATGTTGGCAAAGGTGCTAGTTTCTTAGATGCACAAACAGAGTTACGCAGTGGCTTTAGAATACTTGGTATGACTAGTGGTGCAACTGCTATTATAGAAGAATACAATATACAATCAACAGAGAACTATGATGAATTTATTGTTAATGTTGAAGATGGTACATTTGTACAAGGCGAGGAACTAAAGTTTGGCAATCCTATTCCAGGAGTTCCATACAGTGCATTTAAAGCCGCAGGCACATCTTATCCTGAAATAACAATTAGAGTTGAAAGTGGAATTTACTTTGAACACTTTCCAATGAAGGTTCCAAACAATACTTCTATTAAAGGTGATGAGTTTAGACGTAGTATTATTAGACCACGTCCTGGTGCAAGTGCTAGTCCATATGCAAACATACGTTTTAAAAGAGATGCTGTAAACCTTGGACTAGATCCAGCAGTAGTTGGCAATCTTCCTTTTGGTGCTCACTACCTAGCAGACCGTAACAATCACATATACAACTATGCAGAAAATGTAGGCGACTATGACGAAGCATATAAAACATTAAGTACAGCGTCAACAAAGAAACAACTAGCAGACAGCACAATTAATTTTATTACTACAACGTACCCAAGTTTAGTATATGATGTAGCAAAGTGTAGACGTGACGTAGGTTATATAATTGATGCCGCGGCATTGGATATGTTATATGGAGGCTTTAATGAAACATTATTTGCCGCACTAACATATCAAGGACAACTACCAGGCGATCAAGTTACAGAAACAGCGGCGGCTATAGACCATCTAAAAACACAAACAAGTATGTTACTTGAAAGTGCTGAACAAAGTGTAGTTGAAGACTTAATTGGTTCAGTAGCAGAAATAATTAGAGGAAACTTTAACGCACCTAAAGACAATGATGAGATGGATGTGTTGTTAATGAATGACGCAACTATCATAAGAAATATCAGTGTACAAGGGCATGGCGGATTTATGGAAGTGTTAGATCCAGAAGGACAAATACTTACTAAGTCACCTTATACACAAACAGCATCAAGTTTCTCAAAATCAAAAGCACCTGATGTAAGTTTTGCAGGTGGTATGTTTATTGACGGATTTGCTGGTAACTTAGATGCACGTATTAAACAAATAAACAGTCCAACTGAAATTGTTATTGATAATGTGTTTAGACAACCACAAACTCCAACTAGTTTCTTTATTGACGGCACACGTTTTCAAATAGACAAAGCAGACACAGTAGGAGTAGGTGCAGGAGAATATCGTCTTATTTTAAACGATAACACACCTTGGACGCTTGCTTACTACCAAATTGTAAACGAGACCGCTGTAGCGTTGCCTACGGTGCCCTACAACATAGAAATACTTACTGCTGGTAACATCAGTATGTTAGGTAATGACTTTACACAAATTAACGATTTAGGTTATGGTGTGTACACAACCAACAATGCACGTTCAGAGCTTGTTAGTGTATTCTGTTACTATAACCACATAAGTTATCTAGCAGAGAATGGATCAGACATACGTTCATTAAACGGTTCAACAGCATACGGCGACTTTGCTCTTGTTGCTAAAGGCAGTGATCCATTAGAAGTAAGCGACCAAGTGTTTGTTGACCAAGATACAATACAAATTGGTACAGCGTTTACTACATCAGACTATCCTAACGAACAAAACGATACAGTACTTTATGTTACTAACTTAGATTACGAACCATTTAATGTAAGTGAAGTTGAAATAGATCACAATGGTGGCACCGACTTAGAAAACGAACCAGTATTCTTAAACAGATATGAAGTAACAAGTGTTACAGCAGTTGACGGAACAAGTCCACAAGTTTATCAACTTAACATTGCAGTCGGTATAGCAAGTAAACCTGGTATACAAGTTGACGTTCCTAACGCAACTAATGTAATTATTAGAAATGGACAAGTTGTTAAGTACAACGGCATTGTAGATGTTAACCCAACAAGACCTAGTACTGCTCTTGTATATGATGATGACCCAGACAAAGTATATCGTGTACTTGCATATGATGTTGCAGGATTGCCAGTAAATGAAGCACGTATTACTCTTAGAGAAACATACGATTATGTAAAATTAGTATTAGATGAAACAGCAGGTGCTGTAGCAGGATCCGGACAAGTTGGCGATACAACAATACGTCTTGATGTTGACTTTGATGTAAATGAAAAGTCTAGAATAGACACAGCAAACAGTGCAGGTACAGGTTACATATTTGCTTTCAATGATACTGTACACGAAATTACAGCATACAGAGATAAAGCAACTACTGGACAACTATATGCAGAGGTTGACTTTACTCCGGCACTAACAAAATCATTTGGATCATACTCAGACAAACCTACAATGCGAGCAGGTGTACAAGCAGGACACGTTGCTAGAATTACTGTAGGTATTAGTACACTAAGATGTACAGGACATGATTTACTTGACATTGGTACAGGAAGTTATCAAACATCTAGTTACCCAAGAGAAATTTATGGACAGCCTGAGATAGCGGCAAGTCAACCAAAAGAAGTAGTTGAAGAAGGCAAAGGTCGTGTGTTTTATGTAACCACTGACCAAGATGGTAACTTTAGAGTAGGTGACTATTTTAAAGTTGATCAAGGCACAGGTACTGTTACATTCTCAGCAAGTATTGCTCTTTCAAACTTAGACGGTATTGGATTTAAACGTGGTGTTGCAGTTAGTGAGTTTTCAACTGACGATGCAATGACTGACAATGCAAGTGATACTGTACCAACTGAAAGTGCAGTACGCAGTTATGTAAACAGAAGACTAGGACTTACACATGCAAACGTTATACAACCTGGAAAAATTGGACCTGGTTATTTAGACTTAACAGCAACACAAGCATTACAAGGTAACCTAGACTTAGCGAACTTCAAAGTAGAGCGTATAGCAACGCCTACAGTAAGCACAGACGCCGCTAACAAAGACTTTGTAGAAACTTATGCTAATAGTAAAACATTTGAAGTTAACAGTAAAAGTGCAAACGTAGACAACAGTATAGTATTGAATACAGACGATGTACAGGAAGTTACAAGTCCGTTATCGCCAACAAACTTATACTTTACAAATGCAAGAGCCAGAGGTGCAATAAGTGCAACTGACTTAGGAGGCGATGGTAGTTTAACATATGACAACACCACAGGTGTTATTAGTTATACAGGTCCTAGTGCTTCAGAAGTAAGAGCTCACTTTAGTGCCGCACAAACTGGCGGAGATGGTGTAACACGTTATGGTGGATTAGAATACGACACTAACAACGGAACTTACACATACACAGGTATATCGTTAGATGAAATACGTAGTGCATTTACCGTAACAGGTAGTATTACTTATAATGCGGCTACAGGTGAAATAGAATTCGACGAAAAGACAGATGGCGATATTAGAGGCTTGTTTAGTGCAAGTGGCGATCTTAATTACAATGTAAACACAGGTGTGTTTAGTGTTACTAAATTTACAACATCAAATGCAAGAGCAAGTATCACAAGTGCTAACACACCAGACGGTGCTGGCGAAGTATATTATGGATCATTAGCATACAACAATAGCACAGGTGCTATGACACTTACTGGTGCAAGTAGAACACAAGTAAGAAGTGCTTTAAGTGTATCAGGTGATTTAAGTTATAATGCGGCTACAGGTGAATTAACATATAACGAACGTACTGACAATACCATACGTGGTTTGTTTAGTGCAAGTGGTGATGTTACTTACGATGACAGTACAGGTGAGTTTAGTTTTACACAGAGTGCTATTGGATCAGGTGATGTACGTTCTAACGTAAGTGCAAGTGACGCAGGCGGATTAGGATCATTTTCCTATACTGAAAACACAGGTGTATTTGAATACACAGGACCAAGCAATGCTGACATTAGAGGACTATTAAGTGCTACTGGTGATATAACATACAACAGTGCAACAGGTCAATTTAGTTTTACTGATACTGATCGTTCAGATGCAGACATACGTGGATTATTTAATGCCAGTGGCGATTTAACTTATGACGCACTTACTGGTAACTTTAGTTTTTCAGAAGGCGCACAACGTACAGATGCTCAAATACGTAACTTGTTTAGCGGTGGCGGCGATCTTAGTTATAGTAGTATTACTGGTGGTTTCAGTGTTACTAAAACTAAAGTTGGTATAACTGGAAGTGAAGCAAGTGGAACAATTACTATTGCAGACGGTGGCAGTGTTACAGCAACACAAATCGGTAATACAGTTACACTAACAGGTGTTGATACAACGTATGCCCTAACAGTAAATAATGCAACAGGTGATACTGCCGCTGATCAAACAAGAGTAAGATTATCAGATGGTGCTACTAACCAGGATGTATTATTTGCAGGCAGTGCCGCAATTAATGTTGCTGGTGCAAATAATAAAATTACAGTTACACATGCTGACACTTCTAACAATCAAGAAAGCGTTAGCAACTCAGCAAACGATACAGTTATACAAAGTATTAGTGTTGATGATTTTGGTCACATCACTGACATCAGTTCTAAAACACTTAGCATAGAAGATTTAGGTACACTTGCTGACTTAGGTTACTCAGGTACAAATGATGCTGATACATATACAAGTTGGGGAATTAAAGCCAACAGTGGTGAAGCAACAGCAATTACTTCTGGTACTAATATTAATTTTGTAGGATCAGGGGCAACAACTATTACTCCTTCATCAGGACCTACAGTAACAATCAGTTCAACTGATACTATAATTGATGTAGACGATACTCCAGTAGATGGTGCAACTACATCAGCAATATCAAGTAATTGGGCGTTTGACAATGTTAAAACAGCAGTACCTGCAAATGCATTGTTTACAGATACTAACACATTTAGAGCCATTAGTAGTACTCCTACTGATGGTGCAACTACTACATCAATTAGCTCAGACTGGGCATTTGATAATGTTAAAACAGCAGTACCAACAGGTGCATTGTTTACAGATACAAACACTGACACAACATATTCAACTGCAACGTCTTCAACACTTGGACTTGTTAAAATTGGTGCTACACCAAGTGTTGCTAAAACATATGCAGTACAACTTGACAGCAACGATAAAATGTTTGTTAGTGTTCCTTGGGATACAAATACTAACACAGTAACTAGTGTAGGCATAAGCGGAAGTGAAACCACAGGCACAGTTACTATTGCTGGTGCAGGTAATGTTACAGCAACACAAGTTGGCAGTACTATTACACTAACAGGTAGTGCAAGTGCTACAGACGTTGCTGTTACAAATACATCAAGTGATGCAAGTGAATGGAATGTTGCGTTTGTTGCAAATGATGGCGCACAAAGTATCAACATTGATAAACATTCAAGTGGTACTGGCGGACTATCATATATTCCTAGTTCATCAACACTAAGAGCAACAACCTTTGCTGGTAATTCTAATACTGCTAACTACGCTGACTTGGCAGAAGTCTATACCAGCGATGCTGATTATGAACCAGGCACAGTTGTAGCATTTGGGGGTGAACAAGAAGTTACTATATCAACAGGATTTGCTAACACTAGAGTAGCAGGAGTAATTTCCGAATTCCCTGCATACTGCATGAACTCAAATGAAGATGGTGCAGTAGTAGCACTACAAGGTAGAGTACCAGTAAAGGTACTAGGTAAAGTACAAAAAGGTGATATGATGGTAACCTGTGGTACTAAGCCAGGCTATGCAATGGTAGCACGTTATTTTATAGGCGGCGCAGTAATAGGTAAAGCACTTGAAGATAAAGACACCGCAGGCGAAGGTGTAATAGAAGTAGTTGTAGGGAGAATGTAATGCCAGAAGTAGTAAGAACAAATGTAGACGTACACGAAGGACATGCTTCACCTAGTCCAGGACCTTATCATCAAACTAGTTATAACGTAGGATCTCCTGATGTGTTTACTAATAACGAAGCAACTGTTAGGGTAGGAGATACTACAGTTTGTGGAGATCCAGCAGATGCAGGATCAGATACAGTGTTTGTTAACAACATACCAGTACACCGAAAAGGTGATGCAACTGGAGGTCATGGTAGTTGGGTACCAAATGCGGCTAGCACCGGAAGTCCTGACGTTTTTGCAAATTCATAATAAACCACATTTAAGACCCCTTAGATGTACATTCATTAAATAATATTGACATTAACAACAATAGGAGAATGTAATGAGTGAATTATCACAACACGATCAAATCGTACAAGCCTTTAACAACTATCTAACAGAAGCATCGACTTTTGATGAAAAAGGTGTTAAAGCGGCCGCGGCAAGAGCTAGAAAAGCACTTGGTGACTTAGGCAAGCTCACAAAATCACGTAGAGCAGAAATACAAGACAAAAAGAACGCAATGTAATGATCAGTCGTATGTGGGAATATTGGTGTAAGGCCATTGGACAAAAAGCATACGATGATGATCTAAGAGCAGACAGAGTAGCACTTATCCGTACTGGCTGGGTGCTTCTCCATATAGTAACATGCTGTATGATTATTGCGGGTAACACAAAATTATTGTTAGGAGATTAGAAATAATGTTACATAAAAATCTAGTACTACATAAATTTGAGAATGGTTTTAGGATCTTATCCACAAAAGATTTAGATGACAAGTTCTTTGTTATTGATGAAGTTAAATTAGATATTGGCGACGAATTCAGAGTAGGTCCAAATGGATACTTTGAGAAGATTGGCAATATGACTCAATTAGTAAGCAAATTTCAAAAAGAAGACATTGTGTAATGATGTGGGTTGACTACAACATTGACCAAATTGGTCCTAACTTCAAAGTCAAAGGAGAATGGGCCGGAGAGGTTATGGGTATCGCTCAAGACGGAACACAAAGAGACCATTGGCTGTATAAACCAGGCGATGTGTTTATTGTTAACGAAAATGGCTGGCTTGTAAAAACTGATGAAGTTAATGCCTTGCTGTTAAAACATGAAAGTAGTAAAACTAATGAAGTGTAAACAAGGCGACTTAGCAATTATAAAATACAGTGTACGACCCGAAAACATTGGACGTATTGTAAAAGTTGCTGAACACATTGGACACTATGAACGAGGAACACATTTCCATTTTAATGGAGTAATGTGTCAAGCGGCAGTCACTGATAACTTTTGGTGGATTGAAGCAGATGACCTGAGCATTATGCTTGGGCCATCGCCTCGTGCATATATTGCAGATACTTGGTTAGAGCCAATTAAGAATCCAGATGAAGATGCTACTAAAGAAGCAGAAGAACTAGATTTGTTTGGTATGAGTATGATGTAATGAAACCAAATAAAACATTTGAACTTACAGTAAGAGACATTGAAGTTATTGAATCAGCACTAAGAGCAAAGGCTGGCCGAAGAGGCATGGCTATTGCACAAGGTGATGTATCTACACAACTGCATAATGAAATGACAGAGATACAAGAACTGCTAGGACGTATACATCATCAAAAGAATTGGTATACTCCAAAAGAATTTGTCCCAGGTGGTTGACATATAACAATTTCTGTGTTATAAATATACTTGTAACGTTGAAGCAATTCAAACGACGAGCTGGACTCGGGGGCGGTACCCGACAGCTCCACCAAAAATACATTCTGCTTACTGTATAGCAGAAGCAACAGACTGATAAACTGAGAATGTATTTTTGATGGGGCTGAACTAGGATCGACAGGCGGATTAGTAGAAGAGTGGAGTTGCCCGGATGTAAGCTCGGTTAACGCGAACAAACTTAATAATTGCAAACGCGAATTATTCATTAGCGGCCTAGGCTGTTACGAGGTAGTTAGGCCTTGTTACCAAACATAGCAGGAAAGGGAGCTTCGGCTCCTTTTCTTTTATCTAAAAATTCACTTGACAAAGACACTGTAATGTATTATAGTAAATAAAGTTACTATTAACCACTAAACCTAATAAGGAAAGGGAGCCCATTTGAAAATGAAAATCATCGCAGGGAACGCAAATATACCCCTCGCACAAGGAATTGCAGAAGCATGTTTTGCCACACTAGTTCCAGCAAAAATTACAACTTTTGCTGACGGCGAAACGAGTGTTGAATTTTTAGAAAACGTCAGAGGCGAAGATGTTTTCATTGTACAAAGTACAAGCACACCAGTCAATGACAGTCTAATGGAATTACTAGTAATGATTGATGCGGCACGTAGATCAAGTGCTAGTCGTATTACAGCAGTTATTCCATATTTTGGATATGCTAGACAAGATCGTAAGAGTGCAAGTCGTACTCCTATTACAGCAAAACTAGTTGCTAACTTATTAGTTACAGCAGGCGCTGATAGAATTTTAACAATGGACTTACATGCAGGACAGATACAGGGTTTCTTTGATATTCCGGTGGACGATTTAACAAGCCGTATGGTATTTGCCAAAGACATTAAACGTAGTATTGGTATTATAGACGACCCAGAAGTAGAACAAGCAGGCACAGTATTTGTATCACCAGATGCAGGTGGAGCAGTAAGAGCTCGTAAGTTTGCAGACATGTTCCACGGGGACATTGCTATTGTAGACAAACGCAGACCTGAAGCAGGCAAGAGTGAAGTAATGGCACTGATTGGTGATGTTCAAGGCAAACATGCTATCCTAGTTGATGACATTGTTGACTCAGGCGGAACACTATGTAGTGCGGCCAAAGCAATTATGGACGCAGGTGCATTGAGTGTTAGAGCATATATTACACACGGTGTACTATCAGGCGAAGCATGTCAAAAGGTTGAAAAGAGTGTGTTAGATGAATTAGTAGTTACTGACACAGTTATAAATCGTTGTCCTAAGAACTGCAAGAAAACACGTCAAGTAAGTGTTGAGGCTTTGTTTGGCGAAGCAATTCGTAGAGTAACAAACGAAGAATCAGTTAGCAGTCTATTCGTGTAATAATTATGCAACAGTTTCTTTATTCTTTATTCCACTAACGGCCATTCGGTGGTCGTGCCGAGGTAAGTAATATGTGAGCAAAACATTCCCACCCCCGCTCACAAGAATTTAATAAGAAGAATAAGGAAACTATCAAATGCGTACATTCGTACTAGCAATGGTTGCCGCAATGGCAACAACTTCAGCACTGGCTGAAGAAACAGTAGCAGTAGCTACTCCAACAGCACCAGTATTAACAGGTGCAATCAACTTAGACTTTGCTGAAACAACAGCAGGTAAAACAGCAGGCACTATGGGCGTCGAATTAGATTTTGACGCAGGTGATGTAGCAACTGTTGATCTAGACTTTAAAGCAACAGACGGTAATGCTCTAACATTAGACACATGGACTGTAGGAACAACATTAGGTGCATTTAATTTAGCATTTGGTGATGACAACAACTTAATGCCAGAAACAGGTGCAAATGCATCAGCAGACGGCACACTAGCAAAACCAGCAATGACAGAGTCATTACAAGTAACAATGGGTGGCGCAAGTGTAGCAGTAGGCTTAACTGACTGGACAACTGATGTATCAGAAGTAAGCAACCTACAAGGTGCATACACAGTAGATGCAGGCGTTGCAAACGTAACAGCAAGTGCTGACTACAATCGTGCAAGCGAAAACACTGTACTAGGTGCAGAAGTTGCTGGCCTAGACTTAGGTATGGTAACAGCAGGTGGTATGGCAACATACGACATGGATGCAGAAGCAATGGCTTTTGAAGGTTCAGTTGCAGTAAGTGGATTAGAAGCATACATCAACGGTTCAGATACTAACAAACTACAGCACGTAGGTGGTGAGTACACAATGAACGTAGCAGGTGCAGAACTAAGCGCAGGTGTTGATTACGACACAGACGCAAAAGATTGGACACCAACAGCAGGTCTATCGTTTAACTTCTAAGTTATAACATAACAACTAAAAGGGTCGCTTCGGCGGCCTTTTTTTATGACTAAATAATGTTAGCATATAAAGGGCAGGGCAAATGGACAAGCGCGAACAAAAACGCAAAGAACGTGTTGAGCGTATTCGCAATTGGTTCAACATAGACAACATTATAGATGCTAGTGTAGACTTATTCTTAATATTGTTTGATGTGCTAAGTTCACCAATACTAATTGTAATGAGATTAGCACGTTGGGTTATTGGAGAGTATCTGCTCGGCGGTGTAAAAAACAAAATAAAGAAAGTAGCACATTGGACGGAAGGCAAACATATTATAATAAAAATTTTAATATGGCTTCTTATAATATGTGTAGGAGTAATAATTCTAACATTTATGTGGCTCTTCGGAACAGCGTTTGGAGAGTTTGTAATGGAAGAATGGGGCGATCAAGCATTAAACTTAGATGAATAAACAACGAGGGAAATAAAATGCAACAGAATGAATATGATGTAAAAGTCATTAAAGTAGTAGACGGCGACACAGTAGACGTAGATATTGATCTAGGTTTTGGTGTAACACTAACAGACGAGCGTGTTCGTATTATGGGCATTGATACGCCTGAGTCACGCACAAGAGACAAAGTAGAAGACTTGTTTGGCGAAGCCGCTAAAGCACGTTTGAAAGAACTTATGGCAGACGGTGGTAAACTTATTACTACTGAAGACCGTAAGGGAGAAGATATGAAAGGTAAGTTCGGACGTATCTTAGGAGACTTCAAAGTAGAGCGTTGGGAAAATAAACCAGCAGAACTTGTAACAGATATCCTTATTGAAGAAGGACATGCTGTAGCATACTTTGGCGGAAGCAAAGAAGAAATCCAATTAAAGCACCTAGCAAATAGAACCAAATTATTACGTGAAGGTGTAATTGCACAAGAAGATTACGATAAAGCAGTTGCATTAATGGAAAGCAGAAAGTAACTTTTTGGCAAAATTTAGTATTGACTAATAGATAGACTCCTGTTATACTGTATATACAGTTTAACAATAACAGGAGTTTTTTTATATGACTATGGGACTTGTGAGGGGCATGACCTCTCTAAATACTAAGAAGCGTAAGAAGAAGCCGTTAACACAGAAAGATATTGATAGGTATACTATCGAATGGCGCAAGCACAACAAAGCAATGCGCCGAGCAAACAATCACTCATTACAGTACGACACAGTCGATGACTACATTTCATATGTACGAGGCGAGTATAAAGCACCTGTAAAAAGTAGAGGCACTTACACTCCTGATACATCGTGGCGCAGAGAAGGTCCTGAAATTAAGTCATCAATGGAAGAAGCAATCAAAGCTGGTACTTTCAATAGAGGTTGTTCAGGCGGTACTAAAAGAGAAACACCTAAATACACAGGTGATCTTATTGTAGGTATTGCTACAATGCACAAATCAAATGCTGTTCCTGTTATGCGTGGAACAGAGCAAGCAAAAGAAATTGCAAGGATGGCAAAATGAATAGATATATTTTAGCAACGTTTTTAGGTCTAGTAGCGTTAACAGCACAAGCAGGACAAGCCAAAGGTTTGTTTACAGCAGACGAAAGACCAGAGATGTGGTGCCTAGCACAGAATGTATATTACGAAGCACGAGGTAGCAACAGAGCAGATAGAGTAGCAGTTGCAGACGTAGTGTTAAATCGTGTATCTCATACTTACTATCCAAATACTATTTGTAAAGTAGTAAACCAAGGTAAGCGATACGCAAGTGGAGCAATGATACGTAACAAGTGTCAGTTCAGTTGGTATTGTGATGGTAAAAGCGACTGGCCAAAAAATATGGATGCTTGGATAGAAGCACAACAAATTGCATACAATATGATTGTGTTTCAAGACGGACGTGGTCTTACAGAAGGTTCTACACATTATCACGCAGACTATGTTGCTCCTAGTTGGGCAAAAGATTTCCATCTAGTAGGACGAATTGGTGTACACATCTTTTATCGTTGGGACAAATAGTTTACCAAAACAGGTTGACTTCTCATACATAATTGTGTATACTGTAGACATAATGAATAAACAAATCAATTTATGGAGGCATAAATGAAAGGCTTAACGAAGGCAATAACTATTAGCACATTAGTTTTAGGACTAGGAGCATGTAGTTCAATGAATACTCTAGAAGTTAGAGAAACTAAAGCAAACCCTAACTGGTACGAAGAGTGCGAGCAAATTGGTTCAGAAGGTTTCTTGTTCTGGAAAGACAAATACGCATATGCTTGTGGCATGGGCGAAAGCAGATACGAACAAGCAAGTGAAGCTCAGGCTTATGCATTTGCAGTTAAAGGATTTGCAGAACGAATTAACGGAACAGTCAACAGTTCAACTGTTGTAGATATCCAAAACGACAGACGTACAACACGTACAGTCGTAGAACACTCTGTTAAAGATACTGTAATTAGGGAACACTTAGAAGTTAAGAAAAAGTCTTACCAATTAGCATCATCGGGCAATGTACATACATACGTTCGTATTAAAATGCCATTGGAAACTTTTGATCGCTTGATCCAGGAGGCATCTGATGCTCCGGTTGTTGCTTCTAGTAACTAGTATAGCAGTCTTAGGAGGGTGTGCTAGTCAAGACACATTTGACTACACACCACAATACTGTTACACTGACGAAGTTTCAGTTATATCAAATGATAATACTGTAAACAGTTCAACAGTAGTACAGTGTACTGATCGTCCCGGACAACAACAAATGATTGCAAGAGCAGGCATTGATAAAAGTTGTGAAGAATACTGGTACGATGAAATGAGATGGGGAAGACCTGTCAAACAGAGAGGAGTTAGATGTGAGAAACTTGACGGCAGTTGGGAAGTTCTTAACATTGGCGGTTCTACTAGGTAGCATAACTGCTTGTGGTACGTTACCTCAACAAAGTGGTAGCATTGAAAGAAGCACAAACGTTGACTACCATGATGGATTAGGTTCATACATTACTGTATTAAATTTATTCAAGTGGCAACGATACTCTTTAAACGACAGACAAAAACAAAAACAAAATGCGGCAGTACAAGCGGCACTACAGTCAGACTATGGTGTAGTATACAATTGGTATGAAACTGATGCAATGGGAAGTGTAAAAGCAGTACATGGTTATCCTATCAACAGTGGAGTATGCAGAGTGATTTATACTAACATCACAGTTAAAGGTAAGAGCAGACACTTTGAAGAAACAGCATGTCAAAGTAGTGGTACACAAAACAAATGGATGTGGCAATCGTTATAGTGCTAGATAATAAACAACTAAAAACCGGGTAAATAATAGACTATGTTCTTGGCAATACTTACACTAATAACTGCCCTTGCAATATCGGCAGTAGCAATATACTATTCTGTAGCAGGTTTGGTTGCAATCTTTGCGGCGGCCGCAGTACCTATTATGATTATGGGTGGTACACTAGAGATAGCAAAATTAGTAACAGCAGTATGGTTACACAAACATTGGCAACAAGCAACTTGGTGGTTAAAAACTTATCTTAGTACAGCAGTAATTGTATTGATGTTTATTACGTCAATGGGTATCTTTGGTTTCTTATCAAAAGCACATATTGAACAAACTAGTGCAAGTGAAGAAAGTGTTGCAAGAAGTTTAACAATACAAACAGAAATTGATAGACAACTAGGTATTGTTGGTCGTGCTGAAAATAAAATTCGTGCATTAGAAAATTCAGAAACTGGTGCTGATGCAAACATACAAGCACAAATTGATAAAGAACAAGAACGTATTGATAAAGCATTTGATAGAATACAACCTGCTATTATACAGCAGAATAAAATTATTGAAGACGCAAGAGCAACAGATGGTGATAGAACAAAACCATATGAAGATCAGCTTACAAGTATTACAGCAGAAATTCTGCGTTTAGAAACAAGTGCAAAAGAATACGAAACTAAGATTGAAAACTTAGAATCAGACAGTAGTGCAGTTGAACCTTTACTAGCACAAATAGATGCATTAGAAGAGGAGATCATACGTGTTACAAACCAACTTAACTCAAGTGAGCAAGGACAAATCAGAGCAGGACAAGCCATTATCGGTGTTACAAGTGATGGATTGTTTGGCGGCAACACTCGTACTGCTCTCGCTACCTGGGTGTCTGGCCAGAGAGATAGAATTACACAAATACAAGGCGAAGTAGCACAAGTTCGTAAAGATGCAACTACAACAGTAGATGCAGAACGTGTAAGACTAGCAGGCGTAGTTAAAGACATACGTGAAGTACAGATACCTGCACTCAAAGATCGTGAATTAACTATGCTAGGCAAAATTGATGATGTTAGACAAACTGAATCACCTAGTATTGCTACAGCAAGAGATGAAATACAACGTCTACGTGAAAGTGCAGAATCACAAGTTGCACAATCAAACATACTTATAAACAGATTACGTGATCAGTTAGGCGATAAAACAAATGCTGATCAAATTGAGAAAGACATAGACGAACAAAACGAACGTGTTCGAACCGCTTCATCTGAGATTGATAGACTAACTGAAGAAAAGATAGAAATTGATGCAGAGTACCGCAAACTAGAAGCAGAAGTAGGACCTATCAAATACATTGCTGAATTTGTTTATGGCGAAGAAGCAACTAACAATATGCTAGAAGAAGCAGTACGTTGGGTTATTATAATTATTATCTTTGTGTTTGACCCACTAGCAGTACTATTACTAATTGCATCACAATATACCTTTGATTACCTAAGACGTAACAAAGATGACGACGGTGAGCGTCTTCGGCAAGAAGAGTTCCGTGCATACGAACAAGCAAGAGCGCAAGCAATAGTTGACAACGTTCCTCCTGATAATGACATTCCTACGCCACCTGAAGAGGAAGAAGTTGAAGAACCAAAATTCGAAGACGTCGACCAAGAAACACTAGATAAAGAGTTCGACGAAGAACCTCAAAAAAAAAGTATAGAATCTTCGGAAGAATTAAAAAACGCTCGTGAAGAAGAATTAAAACAACAAGATGAAGATGAAGAATGGTCTACTGCAAAGCAGGAATGGAAAACAGAACATCCAGGAATGAAATTAAAGCAGTTCAAACAAATGTATGTCGATGGGCTAATTGACGAACTACCTTGGGCCAAGTATGCAACTAAAAAGAACTTTATATCCAAAGAAGGTTCAGTTCAGAAGCAAAACACTACAACAGAGGGCTATATACAAAACGCAGAACAAAATGATGAAAGTATATGGAAGAACATAAGCAAGCCCCAAAAATAAATTTAATTACGCCTCCGGATAAATTACATAACTTTCATGTATCGTTTTGTCTCGTTTATCCTTCAAGTGATATTAAATCCCAATTTCAAAATCTAATAGAAAATTTTGAAGATACAATTAATGTATACATGTATGAACAACAAGATGACCAGATGGAACTAGACTGGTTATTGGATGTGGTTAAATACAGCCAGTATGCAGTTCTTGATATAGATAATATACCCCCAAGTCACAGAGATCTAATTCCTTATTTGATAGGATTTAATAATGTTTTCTGGTTGACAAAGGGTGAGAACATAGTATATAATAGTTTAAGTAACAATAGAATATATAACCTTGATTGGTTATATGAACACATAGGAGGACCGATTGAGACACAACTATAACCAAGGCCAAAACAGAGGCTTTAAACCTAAACAGGAAAAACCGCAAGGACTTACAGTAGAAGTTCGTAACGGAGATGTAACTAAGGCATTAAGAATTTTCAAAAAGAAAGTTATGGAAGCTGGCATTATACAAGAAGTACGTGAAAGAGAGTACTACACTAAGCCAAGTGAAAAACGTGCCAAAGCAAAAGCGGCAGGTAGAAAAAGGTGGCTCAAGAAACAAGAAAAATTAGAAGGTCCTAATTTCGGTAGCAAGCAAAGACGCAGGTAGATAGCATGCCTATGCATACAGAACTATGGTTCCCCTCCGTGATTTGGAGTGCGGTGATCCATCTTGTAGACAACAACGAAACTAAACGTTGGGCCTACGGCAAGATGAAAGAAGACAATGGTCGAGTAGTAAGCAATTACAAAGGCTGGCAAAGCAACGATATAAAACCCGGAGAGAGTTTACAAATAGATAAACTCGTACAACATCTTGACAACGAGGTTAGTATTTGTGCTAACCAAGTAGGGTTACCTGAACTTGAACTATATAATATTTGGATTAATATAAATCCTCCAGGAAGTTACAATCATTTACACAATCATGTTGGCAGTGTACTAAGTGGCGTTTACTATGTAGATGCAACTCCAGAACAAGGCAACATTCAATTCGAACGAAACGACAACGGTGAATATCACATTCCAGATGTTGTTAATAAACCTACATACTACACAAGCACAAGAGCAACATATGCGGCTAAGTCCGGCGGACTTTATATCTTCCCTGGCTGGCTAAAACATAGTGTAGAAGGCAATACATCTACTACAGATAGAATATCTATATCATTTAATTACGGGGAGAAATCTTAATGCGTCTAGACAATGACATTAAACTAGACTACAAGGACGTTCTTATTCGTCCCAAACGATCAACACTTAAAAGCCGTAAGCAAGTTAGGCTTGAACGTAAATTTAAATTTAGAAACAGTAAAGCAGAATATGAAGGCGTGCCTATTATGGCAAGTAACATGGATGGTGTTGGTATATTTGAAATGGCAGATACACTTGCTGAACAAAATATTTTTACATGCTTAGTTAAAACATATTCAGTAGAACAACTTACAATATATTTTAATAACAATGATGTGCCAGAGCGTTCACATAACGTTGCTATGAGTATTGGCACAAGTGATGACGACTTTCAAAAGTTAGTTGATGTACAAGCAAACGTAGGCGACAAATTAAAATACGTATGTATGGACATCGCAAATGGTTACAGTGATCACTTTGCGGCAAGAGTACGTAAAGTACGTGATCAGTTTCCAGGACTGATAATTATAGCAGGTAACGTGGTTACTGGAGAAATGACAGAGGAGTTGATTCTTGCAGGAGCAGATATTGTTAAAGTTGGTATTGGGCCTGGTAGCGTTTGTACTACTAGGATACAGACTGGTGTTGGATATCCACAGTTATCCGCAGTCATCGAATGCGCCGATGCGGCACATGGCCTTGGTGGACATATTATCGCTGATGGCGGTTGTACTAGTTCTGGCGATGTTGCTAAAGCGTTTGCTGGAGGTGCTGACTTTGTAATGCTTGGAGGTATGCTTGCTGGACACGATGAAGGTGGCGGTGAAGTAATTACCAAGTACTATCAAACAAATGAAATTATACGAGAAGACGTTGGCGACCAAACAAAAGAGACACGCCGAGTCGAAGAAAAACAGTTTGTACAATTCTACGGTATGAGTAGTGAAAGTGCAAACGACAAGCATTTTGGTGGACTGAAGGATTATCGTTCATCAGAAGGCAGGACGGTCCTAGCACCATATAGGGGATCTGTAAAGGTAACAATACAAGAAATCTTAGGTGGAATTAGATCGACCTGTACTTACGCAGGTGCTATTAAATTAAAGCAACTGAGTAAGTGTACAACGTTTATCCGTTGTACTGAAACTCATAATAGGTTTTATGAGTCTTCAACCATAGGAAAATAAACACAGGAGATAAAAATGACCTTGGAAAATATCCACTTGCTGTACAAGGGGCAAGAATACCTATTGTTTATTGCGTTCATTATGATGGTTGCAGGATTGATTAAACAACACAATTTGTTTGCAGGCGCTTATGCTTACATACAAAAAGTGTTTAAATCAAAAAGAGCGATTGTCGCACTAATGAGTGCGTTCACAGGTATTCTCCCTATATCAGGCAGAGTGACAATATCAGCCGGTATGTTAGATACTATCGCCCCTCCGAAAGGATCAAAGGGACGAGAAAAGTTTGGCATTATTGACTATTTGTCAACACACCATTACTATGTGTGGTCCCCATTGGAAAAGACTATTCTTATACCAATGGCCGCATTTAGTATTACATACGGTGCTGTAGTGTATTCACTACTACCACTGTTAGTTGTATCTTTAGGATTAGTTTTCGGATACATTATGTTCTTTATCAAAGAAGATGACATTGAGCTTAATATCCAAAAACAACATTTTAAAGTTTCGAACGTTTTAAGAAACGTAGTACCTTTCTTATTTGCAATTATCCTAGCACTAAAACCAATAGCAGGTTTAGACCCTTGGTTAGTGTTTGGAGGCTTGTTGTTCTACTACATGGTATTAACTATGACGTGGGACTACAAAAAGTTACTAGGCTTTGTAGACTTTAAACTACTTGCTTGGGTCGCTGTTATTATCATAATGGCTAACTTTACAAGAGAGTATACTAATGATATCAAAGCGTATCTTGAAAACTCAACCTTTGACATTAATACAACCCAAGGGTTTATTACGTTAAGTGCGTTGGCTTTTGGTTCAGCATTTGCGTTTGGATCAAGTAGCAGATTTGCGGCAATAACAACTATATTGTCATTAGTGTACGGAGTTGAATACTTTGTATGGTTCTTTGCACTAGACTATTGCGGATACTTAGTATCGCCTATGCATAAATGCATGGCAATAGGTAAGTTGTACTTTGGTACACCTTGGCGCAAATATGCAAGTGCTCTTGGAGTATGGATGATATTATTAGTAAGTGCCGGAGGCGCTACACTATTAATTTAAAACTAAATCGTATATAGGTTTATACGATATTATATAGAAGGATCTCCGCCCTAGGCGGGTATTCTCATTTTAGGAGAAACTATAATGAAAATTATATTTACAGCATTAATAGCAAGCATCTTGATGTTTGCAAGCACTAGTTATGCAAGTGCAGAGGACTTTGATTATACAGAAATTAATACTTTTGTAAAACACAAAGACTCAGGTGTTACCTTGGGTTACAGAACTTATGAAAATAAGGACAAGACCCATTTTATTTTCCGTAAGGATTTTGACGAAAAGTATGACGGATACAGAGCAGAATATCGTTACGTAGAAAATGGTAACTTACATGAACATTGGTTACGTGTTCAAATCAAAGCGTGGTCACAAGGTGGGTATTTTTATAACCACAGATTTGAGCATCGTGATAGAGAGGCAAAATATGATGTCTTAAGATATCGCCCTCAGTTTGGTTATATGAGTCAAACTAATTACGGTGGACTAGTACCATTTGTTGTATTTGAACCACATTGGCAACACAGTTATAAAGAAAAAGACACTTCGTACTCACATATGCAAACCTTTATTGGTGCAGAGTACAGAGTATTGAATAACTTTAAAATTGTGCCACAAGTTGAAATCGATCTAGATAGAAACTTCAAAAAAGAAGTGGCGCATTTTGTGGTTGACTTCAAATTCGAATTCTAGTATAATATACTAGATAAATAGTAGTGTAGGACGCCGAAAGGGTTCTGCACTACAATTTACTTGCTTATAAAAGGAGAAAAACATGGGAAAAGTAATAGGTATCGATCTCGGTACTACAAACAGTTGTCTAGCAGTGGTAACAGGCTCGGCACAAAAAATCATAGAAAATAAAGACGGCCAAAGAACAACACCTAGTATTGTTGCGTACACAGACAACGAAACACTAGTTGGTATGCCTGCTAAACGACAGGCAGTAACAAATCCAAAAAACACAATATATGCGGCAAAGAGACTTATCGGTCGCAAATTTAAAGACGAAGTAATTCAAAAGGACATTAAGAATTCGCCCTTTGATATCTGTGAAGCTGGAAACGGTGATGCATGGGTTAGAGTCAATAGTCAAGAAATAGCACCACAACAAGTTAGTGCTGAAATACTTCGTAAAATTAAAGAGTCAGCAGAATCATATCTTGGCGAAACAGTAAGCCAAGCAGTTATTACAGTGCCGGCATACTTTAATGACGCACAAAGACAAGCAACAAAAGACGCAGGTAAAATTGCAGGATTAGAAGTCCTACGTATTATCAATGAGCCTACAGCGGCGGCACTTGCTTATGGTGTGGACCAACAACTTAAAGGTGATAGAACTATTGCAGTTTATGACCTAGGTGGTGGTACATTTGATATTTCAGTTATTGAGATATCTGAACTAGATGGTGAGAAGCAATTTGAAGTATTGTCAACTAATGGTGATACATTCTTAGGTGGTGAAGATTTTGACAATGCTCTACTAGATCATTTAGTAGACGAATTTAAAAAGTCAGATGGCTTTGATCTAAAGACTGATTCAATGGCACTACAGCGTTTAAAAGAAGCCGCTGAAAAAGCAAAAGTAGAACTTAGTAGCACAACGCAAACAGAAATAAGTTTGCCATACGTTACTGCTGATGCTACAGGACCTAAGCACTTAACAATTAGTATTACAAGAGCTAAGTTTGAATCACTAGTAGAAAAACTAATATTGCGTTCAATCAAACCTTGTAAGACTGCATGTAAAGACGCAGGCATTGAAGCAAAGAACATTGACGAAGTTATACTAGTTGGTGGACAAACACGTATGCCAGCAGTACAAACAGCAGTTGAAAAATTCTTTGGTAAAGCACCTCGTAAAGATGTTAACCCAGATGAAGCAGTTGCAATGGGTGCGGCTATTCAAGGTTCAGTACTAAGTGGAGAAACAAATGACGTACTATTGTTAGACGTTACTCCTCTGTCATTAGGTATTGAAACAATGGGTGGTGTGATGACTAAGATCATCGATAAGAACACAACTATTCCTACTAAGAAGTCACAAACTTTTAGTACGGCAGAAGACAATCAACCTATCGTAACTATTACAGTTGGACAGGGTGAGCGTGAGTTTGTACGTGATAATAAAGTACTAGGACAGTTTAACCTAGACGGTATTAGACCAGCACGTAGAGGCGAACCACAAATTGAAGTTACCTTTGACTTAGATGCAAACGGTATCTTGAATGTGTCAGCAATGGATACTGCAACACAAAAGAAACAAAACATTGTGATTAAGGATTCAAGCGGACTTAACGAAAGCGAAATTGAGCAAATGATCAAAGACGCTGAAGCTAATGCTGACAAAGATAAGACTGCAAGGGAACTAGTAGATACTAAGAACCTAGCAGAAGGAACCATTGCACAGTTTAAGAAAGACTACGAAGCAGTTAAAGACAACGAAACACTAAGAGATTTAGATGTTGAAGTGTTTAATGCTAGTATAGAAAGTCTTGAAGAAGCGTGTAAAGGTGACGACAAAGTTGTAATTGACGAAGCGTTCGCAAAACTTCAAGAGGCTATGCGACCTATATTTGCTATTAAAGATAGCTCAGAACAGGATCAAGCTCAAGAAGAATTCGATGTTACTGACACCGAAAAAGATGAACACATCGTTGATGCAGAATTTACTGAAGGTAATACTGAAGGTAAATAAACTTGTACGCCGAAAGGGTACATATGTTAAACTTGCTTAATAAAGGAGAAAACTATGACAAGACTAACTACACTAAACCTACCATCAATGCATAAGCATTTTATTGGATTCGATCAAATGTTTGATGACATGGATAGGTTATTTGAAAACTCAGCACAAAAAGGTGCTGGATATCCACCATATAATATAGCACAAATCAATGAAGATGAATTTATGGTCACATTGGCTGTTGCTGGATTTAGTATGGACAACCTAGACGTTACTAAAGAAGGTAACGTACTTTCAATAGAAGGTTCTAAGAATCCAAGTGATGACACTGTAAATTACCTACACAAAGGTATTGCAGAAAGAACTTTCCGTAGAGACTTTACACTTGCAGATCATGTAGATGTACGCAGTGCAGACTTAGAGTTAGGTATGCTAAACATTCATCTAGTACGTGAAGTACCAGAAGCAATGAAGCCAAAGAAGATTGCAATCAATAGTGAAACTACAATTGATGCAGTTGGTTACGACAACAAGTAAGCAGTTGGGGGAGTGAAATATCTCCCCCTATTAAGGAGCAAATAATGAACTTGGAAGACACTACACTAGACGAAGTAGTTAAGATAGACGAAGTCCTGAAAAAGGAAATTAAAGAGCCTCCTATGTATAAGGTTATCTTTTTAAATGATGAACAGACTCCGATGGAGTGGGTTATTGAAGTGTTACAAAACATATTCAAACATACTCGAGAAACAGCAGAACAAATCACACTAGCCATTCATAACGAAGGGTCAGGCGTTGCGGGCATATATACATATGAAATAGCCGAACAAAAGACAATTGAAGCAACTACTGCAAGTAGAAATCATGGATTTCCTTTAGCAGTCAAAATGGAGCAAGAATGAGTAGTAAACTAAAAGAGCTTACTTGGGAACATCACAAGAACGCAGAAAGACAAGAATTTGCAAAACTGTTAATGAGTGGTAAAATCCATCCTGACTTGTATGCTACTTACTTGTGGAATCAACACAAAAAGTATGACATCTTAGAAGCAATGGCAGGCGCACAAGGTATATTTGCAGAGACAGGTGATATACGTAGAAAGTTAAAGATAGAAGCAGATATTGCAGAACTGTGGAAACACGATAAAGAACCTTTAATGGTGCAAAGTACAATTGACTACTTACACCGCATGAGATCAATCATGCAAGATAGAGAGAAACTTATTGCACACATTTATGTTTTGATCATGGGCGACCTAAGTGGCGGACAAATGATTAAGAAGCGTATTCCAGGTGAAGGCAAAATGTATGACTTTGAAGGCGACACAAACGAAATCAAAGAAAAGATACGTGCTATTGTATCAGATGACATGGCTGAAGAAGCTAACTGGGTATTTGACTCAGCAACACAATTATTTCAACAACTAATGGAGTTAGGCCTTGAGCGTACTTTGGAACCATCTGACGCAGTGTCAGAGTGATATACTTAACATATTTGAAGAGTATGCAACTGAGATTGCAGAACCAGGACTAGACCACTTTAATAAAGAAGATGGCAGTTGGATTAACCGTGTGTATGCAAACGACAGTGTACGTAGAGCGCACATAGACGTTGTAGATGCACGTGAGTCTAAAGGC
>Ga0187217_1000181_pt1 | contig 25221 bp, 9 predicted proteins | sample 15SPOviralmetaG_FD_130165 | JGI IMG/M metagenome (GOLD analysis project Ga0187217, IMG submission 130165) | Marine viral communities from the oligotrophic San Pedro Time Series (SPOT) site, San Pedro Channel, CA, USA - 15 SPOT_SRF_2010-09-15... | ecosystem: Environmental > Aquatic > Marine >... | reverse complement strand
TTCAAACGCCTTCCGTTAGCCTTCATGTAGCTAAAGACATCGAAGGGCTGCGACTGATGAATGCCGTAAATGGGATCTGCCATGGTTGAGACCACTCTTATATCTTTTTAGGGTTCCTGCAATAAAAAAGCCCCATGAAGGGGCCTTGGTTTATTTAGTTGTTTACTTTGATCAGCGCTTAGGGCCGTCGACCAATTCGTAGAACACGCCGCCCACAGAACCTGCAGACAGGGCGTAGGAAACGCTGTTGTCAGCATCGCAAAGAGCGCCACGGATGTGAGCAATGCCCACGCCGTTCAGGTCGAGGTCGGTAGCTTCAGCAACCACAACGGTCTGACCGCCGAGAGTCACAGTAGCGTCGCCGCCTACGAGGCCGATTACGATAACGCGGATGGTCTTAGCGTGAGCCAAAGTTGCCTTGGCGTCAGCGGGTGAAGTGGTGATTTCGCACTCAGCGTCAAGATTGAAGCCTTCGCGTGGGAAAATACCTGTTGAGCGTGCAGCCATGATTGAATCTCCTAGTAAATGTAGAGTTTAGGAATGAATGACCTTACCAGAGCGAGGTCGTTACTCTTTATTATGCCTAAACATAAGAAAAGGGGCTCTATGGCCCCTTGACTTTATTCAGTTGTCGGCTTGTATCAGCTAGGGTCAGCAGTTGCGTCGACGCCGGCAAGACGTGCAGCGGCACGGCCATTGATCAGAGCCAAGCCACAGTACCATTCGCAGCGAGTGATCATGGCAGGTGTGGAGTGATCTTCGCCCAGTTCGCGGACGCTCACGCCACCGTTCTGGATGCCTGTCAGATGATCGTTGCCGAAGGAGACAACGTACAGGTCCTGAGCAGCAGGGTCGCTGTCGAGGATAGCAACGTTCTTGTGGTCGCGATCCAGCTCGAGGAGGGGCACACCAGCATAGATGGTCTGCTGATAGCCGAACTCGTTACGAGTGATCTCGATCTGGGTGTTGGTGCGAGCCTGGCGGGTCAAAGCGCGACGCATGCTCTTGGAGCAAACGATGTACTTGCGACCACCCTGAGCATCAACGTTATCGATGGCTTCATCAAGCTTGCCAAGTTCAAGAGCACCGCCGCCGTTGGCGAAGTACTGTGAACCGCTTTGAATACGAGCAGCAAGGCCGTCGAACTCAGAAGGGGACTGGTTGGAGTCGCCGTTGATGAACAGTGATTCCCAGGACATGCGCATTGCACGAACGCGGGACTGCACCTGATAAGCTTTAGCTTCAGCGCCTTCCAGCTCGATAATTGCTTTGTCGACGCGGATATCGCCACCGAAGAGCTTCAAGCTTTCGGACTGCTGCGATACTTCAGCGTAGCTTTCTGCCAAAGCGCCGTTGTAGTTACGGAAACCAACGTCGGGCAGGCTCTCTTCACGCTTCCAGAAAAGGCCGTTGCCTTCGATGTTGCGGAAAGGGAGGACGGACATGAGCTGACCAGCGGCCAGTTCAGTGATCACTGCTAGCTCCTGAGGAGTCTTAGCGTGCTTTTGTGCTTCAAGAAGTGTAAGTGCCATGATAAAAAAAAGACCTTGAGATAGGCGAAAAGGATGGGTGAAATAGTTCCAGAGCATCGCGCTCCTTCACTTGACACCCGCCCGAGCAGCACCGTCTCAGTGGTACCGTTTGGGTATCTCTACAAGTAGTATGCCTATACCTAACGTTCCCACAAAAAAGAGGGACCGAAGCCCCTCTCATTGATGGATGGTAAGTTATACTCAGCTTATCCAAACGCACGTTTGAACATTTCCTCATTGCTGAGTTGAGAGAGGTCTTCCACAGTTGAACCGTTAGCATCAGTACCTGAAAAGCCGATACCAGCGCCAGCACCTTTAGCTCCTTTGAAGAACGTGCCGTATACGGCATCACGCTTAAAGCTCGCCATGTGCTCTTCCGGAGTGATGCGAAGGCCGGTCTCCTTGTCCATAACAGGATCACCTGCATAGTCGACGACAGTCAGACTGCCATCGGCCTCTTGACGGAAAGATCCACCCACTTGGTCTGATAACAGATCGAAGAAGCTGGTACCACCAGAAGCGTCCGTGCGACCGCCTGCAGCGTTGAAGACTTTCTCCAAGGCATACTTTTTACGGTATTTGGCCAAGGCTGAATCTGCCTCGTCTGCACGACGAATAGCCTCTTGAGCTTGAGTGGAATACTTGCTCTCCATGGCGTCCCGAACTTCGCCCCACTGGGACTGAAGGCGAGCGGCTTCGGCAGCTTCCTCTTGTAAAGAGCGGTACTCTTCAGGGTTGATCTCCGCAAACTTTTCAAGCTGCCCTTTGGTTTCCTTGAGATCGCGTTCGTACTGCTTCCGAGCTTCGCGTTCAGACTTAAGAGCCTTCAGCAAATTTTCGGCTTCAGAACGAGGCATCATCTCCTCAGCGGATCTAGCAGGGGCTGAATCGGCTGCCTCGGGTGCTGCATTCTCTGCAGACGTGTTGAGGTTTTCTTCGGACATGTGAAAGACCGGCATCTCGCCGGACGAATGTTACGTCCGTATTATTCCAATGAGCCTATTTCTCCCACTTATTCAAAGGGCAAAGCTTATCAGGAGATGCGTTAACCCATGTCTTCGCTCGCATAAAACATCCGCATTCACCACAACGCTCTTTGTCAGGAAGAAAAGAAGGACAACTAAAGCACGTCTCCATACGAGCATTTCTGACGGCTGCCGAAACCTTGCCACCTTTGATAGCCATACCGGCAGTGTCAACCAGGCCTTTACCCATGTCCATAAGTGAAGCCTTAACTTTTTTAGGCTTGCCGGCATATTCCTCCAGTTCCTTGATCTTCCTGTTCTTTGGCCACGGCGAGACTGCCCCGATAGGAAGAGCCCCGCCCGAACGAAACTGTTCGGCAAACTTCTTGTTCGCTGCGTTTGACTCCATGACACTTCAAAAAGACTAAGCTATGATACCTAGGTGAAATCTACGATGGCAACTCGTTTCCACACGTCCAAAGACGTACAGATATACATAAAAGTCCCATCGGTAGAAATCTCCCCAGGGCGCCCAGGCGAATTTGGTGTTTTAGCTCCAATTCCAGAAGGATTGCCAGGCACCCACTTATTAGCCGTCGTACTCCACTTCAATTGTTCACCGTCACGCTGAGGCAGTGTCGAAAGGTCTACGTCTAAAACTTTGTCAAGCATGTAGCCCGTGCCTTGGTAAAACAACTGAACACAGTAATCTCCCCCTGGAGCAAGCCCAGGTAGGCCATTAGCGATAGCATAAGCGGACGTGTCTTGACCAGCTCCACCGAAAACAAAGCCATTCTTCTGGTACCCAATCGGAATAGTAAATCCACCTTCCGGAGTACCGAGCATCATGAACATGTTTGTACCAACCCCACCATCGACCAGCGAAGTCTCTTCAATCCACAATTCAACTGAAAGGTATCCTGTCACCCCGTCGTGATACTCTAAACGAATTACGGTATATGGTTTTCCGTCCTCGTAGACAACACCTTGAGCCGTGCCTCCGTTTTCCAGTACATAGTTATCGTCTCCAACAAAAGGAGCAAACCCCATTGATGCATTAGTGCCAAAGCAGTTGTAGATATTGGTTTGGTCTCTAACAACTTGGGTATAGAACTGATCTCCGAATGCAATACGGCCATCATTATGCATCCAGACAGTACCTGGGAACACAAGGTCTGATCTGTTCAGAGGCAGCCAATAGCCAGAGGCAATAGTGGGGGGAAAGTTAGTGACTATAAGCCTCGCAGGCTCGTCGTAATACCTGATCGGAAAATTCTGCGTGAACATCCGATCAAATTTGGCATCGATCTCAGCATTTGTTTTAAGAGGAGTATTGCCGCCATGCATACCGACCTTAGAGGCACGACCGATAACTACAGAAGTTGACCTTTGAGGATCGTTGACTCCAGGCGTCGGATCGGAATTAATCCACTGCCCCAAAGTCTCGTTATACATCAGAACTTGTTTGTCCTGAGAATTTTCAAGGTCTACATCCGTAAGGCTGGCCAAGTCTACTGCACCACCAGAAGCAAGGTTGGCTGCTTCCCACCTTCCGGTGGAGGCGGAATACAGGATAGTCATTCCGTTAACAGGATTGGCCGCCTCTACGTCGTCCAAGTCGTCAAGATTGCCGGATATCTCATTGCCAACGATAAGTAGCGTACCACTCATGGATGCGGCGTCTGACGCCTTATAGTACAAAAGGTTAGGAGCATCTTGAGGTACTACAAAGACAGTACTGTTATCGTTGTCACCGAAAATGGCTCCGGCATTCTGTACACCCTTAACATAAGGGATTTCTCCGCTTTCGTCTTGATAAAAAGTAATACCGTGCTGTTGTAATGGGTTTACCCATCGATACTGCTTACTGCGCACAAGATATATAGGTGGATTGATCTCGTTTCCGCTAAAACCGTCGCCATTAAAAAGGTAGCCGGTAGTGCCGTTGTAGGCGCCAATAGTAAAGACAACCTCTCCACTTTTTGTTCCGTACTGTGCGCCCGAACCCTGGGCGACGTTGACCAGCACTCCGGCGTCTTTTACGTACAACGCATCTTCGTCTCTCGCGTATACACACTCGCCTTCCTGGATAGATACCAGGTTAGTATCCAGCTCAATTTTGTTTCCGCGTCCTAGCCTAACTGGAACTCGGTTGGAAGGTGCGGGCATTTTGGTTAGACAACGCTGGGCTAGGATACCCAATAAGCATAAAAAAGCCCCCGCCGAAGCGAGGGCCGAGATGTTGGGGATAACTAGGCTGGGCCACCGCCACCGCCACCAGGAGGGTTCAGTGAGAACTCTAACCAACCACCTGCATCCAGGTTCACGTCGTAAGGACCAGTGTAGATTGCGATCTTCCAGTCGTAGCTGTCGATCAGGCAATTACCTACCTGCTGTGCATCCAGTTCGTACCCTGGAGGACTTACGATGGTGTCGCCCTGGGTCTGCGGCCATCTGTAGTTTTCAGCGCTGGGGTCGTTGTAGACAGCGACAATCCTGAAGCCAATTCCGAGTTTAAACATGCCAGCAATTCCATCGCCCTCGCGGCTAAAGAAGTACTGCTGGTTAGGGGTAGTTGCAGGAGTACTTACAACGTCCGAAGCTGTCCAAGAAGGAGCGGATTCATTGAACACTCGAGGAGAGATGAAAGGATCACCACCAGTAGTGTCGATGTCGTAATAAGTCTGGCCTGCAGTAACAGGCAGGTCATTACGGAACATCCGGAAGTTGTCAATCAGGCCGCGGGTTCCGCGGTTGCCGCTCAGAGTGTTACCAATGCACAGGCATTCCCAGCTTCCGTTAGAGGAAGGGTAAGGGGCGGGATTGTTTGCGTTACGATACACCAGGGCCCCGTCAACGTAACAGGAGTACTTACCTTCAGCGTTGTTGCTACCTACACCTTCGACCATGAAGGCTACATGATGCCACTCGTTGTCAGCCATGTTGACGCCTCTCGTGAACGCCTTTACCTGGTTCTTCGCTGAAGTGCTTTCACCAACGGTCAAGACCAAAGCGTTAGGGGTTTGCATCCAGCCCTCGACCGGTGACGACGGAGAATCTGGGTCGTCGTACCACGTCCAACCTGCCGTCGCGGAGGTGTCAAACGTGTGACGGATGCAGAAGCCGAGGTTGTCGCCAGGATAGGTAGTGGAGTTGGAACGATTGCCCACACCGACAACTAACTGGTCGGTAGTGACGTTGCCGTTGTGCTTGTACCAGAATTCGACCCAAATAGGATCATCGTTGCAGTACCAGTCCATCGCCAAAGCCTCGCCCAGACTTGCCGAGTTATCTAGGCATCGACTACCGATAGCAGCAACTCCGGCATTTGACTGGTTAGCCCCAGTCCAGTCGTCGAACAAGGTAGAAGACTCAGGATCTCCAGCAGCCCCGGTCACCTCAAAGGTGTGGTAGGAATAAGCCTGTTGGTTAAAAGAGGAGCTAGATCCCGAGCCACCAGAACTAGGTACAAACTTGCTGCCGTCGTAGCGAAGAACTTGTCCACCAACAGGAGGTGTTGTTGTTGTGTCTACGTCAGAATTAACCCCGATAGTAAGGAACTCAGGGCTATACTCAGTCCCGTTATGGACCAGGACCTGGCGATCCACGGCTACGACACTCGACACGTCGTCGAGCTGGGAGGAAGCACCGATGCTAGGAGGCAGTGTAATGGTTAAGTCCGTATTAGAAGGCACCAAGAGGGCCTCTGCAGGGACTTGACCGACACCAGCGAAGATGTCCTCGCCGTAGATAGCAAAGTTGTCCAAGATGCCGTAACAGCGACCAGCGTCGTTGCGGTTACCCATCAGGGTGAATTCGCCATCAAAAGTTCCGAAGGAACCCGCGTTAGAGAAGTCTTGAACGCCAGGAGATCTTGTATCGTGCAGCGCCCCGTCAACGTAACAGGAGTAGTTGCCGCTACCGTCATGCGCGAAGGCATAGTGACGCCAGACGCTATCCAGAACAGGGAAGTTAGTTCCCAGGATGACCTCAGAGTTAGAGTTGCCGTTGAATAGACACATTGACTGGTAGCCGATACCAGCGGCCTGATTCTCCGCACTGAGGCTAGAGTCGTTGCTCAAGATGCGGATGAGTAGGCCATCGGCATTGGTTACGCCAGTCTTCGTGCAACCGATAATGTTGCTGGTAAATCCTTCCGTAGCTCCATCGTGATAGAACCAGAAAGAAATAGTAAAGGGTTGTCCCGTAAGGATCCCAACCCCTACTCCACCAGCAACGCTGTAATCACCGGCCAGGTCGATACCTGAGTTGGTCGGACGGCCGTCTGCTGCTCCGACTCCGACAGCAACGTCCGGAGCAGATGAAATAGGACCAGCATAGCCCGTCAAATCGCTTGAACACTGCGAAGGAAGAGCGCTATCAAAGGTATGGAAGTGTTTTGCGGTAAATGGACCAAAGGTGGCTCCAGTTCCGCCACCGCCACCGCCATCGCCCGCCTCGACAACAGTCCAGGCGCCGTCCTGACGTGCATACTGGCTGCCGTCCGAAGGGGCTTCTTCGATTCCGCTATCACCAGCGGCAGAGCCGATAGTAAATGTGCCACCCATTGATGAGTGAGCCGTACACTGGTAAAACAGCTCGTTAGGGGCGTCTTGAGGTACTACGAAAGTAACAACACCGTTCGATGTGGCGTTATTGGTGACACCAGTGTCGTAAGCAGTTCCACCGATTCCGATAGTGCTCTGAATTTGGAAGGGATGAGCACCCATCGTGTTACTGAACTTGTACGTGTAGCCACGCTGCAAAGTTATAGTAGGATCAGCGGTAGGGGTGCTAAAACCAGGACCTTGGAACAGGTAGTCATCAAGACCTGAGGCGGTGATGATCCATTCCAGCGAGCCATCACTAGCAGTAGGCTTGTTTGTCAAGTCTTCGTAGTCGCCCGTTGTGGCAACGGTTGCCAGACTAGGAGTCCCGGTCAGATCGGAGTATGCACCCGTCGTGGCAACTGCCGCCAAGGCTGGTGTGTTCGTTAAATCATTGTAATCGCCGGATGCGGCGGAGTCACTCAGATCTCCAGGCTGTACAGCCGTTTCCGCGAGAAGGCCTTGGGCCTTGGTTGCACCAACAGAGACGAGGACAGAGCCCTCTTTTTGGTAATACTGGTCTTGGTCGAGGGCGTAACAGATCTCGCCATCGAGAAGTTCGGCTACGTTGGCCGCCAGGTCTGCGTAATTACCACGCGCTGGCAGCAGCTTGCTCCGAGGAGAAGGGACTGGCATGAGGCTAGCTCAGAAATGAATCAAGCTAGTATTCCCACGCCCTTATTTGGGTTAGCCAGCAGTGAAAATACCACCGTCAATCACTTCATCAACAGTGCCGCCTTCTCCAGTACTAAAGTTTCCGCCGTTACCTGCTACCTCTACGCTGAAGTTTCCACCATCGACGATTTCATCGACGCTTCCTCCATTGCCCGTCGTAAAGTCTCCACCGTTGGCAGGGGTAGCATCGACACCGTCGTCGGAGAAGTCTCCTCCATCAAGCGTCCCGTCGGTCCCGGATTCACCTGTAGTAAAGTTTCCACCATTCATGGTGAAATCGGAACCAGCACCACCGCCTTGGCTAAAGTCGCCGCCGTCAACAGAGTCATCAGGACCTGGACCAGCGCTACCTCCACCACCAGTAACAAGGCCTCCGTCAATAGTGGCATCCTCACTACCCGATTCACCTGTAGTAAAGTTGCCGCCATTCATGGTGAAACCGGAACCAGTGTTGCCACCTTGAGTGAAGTCACCGCCGTCAATAGAGTCGTCAGGGCCTGGACCAATGTTGCCACCCTGGCCGAAGTCGCCGCCGTCAATGGTAACATCCTCACTGCCCGACTGGCCGGTAGTAAAGTTACCGCCATCCATAGTGAAGTCGGAGCCAGTATCACCACCTTGAGTGAAGTCACCACCATCGACGGCATCATCGGGACCGGGAGTTGGATCAGGTGCAGGACCATTGCCCGTAATAAGCCCGCCATCAATAGTAATGTCTGCACTGCCTGCTTGGCCAGTAGTAAAGTTACCACCGTCCATAAGGAACTCGTTGCCGTCGCCAGTCCCGTCGGTAAAGTCGCCACCATCGATTGCGTCGTCAGGACCAGGAGTGTTACCACCAGTACCAGGGGTAATAACGCCGCCGTCAGCAACGTGGTCCTGCAGGTCGCCGCTAAGGCCGCTAGTAAAGTCGCCGCCGTCAAGGACAGTATTAATAGTTCCAGCAGCCCCTGTCGTAAAGTTTCCGCCATCGACAATATCTCCGATCTCGGGATCAGGATCTGGGCCACCGCCACCGCCGACAGCAGATAGCTCCACCTCTTTCCAGGTATTAGGAGCAACACAAACGTATAACTTGTCAGCGTCAAAACGCATCTGACCAGGAATGCCGGGGAAGCTCGTTTGAGTAGGAGCGCCCTGAGTGGCCCTAGGAGGGCCGGGAACCCACTTACTGTGCGCTGCGTCGTAGATCAGGCTATCGCCGTCCTGAGGGGCTCCGGAAACGGTATCAACGTCTACAAGATCATCAATAGACTCAGGAACATCGACATCGGTCTCAACATTGCCGGGAACCCAATTAGAGCCATCCCATACGAGTGCCTGTCCGACCTCAGGAGCGTCTGTTACGGTATCAACGTCGACTAACTCGTCAATAGACTCGGAGCCAAGATCAATACCACTAGGTAGATCGACTGGAACCCATTGGGATCCACTCCATTGCAAGTATTGCCCGTTGCTGGCAGAAGTAGAATTAACATCGCCCAGGTCATCAATAGACTTCTGGCTCAAGTCAAGCTGAGGACCTGCAGGCGCATCTGAAGCAACCCAAATAGAACCGTTAAAGAGCAGTACTTGATTAAGGAGTGGATTCGGAAGAGCAACGTCACCGAGGTCACCCAGTACACTGCTATTCAGGTCCTGAAGCCCACCGACCTCCTCATTTAGCCATTCCCCAGTAGAGACGTCATACTTGAGAACCTGACCATCTACAGGGTTAGTCAGGGTTACGTCAGAAAGCTCGCCAATCCGATACTCAGGCCTTGGAGGCGGAAGTACTGTCTCTTTAATCGTAATTGCATAATCGCCATCAGTTGTCAACCCTTCCCACTCGCCCTGGTTGTTCGGGATGCCGGTAAATATTGCCCGCTCACCACCACCCTGGTAGATGCCCTGAGAATCGGGATAAGGGTTGGGAGATGTAACGACTGTGTAGTCAGTCGTATGAAGTATCCTGACGTCTAGGTTTTCAGAAATCCAGGTCTCAGTAATCCAGTGAAGGCTAGTGTCATTATTGGCGTAACATTCTCGACGGAAAATCGTCCAGTTTTCCCCTTCCCAAGAAACAGACTTGTGCACATAGGCAGACTCAATCTGAAGCGCGTAAGCGTCGGCCTCCTGAGGGAAGATAGTAAACTCTACATCTGCGTTATTCCAGACCGAGACTTCTGGATCGAACGGATTCGTATAAGCAGGGGTCGAGCTTGTGCTGGGGCCAACACTAAGAGCATGATAAACCGATACACGAAACTCATTCCATACATATTCGCAAGTTCCGTTAACGTAGCAAACTTCGTCACCTTTGCCGAATTTTGGAGCCTGTCTGTAGGCTCCAAGCGACTGCCCGGTCTGAATGTAGCGACCGCCAAACATCAGACTGTCATCTGGCTGCTTGGAGAAACAGGCGGCGTCGGCAATATCCTCACCGCTAATAGTGGCGTCAAAGCCAGGGACTACAGAATAAGTATTGATCTTGATCCAGCCTTGAGCTAAAATCTGCTGGCTGTCCAATGCCGTACCAGGGCCATGCATAGGCTGGTCAGAAGTATTGCCAACGCGAACTTCGTCAGAAATAGTTCCTTCAGTCCCAGGAATACCGGGAATCCACTTATCGTTTCTTTCGTCCCAGATAATAGCAAAGTTGTTTTCAAGCCCAGTAAGGTCAACATCTTTGATCGAAGATAGCTGCTCGGGCTGAACTGGAGTGTCTCTCCAGAAGTTAGTACTCGAGTCCCACGCTAGAACATTCCCGTCGACAATACTAGTAGTCTCGTAGTCAACATTGTTTAGATCGTTGACCCCAAGATCAACCTCGGGAAAAGTAATAGCAGGAGTTCCAGGGACCCATTCCTGAAGGCTGCTATCCCAAACCAAGGCCTGGCCAGCCGACGGAACGGAGGTAACCGACACATCCGCCAGGTCGGTTAAGAACTCAACGTCGGAGCTGCCTCCACCCCCAGCACTCGAAGAGGAGACCCAGCTAATACCATTCCAGCTCAGTACGTCTCCAATACCGGGGAGGGGGATGTCAACGTCAAGAAGATCCCCAAGATTCTGATCTTCGGGTACGCCCGCCTCTATGGCCGTAATCCGTCCCTGAGAATCAACCGTAACTTTGGGATGGATGTATTCGCCAGACACCACACCGGTATCACTAAGGCTTAGTTCTATGACTCCGGTGTTTGTTATAGGCCCACCTGTGCTGACTACATTTCCATCTCCTGTAACGTCAACAGAGAAAACAGTGCCGCCAGCAGTCGCGGGAGTAGTAATCCAAGAGCCGTTGGCATAGACCAACATATCTCCATTCTGGACGTTAGTAGAAATAACGTCATCAAGATCATCCATTCCAAGGATGACATTACCTGTTTGACCGTTTACTGAAACGACCTGCGTTCCTGCAACAGATACAAGCTCTCCGTTGTCTAAACAGTACAGCGCTGACTCGTCTAAAGCGTAAGCAAGTTCGCCCTCGTATAATTTCGATAGGTTTGCGACGAGTGTCGCTTTGTTGCCACGCGCAACCCTTACTGGTACTCGGTTTGCGGGTGTTGGCACAGCGTCACCTAGAATCGTGTCTAGTTTGCCGAATAGCTGTATTCAGGATGGCGTCTTAGCCGTTCTCGGACAGAAGGGTAAACAGCCTGCCCCGCCACTATTTTGATTCCGAGGAGATTACCTCCAAAACTGTCGGCCTTATTTCGTCCTAGTCGAACCGGCGGCATCCCAATGGTCACCTGAGATTCATTCTCTGTATAAACGTTTTTAATACTAGTATTTACATTTTCGTCGACAAAATCGTATCGCATTTCGTCTAACCACATAGAAAGTATGCCTTTCTTTGTATTGCGTTGAATTACAAAGTGCCTCAGGTTACTGTTTGGCTTGTCGTGCCCGTACTCGGTCTCAGCAAAAACATCATCGCCAGGGAACTTATTAGCGTCACCTCCTAACGACCCTTGACGCCAATCGACTAGCCAGAAGTTCCTGGGTAGTTCCCATACGTAACGATGTCTTACATCATTGTCGTCCCACATGTCCCAAATAAGTTGAGAGGGTCGCGGCTGCTTATAGGTATTCACCCGTTCACTTACGTTGTTACTATGGGCATCATCCCGACTAGCAGTCACTGACAGGCGCCAAGCCTTGCCGGCCTCAGGGTCACTGGGGTCGACAACAGCGCCGCCGGCTAAAACACACATCTCGGGAGGAGTTGGAGTCCGTGACAATACGGGTTCAAGCCATGTCTCGATAGTAAAATCATTATCAAGCAAGTTCATCTGTTCTGTCATTGGAGTCGTAAGCCCGGACCAGCCGGTATAGAATTCGGGGTCTAGGTTTTCACACTCTATGCAATATATTTTATTGTCTGAATTCAAATCGCTTATTCCATCACGAGGCTGGAACCGCAAAATATTGACCCGACCTCGACGGGTAGTAGGAGAACTGAACTGGCCTGTAACCTTTGTCCAGGTAATGTGCTTGTCTACGGGCACGTAGTCTATACCCTGTACGCCACCCAGGGAGCCCTCGTCGCCAAAGGTGTCAATAACGACCTCGCCCGTGATGGGATACTCTTTAAAGATATCGAAGTCACCGCCATCGACGGCTGATGCATCTACCAACTCGACAGGGCTGTCTCCTCCTCCTGTCTCAAAGTTTCCTCCTCCATTAACTCCAAAAACAAAGCCGAATAGGCACTCGCCCGCCTCGAAGTCTCCCCCGTCACCATGTCCGACTTTAGCAGTTGAATTCCGAGTCCAGTGGTACGAGGGGTGGTAAAACCGGTCGTCCATTCCTTTAGTTAAAGTGCCGCCATAGTTGCTCAGAAAGTCAAACTGGTTTGGAAGAAAATCATGTATTTCATTCGCTCCGTAACGCCAGCCCTCTCCATCGCTTCTGCCACCTTCATTCCCTTGTCCCCATTTCTCAGCTTCCCCACTGACTTCCATCCACCGCCCACCGCGATAGACCAAGAAGAACTCGAGGTCGCTCGGATACATCCTGAATTCAAGATCAACGTCCTGGAGGTCTTCAATAAACTGAGCCTGTTCCGAATCTCTTACGACCCACTTGTCTTCACGAAGATCGTAATGCAGAAGTGAGTTAGCTGAAATGAATTCAGGGAAAACTACGTCACCGAGACCACTTAAGCTGCTAGTCTCCTCAGGGGTTTCTGTAAACCATCCATTCGCCGAGGAATTGTAAACCAGTACGGAGTTGCCTTTTGGTGCCTCTTTCCTTTTAGCAGGGGGCTCAAATAAAGCATCATTATTATCAACAGTCGGAATGTCGTCCAAAGTTGGAACATCCGAAGCTAAGGAGATGGGCTGGCCTGCAGCAAACGCATAAGGAGATATCTGTATAGGGCCAGGAACAATTCCTCCCATCAACAGGAGAGCTGCTAGATGCGGAGACGCCATAGAAGTGCCGTTAAGCGAGGCGAGCTGACCTCCCTGATAATAAGAAATAATATTAACACCGGGAGCCGCATACTGAATGTTGTCATTGGCATCAATAGCCGTACTACTGTCATAGTTTGACCAGACAGGCATTTGGCCGTCCTCGCCGCATGCAGCTACAGCCCAAACGTTAGGATGATCACCAGCTTGAGCTGGAGCGTAGAAGGCCGTAGAGTCACCTGAGTTACCAGCGGCGACAGCAAATCTGATACCAGTACTGGCGGCACTGCGAACCGCTGCAGACGTGGGCCCCTCGAGCGGAAGACCATCCACTGTGCTGACAGGTCCTCCCAAAGACATGTTGACTACGCAATCCTCCAAAGGAAGGTTGTTGTCTTCAATAACGGATCGGCAGTAATTAACCGCCGCAATAATCGTACCGTTATTAGCTCGGCCGGACGAATCGAACACCTTTACCACAATAACAGTTGCACCAGGAGCTACTCCGACGAGGCCTGAACCACTTGCCTTGGCAGCCAGGGAGCCTGTGACGTGAGTTCCGTGACCGTTTAAATCTACGAATGGATCCCCGTCAGAGGAGAGGTCGATGCTCCAGGTAAAAGCAAAATTAAAGTCACTCAAGGGTAGACAGCCAGAGTCAATAACAAAGGCATATTTACCTTCTCCGACGTCGCCCACATTCGCGACATTAAGGCCGCTATATACAGCTCTTACTCCCCAAGGCACGAATGAACCGCCACTGCCTGAGTCTTGCCCTGAGCCTATTGTTCCCTCTGGATTGACGTCAATCAGGTCAACCAGGTTCCATTCGATTTCAGTACGAAGCTGGTCGTTCTGCCAAGCTCGTAGTCTCTCATTCCAGTAGAGGAAGTCTCCGTCAGTTTTGGTTCCAACAGCTTCGCTAGCTCCAAGGTCCTGGCCTGCCTCAGAGTCGTAAACGACAGCACTAAAAGTTTTGTCTGAATCATTGTAAACAATAAGCTCTCCGCCTTCTCGCCCAGCGCTAGACCCTCTCGTGTCAGAGTAGGTCAACTGAGTCGGATCGCTGGCAGGCGTTAAGACATAATAGTCATTATTATAACCAGCAACATCAATACCTTCGAAGTAACCTTCTACTGGATATTGGCTAAAGGATCTCTGGTCTCTCCATCCTAGGACCTGAGTTCGACTATTTCGATCAAGGTCCGTATCCATGAAATCTAGTTGACCACTTATCTGCTTCGAGGAACCGATGAAAGCCCTACCGTCTGGGCTTACAGGGGTCTCATTGCGATTATTAAGATCTCCCGCGATTGACTGAATGACTCCGTAAGAACCGTAAGAGAAGAAGGTGGGCTCACCAGGATTGCCTGACCGATAGAAAGCTGGGCTAAAGTCAAAAGTACTTGGCTGCGCTCGGGAACCAGGCCAGTTAGGAGGAAGCGCACCAGTAGCGACGTATCCGGGCCCCATGAGTCCGGTCATGTTATTCCCTACATATTCAAATCCGTTGCTTATGACGTGCCTGCCAGGAGCGGCAATAACTTGAGGAAGCCCAATATTGTCATAACTGCCGAAGTCAAGACCGTCTGGGGAAAACTGCCTAATACCTAGCCGCCGGCCATTGTAGTAGAAGAGGAAGCCCACAGCATTGTCATAGACAACGTTGATTTCATGTTTTTCGTTAAGCGTAGCCACAACGCCGGTATCAACGGAAAGCGTGCGCTTAGCTCCATCCTCGGCATAATTGAAATCTTCGCCGTCCAGAATCCAGTCTTCAAAATCAAACTCAAGCCGAATATAAATTGTAGGAACGCCTATTGCCGAGCTGACGTAAACAGCAAATCCCGCGGCGTTCGCAACTGTGTAACTGGATTTGTACCTACTGTCAATTTCGTTAGTCGTAGGAAACCAAGAGACGCCGTAATGTCCCGGCTGACCGATCCTGTCGCCATAATCAACTTCTGCATCTATGCTTTGCCCGATCGTCAGGTCAAAGCCTCTTTCAGAGTTGACCAGTTGGATACAACCTTGAGGAAAGTCAGGCTCATTATAGGTAACGAACAGCGAACCAAAGTGATCATCGATATAAAGGTCGTTGTTGTTGCCAATACCAAAGATTTCCTTCGATTGGATTCTCCGAGGCACGTGGGTGTTAAACACTTCTTGAGACAGGTAGGCGGTTTGAGAACCGTAACCTTCTGGGCCAGTTGGGTACCAGGACGCTAGCTTTATCTCGGGAATGACAGGATTGATAGGTACTGGCTCTACCCTTAATTGGAAACGTTGCCCCGTAAAGCCGCCTGGCGCCATAACAGGCGTAGTGAACACGTCATAGTCCGCAGTCTTGCCGATCAGATTTTCATCTCGGATAAAGTTGACGTTGCGTTGCATTGCAACGTTCCAGACGTTTGGTGTCTGTTGGGCCGACCAGGCAAAGATCCCTTTTTTAGAGACTCCAAGAACTCCGAGAGCAGCCTTAGGCGGGCTGATCAGTTTGCGGCCAAAACTTGAAGGAGGTACGAAATTCTCGCTCTGAACTGACCCCTGACCGTTCTTGATAACAAGGTCTGCAACGTAACCACGTAGGGCCATGTTGCGATATCCTCGACCTGTATCGGCAGCTCCGCCGATTACCCATGGGTAGTCATCTCTCCAACGCATCGCAGGATCACCCAGTCCGGGGAAGGTAATATCGCCATTAGCATTGACAAGCTGGCCGTCCAAGAAGATCCTCATCTCCTTCTTCTCGGTGTCGAAAGAGACCATTAAATGGTGATCTCTTTCCTTGTAGACCTTGCCGTAGACGAAGTATTTCTTTGCGGCGTAGTTTCCCCCACTGATCGGATCAAATTGTAGAATAAGGTCTGCAGTAGCTGGGTCAAGCTCATCGATCGAGCCGCCACGATCACCCTGATCTCCAAACTGATTACTGGAGTCGAAAAACTGCCACGGGTAAGGCGTAAAGTACTTATCACCTTCCGAACGACCAAGAGTAACACTACAACCAAAACCAAAGAATAGACGGTTCTGGAATTCGTTAGCATCGCTGTCAAGTCGGAACCAGAACTGAAAACTAAAGCTTTCGGTCGTCCTGTTAGGGAAGAACCCTTCCATCGACTCTCGTTCTAGGTTGATGGACGCATCATAAATACCCCTAAAGTAAAAAGCTCCGTCAGGAAACTTGCTCCAGAACGCAGGCGTAAAATCTTTACCTCGAACTTCCGCATAAACTTGCACAACCGGGGCTGTCGGGTTGGCAGGCGGAAGTACGTCGTTGAGTGCCAACGGATAATCGGGAACCCTTTCGGGGTAGAGAGAAATCTGCGTTGCTCCCTCGACAATACCGCCCACCGCAAGCAGACCTGCCACATGAGGGGATGCCATTGACGTTCCGTCAAGATCCTTGTACTTGCTCCCAGTAGAGGTAAAGGTATTCGGGGTGCCCCACGAAGTAATGTCGACGCCAGGAGCGGCGTATTGAACGTCATTTACATCATTGGCTGAATCTAGCTTGTCGTAGTTTGTAAAGTAGGCCAGTTCGCCGTCTTTATTACTGGCTGCAACAGTCCAAACATTGGGATGATCACCAGCTTGAGCTGGAGTAACCATATCAACGTCCATCGAAGAGTTACCAGCGGCAACCGCAAACTTGATTCCCGTTGCGGCGGCTGACCTGACCGCTGCAGATAGCGGGTCCTCGATGTTTGACGTTACGCCGCCTAAAGACATGTTAATTACAACGTCTTCAAGAGGGAGATTGTTTTGCTCGATAACGTCTCGGCAATAAGCCACAGCGGCAATAGTACGTGCTGGCGGCGCTCCTCCATTATAATCAAAGATCTTGACAACAACGATAGTAGCTCCGGGAGCAACTCCGATAGGACCTCCGCCAACTCCACCAGCGGCAGTGCCAGCGACATGAGTTCCATGGCCTGAAGCGTCGCTGTAGAAATTCGGAACACCTGGAACAAGGCTTGTCGACCAGTCCGGATGAATAACGAGGTTGGGATGAGGATAGCAACCAGAGTCAATAATAAAAATATATTTACCGGCTCCGCAGTCACCTAAAGGAGTAATGTCAAAACCATTGTATACCGCTAGCACGCCCCAAGGAACAAATTGCTCAAGAACACCACCATCACCACCGCTAAGGCCAAGTCTAGTGGCAGCAAACTCGTAGATACCGGCATAAGGAGTTCGAGAGGTAAGCGTTCCATAGTGTCTTTGCCCATAGAGAGGATTAGTCTCGGCATCGAAAGGGACAATCTTCCTGACCTCGCCTGTAACAATTTCAGAAGTAGAGGCAGGGTTTGCATCATTATCGCCGTCATTAATGATAATAACACCACTGGTAGTGTCTATATCTTTCGGGCCCCACTTGCCTGTTTCTTCGAAATAACCTAAAGCATTATCATTCAACGCCCCAGGCCACGGATCAACAGTCTCCTCCATACTCGCCAGAGTTACGGGCTCGGGTACCTCGTTTTTCCAGACCTGAGCACTCGCGTCCCAAACCATGAGAGAACCGTCTTCCACGGGATCCGTAAAGACGACGCCCTCGAAGTCTTCCAGCTCCGCATTGCCGCCATTAAAGAAGCCTGGGCCGTTAGTCCACTTAGTGCCATCCCAAACTAAGGCGCTCCCGTCAACATTTGAGCCAGGTGGTACATACTCCACATTGGCGAAATCTTCTACAATCTGGCCGCTAAGGTCGAAAGGGAATCCAATGGCATATTTAGACCATTTGATTTCACTAACATCTAGAACGATCTCGCCGTAAGTGCTAACGAACCATTCTGTGTACGAGTTTGTGTTGCCTTTCTCTACGACCAGAGCCGTATAAGTTTGAATAGTATCACTGGTTCTCACCCATGGACCGTCTGCAGCGAGGTAGACACCGTTCTCTACAGCGTCCGCCTGATCCTTGACTAGTACGCGATCCCCAGGTTTTACGCCCTTACCATCAACGAGCAGGGTTCCACCACCAGGCGATCCACCGTCAAAGCCGGGATAAACTTCTGGGAAAAGTGACTCGCCAGCGCTGTTAAATGGAACAACCGCTGACTCAGACATAGGCAAGTCAGGCCTGTTAGAATATGGGCTTGTTTGAGTTGGTCCGTCTTTAATGTCACCGACAAGTAACAGACCTGCTACGTGAGGGCAGGCCATTGACGTGCCATTTAGAGTCTGCAGGTATCCAGGAGACCCGTTCCACGAGAGAATGTCAACACCAGGGGCTGAATACTGAACATCGCTTACATCGTTAGGCCCTGTCAGTTCGTCGTAGTTGGAAAAGCTCGCCTGCACGTCGTAAATATCGCTGGCGGCAACGGTCCAAACATTGGGATGATCTCCAGCCTGGGCTGGCGAGTACAGGTCGACATCCTGAGCATCATTTCCGGCTGCAACCGCAATTCTAATCCCTGTAGCCGCCGTCGACCTTACTGCTGCAGACAGTGGGTCATCGTCTGTGCTGTTTGCGGCGCCGCCAAGCGACATGTTGATCACACAGTCTTCAAGAGGGAGATTGTTGTCTTCAATAATGGATCGACAATGATTCACCCCCGCTATGATTCTAGCCGAGGTGGCCCCACCGCCTTCGTCAGCAAAACACTTGACAACGATAACCTTGGCGCCAGGAGCTACCCCGATAGGACCACCGCCGACTTTTCCTGCGATAGTGCCGGAAACATGAGACCCGTGACCGTCCCCGTCCTGAAATGGACCCTGGCCCGGAACAAAGCTAATCGACCATTCGTCGATGAAGTCGAGGTTAGGCTGCCGTGCGCAGCCAGAGTCGATAACAAAAACGTACTTATCAGAAGCGAAATTACCTAAAGGCGTGATGTCGTAACCACCGTAGACCTTCGCAACGCCCCAGGGAAGAATCTCTGCAGTTGTTTGAGAGCTAAACAGTTCAATAGGGCCGGCCGTGGCAAGCTTTGCAGCCGTTAATGGATAGAACTCATTACTCGGAGTCCCAGATCTAGGGAGCCAAGCATTTTGGTCTGCTTCGTAAACAAGGAAACGACCAGTAGGGAAAAAGGGAGGACTATAATTACCATTCGTGACTATGTCAGTAAAATTACCGAGTACGCTCCTGCCTTTGTTGTCAACCGTTCGGCTTAAAAGACTTGCATAGCCAGGATTATTCCTCGGTGTAGATACAAATAGCTCGCCAAATGCAGGCAGATCCTTTTGGGTGTAAAGCCAGTGATTATTAAGGGCACTAAAAGAGTTAAAAGAGTGCTTGAAGACTAAGTTGGAAGGAAAAACAGCCACAAACAGAACCTTCAGTCCTTATAGGATCCCAACTAGGTAAATAAGCCTCCGTCGACTAGACCCTGCTGCTCGACAGGCATATCGACTTCTTCAGTATCGAAATCGCCCCCGCCGTAGACACCCGGAACATAGCCAGCCAAGACATGGCCAACAGAGAAGTCCCCACCATCTCCACGACCGGCACCGATACCCTGAGGCTTGAAATAGGTACCATCCCAGACAAGTCCATCCCCAGGCTGCACTCCGGCAGTATTTACATCCCAAAGTTCTCCTAGACTGGAAGCTCCACCTTTCGCGTAACTGCCAGGGGCCCAAGTAGTGCCCACCCACTCAAGAGCCTGCCCTTCTTTCGGAGGCCGTGTAACGGTGTCGACATCGCCCAAGTCGTTGAGCACTCTCGCGTCCGGGCTTTTAATCGGCCTCCAGATCTTATCGTCTGAATTATAGGCTAGGACATCGTTATCCTGCAGTCCCGTAAGGTCTACGTCTTTCAGTTCGCTAATTTCGTCAGCCCCGTACCATGGCGCGGGCGCGGCCACCCATTCGTCTAGCGCCTCCGAGTAGATAAGAGTGTAACCAGTCTCAGGTGTATTGTAGCTAAGGTTGACATCTGTAAGCTCATCGAGCAGTATTGCCGGCTGATTAGGGGCGTTAGTCGCCCGCCAAAACCTTGTAGATGCATCCCAGGTAAGGATGTTGCCATCGTAAAGACCAGCGCCGATATTTACATCGTTGGCTTCATTGATTCGAAAACTCCCAACAAGAGAACCTGGGTAAAACGTGAGGTCACTCTGATCCCAAACCAGTGTTTGGCCTGTCTTAATGCTGTCGCCAGTTAACTTATCATACGGACTAACGTCAGACGCAAATCGGAGCTGGGTGGTGACCTCTACCGAGAACTCTTGCGCAGCCCATTCAATCTTTTGGGTTACTGGGTTCCACGTCGCGACACCTCGGCCTGGAGCGTTAAGGAAAGACTCACTATCTACGTCTGCCAGGTCTAGCATTAACTCGCCTCTTCCGAAGCGACTCAAGTAGTTAAAATTACCAGTAACGTAGTAGTCTTCTTCCTCAAATCCCTTGCTGACAATAAAAGTTCCCCTATCCCCAGAGTCAATGTATTGACCCAGGGAATTACTCATCCAAGTCCCTTCTTTTCGATCGCCATATTCCCACCTGTCTGACGGACCCTCCCAGTTACTCAGGCCACCCGAGCCCACGGGTGTTACCCACCTAAAGTCGCCCATGTAGCCCTTAAAGCCGTTTCCTCCAAGGATAGGCCCGACATACGTAGTCGTATCGAGAGGCACGTAATCCCAAGACGTAAACGGTATGCCTTGAAGCCTATTTCCATTATAGAAAACGCTTAAAAATCCATCGTAAACATTGACAAAGATCTGATGAAACGCTTGCTTAATACTTTGCTCGTTACTAGGAAGTTGAAGGCCGGTACGTATAATGGGGTTCTGGGTACCATTATGGCGAACGCAGACCTCTCCATTGTCTATATAAAGAGCAAGGTGACCAATGTCCCACAGATCAAAGCTAGTGCCGGGAAAGTCGGTATAAAGACTTATAAGGGCGGCAAAGTAGATACCATCGCCATCGGCGTAGTCCGTAAAGTAATCGCGAGGCCCCTGAGTAGCAAAGTCATGAGACTTGCTGGCATTGAAAGGTCTAATTCCGTAAAAACCGTTCCTGTCATCAGGCCTTAGGTCGTTTGGAAATTTTAAAAGACCATGTATCCAGCCATCTTCCACTTTGTCGTAAGATACGTGAATACCTGGCTCTACATCAGACATGCCATACATGCCCATGTAGAACATATCCACATACTCGCCCTCGCCTCGCGTACCACTAGGGAAGAGGCCCAGAACGCCGGTTGAACAGGCCGCGGCCGTATAATAGCGAGCGCTTGGTTCTCCATAACCATTGACTTCAAAGAAAGGTCCGGTAGTGTCCGCTCCAGTGGCTATCTTGACACCCAGAGGTACGAACTTCTGAGGACGGAATGAATAGGAACCGTTCGAGTAGCCCCATTGCAGGCTATCGCCAATTTGAATATCCGAAGCATCGATGTCTGCAAAATCGTCAAAAGTAGCCTGACCCGCCTTGACCGCCTTGTTCCAGTCTGTATTGGTTTCCTCTGGACCTACCGCCCAGTAAAAATTGCCGGATCCTCCCACGTCGTTCGGATCAATCTCGGACACGCCAAGAGAGGTCAGAGGAGCCTCTGGGAGCGGCTGGCCCTCGTCGATAATTAGAGTAGTAACATTGCCCCCGGCAATCGCTCCGGGCACCCACAGGTTCTCCAGAGCGTCGTAGAGAAGGATGTCGCCATCAAGAGCAGGAGAGGTCGCAATGTCGACGTCAACAAGATCATTAAGCCTGTAGAACTGAAGTTGGTTTTCCCATACTCCAGAGCCTCCCTTGTACATCAAGACTTCCCCGTCCAGAGGGAACTCAACCTTGACGTTTTCAAGCTCTTCTATACCTAGAGAGGTAAAGTTAGGCTGGTTAGTCCATTCGGAGTCTATCCTGACAAGCTGATCACCTATCCGGAGATTGCTGTAGGAAACATCACCAAGATCTTCGAGAACATTTCCCCAGACCTGTCCTTCGGGAGCTGCAGTGTTTACCCACTGAGTGCCGTTATACTGAAGAATTTCACCCTGCTCGGGATCGTCAATATTTACGTCAGCAAGCTCATCCAAAGATGCCTGGATCTGGGTAACTGAACCGTTAGCATTAAGAGTGTATAGTTTAAGCCCAAAAGCGCTGTCGACATATAGTGCTAGCTCGCCAGGAAATAAGCCGTATTTACTGCCTGGCTGAATTAGGTCGACAAACGACTGAGGGTCCGGCATGTCCCTTGTCGTCTTGATTGTCAGGTTAGTAGTAAATAAAGCCATGACAAGGAATCATTCTATATAGGATCCCAAGAGGGTTAAGGGACGCATAACCCTTGAGACCGAGCCAGGAACCACTACGGCGTCTCGTATGTGACCAGCCTGGGCTGAATTGTTAGCTCAAAGTTTTCAGACCAACGACCGTTCCTGATGGCTTGAATTTCTACGACGGTATCCAATCCCCACAAGTTCGGCGGATACAAAGAAGGCTCAGGCATTCTGACCTGACCCTCTGAGTCGACTGAGAACTGACCGTCGGAGGACTGCTGTGTTTTAGTAAGAGTAAAACGGAAGTTTTCGGCGCCAGGCGCTTTTAAAGTTGTTACCCAATTCCTTGGCTTGTCTTTCAGTTCTTCCGGGATCTCTTGCGTGAAAATTTCGTCGACAGTTAGAGTAAGGTCCAGGCCGGCTGAATTAGTAGCACCAGCGGACAATAAAGCGCTACTGGAAATCATTACCTGATCACCTACGGCGTAAGCCGCTCCACGGTCCAATATCTTGATGTCATAGGTAGGAGAACTTTGAAGGTTTCCATCTGCACCGAAAACAATCAGCTCCAATACAGCATTACTGCCGCGACCATCTCCCCCTCCTAGCGAGTACGACAAGGGAACTGCATAGGTGCCAGCTACTAGTGAAGAAGGAGTCGAGACAAAGTCTGGGCTCAGTGCGAGAATAAGGCCGTCGCCATAGTAAAACGCAGCACTCTGGGGACCTTCAATAGTCGGCGGGCTATTCGGATTTGGCGGAAGAATTTTTCCGTCATTAAATATGCGGTCGTAAGCCTGATCTCTATCCGCATCGGCCAGAGGCTGTGGAGGAGTTCCTGCTTGATAACCAAGCTCCCAGCTTTTTGCCATCAGGGTAATATCGACAAACTGATTATAGTCGTCGTTCTGGATGATCTCATCATAAGTGGCTTCGCTGCAAAGAAGTAAATTCAAATCATAGTCGATCAAAGCTACTGGCTCAGGCTCATCGCTACATCTTGGAGGCTGCTCGGACCAAGGAAGGCCGGGCACATCGTAAATAACAATCGGCTGACCCGAAGTATCAAAACCTTCCGTAAAGTATGTTCCAAGATGATTAAGATAAGGGCGAGAAAAGGCGTACTCGATAGTCCACAGAGTCTCGCCGGTTTCAAAATCCGTGAACTCGGTCTTCTCTTTCTCTTCGTATGTGTCCGGGTCGTACGTAAGAACCGTGCCACTTGTCCTCCATCTACGCCTTTGATCAAACTTGTTTCCAGAGCTGCAAAGCTCTCGTAAGGTAAAACCTGCACCAAAACCAAAACATCTAACGTAACCACCAGGGTCTACTCGGGAATCAACGCGACAGGTGTCTATCTCCTCGATCGGGTTAAAGGGCCAATTAGCTCTGACTCCTCTTTTATGAATAATTCCTCCGGGAACCTGGATACTTTCACCTATGGGTACTTCGCAACTACAAGGGAAATACTCGTAAGACTCTGAAGCAGTCTTGAAAATGTACTGATACCTACCTTCTTCCGACAGCGGAAAGCACCTTTCTTCTAAGGGGACGTCCGCCTGGTCGCTGTTATCATTACACTGTTTGAGGTACCATGTAACATTGCCGTCGCCAGCATCCTGACTGCCGGTGATTCTACATAATGGCAATTCACAATCGGGAGTTTCGTCGCTAGTGGTGACGACGGTCAAGTCTCTGCAGTTATTGCCGCATGGGTTGCAGCCATCGGTGGCTCGTAACTGATCAATCGTAATATCAGGCCAGCCGGGGTAAGGGCATGTGTAATAGTAATAAGTGCCTTCAGGAGCTTGACCTAGCCTACTGGAAGAAGACTGGTAGCAATTCCAGCCCTTAGGACATGGATAGTTCAGACTCGGAGCGGTTCCCAGCGCTATTGGACCTGCAAAGTTACAAGACTGCTCTGGGTAAGGACAAGGCTCTACTTGACATATCTCATTACATTCTTTCGTCAAAATCTGCCTAGCCTTTATGCAGGCATCGGCCCCACCGTCTCTTGATTGAGCTACAGTACTTATGACCTTGCCGCAATCGCAAACCATTGTCTGACTACAAAACTTTGAACAAATCCCCGTAGATTCGTCAGGATTGTACCAGTTGCCTTGCTGAGTGTTGCAAAGCTGGCAATCTCTTCCGCTCTGTGTATCTACAAACTTTCCAGTATCGTCGTCGATATAACTAGGGCAGTAGCAAGGGCGAGCATCTCCTGTTTGGTTAACACAAAGACCGTCCTTCGCAACGCCGGAATAAGTATCCCCCAATCCCTTATAGCAAGTCTTGCACGCAGAGCAAGCGTCATCCGGCTTGCAGTCCTTGATAGAGCTGTCTTCTAGTACGCCTGCCAATTTAGACCATTCGTCGCAATACTTACTGCAGTTAGTAACTTCTGAGTCATCCTCACCTTCATCGCAACCTACAGTATATGTTGAGTTAGGATCTCCTACACCACAACTAGGCTCGTTATCACTAGGAACTGTTGTTTCATTGATGCAAAAATCCGAGCAACTCGGAATCATGTCTTGACATTCGCCCACCGGCTGACAGCGACCTTCGACGCACTCGTAGCCAGTAGAGCACTGTGTTCCGCTAATGCACTTGTTAAAAGTTTTGTCTGTAGCCTCGACTTTACCTGCCCCTTGCTCAACGGAGATTATCTGATCATTTACTTTGTCGCTAAAATTCGCCCTTGAATAAGCTCCGGGAAGAATCTGCGTGTATCTAAACGTTTGCCCAGGAAACGCTGTATTCGTAGTAGCCCAAGTAATTGTAGTCGTTATATGGGTGACGTACTCAGGCTTTACACCGCCCTGCCCTGCGTTGCCTCCAGATTGAGGGGTGGGATC
>Ga0187217_1000179_pt1 | contig 25360 bp, 55 predicted proteins | sample 15SPOviralmetaG_FD_130165 | JGI IMG/M metagenome (GOLD analysis project Ga0187217, IMG submission 130165) | Marine viral communities from the oligotrophic San Pedro Time Series (SPOT) site, San Pedro Channel, CA, USA - 15 SPOT_SRF_2010-09-15... | ecosystem: Environmental > Aquatic > Marine >... | reverse complement strand
ACTTGCCCGCTTTACGAAGTAAAGCTTAGGTATAGTTCTTTAGGTATAGTTAATTAGGTATAGTTAGTGCCCAATTTGCGATACCCCTAGGTGCCCAAAAAGCTGGGGGGGTACCCCCCCAAAATAGATGACACCCAAGATATGGTATACAATTCTGTTGGTACACCATATATGGTATAGATCGGCTTAAAACACCTGATCTAGACACAATATCTAGTATGCCAGGCTAAAAAACCCCCAAGATATAGTGTTTCGCCAAAAAAACAACCGAATCCTTACTTGCATAACCTTACAAATGCCTAATATACTTAGAGTAAGACAATATGATCGAAGATAGTTTCGTAACTCTCTTATTTGTACTCATAGTGTCCTCCTTTGTTGGCTAAGGGGAGTTCTTCGGAGCTCCCTTTTGCTTATGCGGAGGGATTTCATGTCCCCCTTGGGCATATTTGTTTATATCCAGGACCTTATACAAACATACACACTGTGCAGAGGATCAAAAAAATTTTTATATCTATGTAATTGGACATTTCAAGAAAAAGCATTGGCATTGGCGGGCATACGATAGGTTTCGGCTATTTTGAGTATTCGACCTGTATAACTTCGTCCCTCTGAGATTCTAATTGGGACTGTTCTACGAGAGCTTTCTGGAGTTCTTTGTTCCATTGTGGGTTCGATCTTTCTAAGTACCATGTGGCTGCTTGCCATACACCATTCTGTGCTGCTTGTCGTACAGTGTTTAAAAACAGTGCTTCTGCTTTTGCCTTAGATTCGATTACCTTCTCCAAAAACTCTGAGTAAATTGTGATTTCTCCATTATTCTGATCGTCCTTGCCCTGGCTTAGCCAATTGTATATACTTGATGAACTCACTCCTGCTAGAGAAGCTGCCTGTTCAATGAAGTGTCCTGCTGTTAGCCATTTGCAGATCTCTTGCATTTTCTGTTCATTTAATATAATTGGTCTACCCATAATCTACTCTTAAGTTTAACAGGTGTTTTTATAGATAGTTGGAATGTCCTATGTCGTTATATACCTATATAAATCTACAAATGGGTAGGGTACCTGGGTGCTTACGCACCCTGCAGGTAAGAAGAAAGGGGGTAGGGTCAAAATTTGCACAAGGGCTTTATACTGAAAGAGTTGTCACAATGTGGGAACTATACTTTGAGGAGTAAATTCCCATCAGGGGTTTATACTGTAAGTATAGATTTCCATAAGAGATTTATACTTATAACAAAGAAAGGAGAAGACATGAGAAAAACTCACGAAGAGTGGAACAGGTTTACAGATGCCTGGATAGAGATACTCAAAGACACATACAATGATGCAGACGACCATATCAAGTTTAAGTTAGGTCGAATTATTAGTATTGTTGCAGAAGATGAAGATGACTCTAAAGCTATATACGATCAACATATCAAAGAAATAGCTGCAAATAACGCATTTAGCAAGTTATAGTAGAGGATAATGTGGGGCAATGGGCAATAAGGAAATAAGGGAGTCCTGTGAGGCTCCTTTTCCTTTTTATGCTGTGAAATCTGCTATGGCATTGAAAAACATTGTCGGCATTCGGGGTAGTATATACAGATCCCCATATACAATTTAGCGATTTTGAGAACTGCCTACTATGTGAAAGACTTCACAACCTCAAGCGTTTTAGATTCTCATAATAGAATCTAACTATGAACCCTATACCCATATAAAAAAAAACCCTCAAACTTTTTAAGGTCCGAGGGTTTCCTAGTTCTTAATTAATTTACCAACTTGATAGATAATTTTCTAATGCTCTATGAAAAGAATTTGAATAATCTTTAAAATCTTTTTCACATTCTAGTAAGTCGTTAATGGTTATTTTTTTAAGGGGTAAATTAAGACTGCATAAAATACACCCCCCATAATTTGAATCTTCTAGACAACTTGAGTGGTCGTCAAAATATCCATGCTCAAACATATCGCCGAACATTTCATCATTTTGTAAAAACCCTATTACAAAATCTAATTTATCACTTAATTCTTTTACTTTCATTTAATATACCTCGCTTAATTTATTTCCGAAGAAGTCTAATTCTTCGGCTATCATTGTTTTTTCGAACTCGCTCCATAGTTGTAAGTATCCACAATTTGAGTTCGTGCATAAGTGGTATACTTCTCCGAATGGTTCAAATCTTCCTAGCTTCTTCTCGTGTTTACACATTTTTAACCTTCCTTTATATTTTTATATTCGATTACTTTTATAAATGTCTTTTCGGTTTTCATATCTTTAATTTCGATATCGTCTTTATAGATAGACTTCACAAAATCAAAATATGCTAATTGAATGGTTCGGGTGTAATAACCCGAACCAATCAAATATACTTTTTGCTTAGAGGTCATAACCTAAGGCACCCTCGAAGATTCGATAAACTGCAGTAGCTGAGTTGTGAACCTTTGGACAACTTTTTGCCTTGTTAGGTATTACCTCGACTAGCTCCCAAACAATACCCTCGCTATCTTCTTTATATAGTTCGTGTACTTCTATCGGTCTATCCATTAAGTTGCAGTTACTAGCGTTATAGTGGTTAGCCAATTTTTTTGTTTGGTCTTTTATTTGGTCTTCGGTCTTTGTAGTCATTTCTAAGTTATTCACTTTTTTTCTCCTATGTTTTCTATAAGTTATTTGTTTAACTTATATAAATAATATTAGTACTTTATATTTATTATGCAAATCAAATATAAAATAATCTGTATTTTTTTTTCTGTATCATTTAAGTAGTAGAGTTCTAAACTTTAGAACTCCACCAACTTAATAGGGTAAACCCTAACGCTATATTAGTGAACCCGAAAACTTCATTAATGAAGATACCGAAGCCAAACCCTAAAACTAACATTTGAAAGAATGCGATTCGCATTATCCATTTGTCATATACTCCATATTTATCATGAAATATTATTAGTCTTTTTTTGTCTAATTCGCTTAGTTCCTTTATATCGGTCACTAAGACTTTTATAATGTTTTTCATTACAATAGTTACTAGTGATAAGTTATTGAAAACTTAGGTATATTTGAAGATTTTTTTTGAGTTAGATTCTAAAAACAGAATCTATTTTGAAAGTGTCAAAATCGACTTATTCATGGGTGTAGATAAAGATCTGAATTAGTCAGAATTAAATAGAAAAAGAACCTAATTAGGTTCTTCTTCTTTTCGTTTCGCTTGTTGGTCGTGGTAGTCTTTTAGAATTTGGTCTAACGCAAATAGCATTTAAACCCCTTTCATTTTTCGAGGGCTAGTATATTACCTAACCCTTTTGTATTCGTAACTTGTATTACTTTTAATGAGTGCATTAAATAAACTTCCTACGCTCTTAGTATTTTTGTTAGCTTTTCGCAACTTCCAAAAATCTCTAAAGGTAACATTCTTGTAATCGTAAATAGTGCCATTATTAAAAGTTACAAATAAATTTGATTCCTTTTTAAATAGATTACCTACATAGTTTATATTTTGAATAACGCTACTGTCTAGCGTGTCGAACTCTCCTTTGATTAACATATTATTTCTTCTCCTTTGTGTCTTTATATTTAGACTGTTTAATTTTATTTTGGTTACTGTCTTTTAGAATTTTGTCTAGCTCATTAAAAATACTGAACATGCCTAGACTTGTTCAGTATCATTAATAGCAATTAAGAACCTACCCCTACTAAAATTCGGGTTATCAGCTTCTAGAACATTAATAAGGTTATTAACTAAAACTGTATCTACAAAATTGTTAATACCTTTTTTTTCTTCTTCTGTATACCCTAATAAGTTAGATTCTATTTTTGAATTTTTAACCATTTCGGCTAATTCAATATAATCTTTTCTAGTCATTGTTATATTCTCCTTTGTGTTGTATTAATTAGACTTCCTAAAATCTAATTAGGTTACATGTTTTTTAAATTTTTTTGAAACGCCTGAGATCGACTTAAAGCCCTGGTAGATATAACCGCTGCAATTAGTCAGGTTAAAAGCAGCGGATAAGGATCCGCTTACGCTGGATCATCTAACCCAACGCTTCATCCTTTGTCCAATCATAAGCATCTTCAGAAAATTGATTTATTTTTTCAATCATTCGAATTAGTTCTTTATCATTTTTTAAATCTGTCTTTTTTAATTCAGATAAAGCTTGTTCTGAAAATGTTTTACATGCGTCTAGTTCTTCTAATAATTCTTCGTACATTTTATTTCCTTCTATATTTCTTATACTCATTTAAAAGATAAGGTGCATTGCTGCACCCTATCCCAACCATAGGAGTTAGTTTGATAAAACTTTTTTAACAACAGTCTTATAAAAAACTATTGCAGTAACTCCATAACACCAAATTAAAATCATATCCCATGTGTTAAATACTCCATTGCCTGAAATATCAAGGATATTATATAATCTAGTTCCATACAAAAATGGTTCGCTCATTCTTCCTCCTGTTCTTCCTCTTGTACTATTAGTTCAAGGTTGTAAGTATCGTCTATGACTATACCCACAACTTTGTTGCCTTGACTTTGTATTCTTTCTACAAAATCTTTTAAATCACTTCTGAAGTAATAGCCTCCATTGTATGGAGTATCGGGTTTAGCATTTTGCATATCCCACATAACTATTCTTTCTTCGGTAACTTTAGTACCCTCAACTTCAGTACCATTTATATTTATTACATTGTCCATTTTTCCTCCTATGTTATTTAGACTCAGTTTGTGGCATAAAGGTTACATGTGTAACCAAATCTTCTAAAGAATCCACAAAAATAAATCCATTTCTTTCATTTAGAATTACTCTTTCAAGCTCCAGGGATAGAAGCCTATAATTATTTTGGTTCTCTCTACTGTCCCAATCATACTTTAGAGCATGACTGATATCGATCATGGCTTCTTCAAGCTCATTATTGTTTAATCTATTAATATAAAGTAGGTCATAATCTAACCCATTAACTGTAATCATTTGTTTTCCTTTGGTTGCTTATTATTTAGACTATCCATAACCCCTAAAGGTTACAGATAATCTAATTTTTTTAGATATTTACACGATTTGGGTTAACTAGCTAAGTTCATTAAATCGAAATTTCCCTTAGAACCCTATATAAATACCCTGAAACACACAATACACATTCTCTTAAAGAGAAACTACCTATCCCACCTCATAAGCTATTGCCTATCCTCTTATATGCTTCAAGCTATCTACTTCATTAGGAACCTTTGGTTACCTTGCAAAATTTCAAATGCAATCCCTATACTTCATAAATAGCTTGTAACACACAGGCATAACTTTAATCTTGACTGCAAAGCAGACATAACCTATGTGCTACAAGTTATATACACTGCGTAAGTACCTATGTGAAGTCTTTGAGTTGCAACTTAACTTCCATTTTCATGGAGTAACTCGTAGATTCACTGCCTAGTGGTCACGAACAGAAACTTGGATAAAGCCATTTAAGAGCCATTGGATTAAATGGTATTAGAGCCAATATGATACGCCTGAGAACTGTATTAATCCCATTAGAGTTAAAGACATTCACTCAGTACCTACGCACTGTATATATTCAATTGTCAAAAAGCCAATGTAGTTTTTTTCGCCTACAATACTTAGACTCGATAGTTTTAAAAAAGGTTACAGAAAAAATATATTTTTTTTCTTTTTTTTATTTTTAATACCATTCAAGATCTTAAAAGAGTCAGACTTTACTACTTTCAAGGGGAGCTTTCACTCCCCCTAAAGTAAACACAAGAGGCATTAAATCTTTTCGAATGCTTCCTCTAATGGTTCTTTCTCATTGTCGTCATAGTCAACAAATACAGGAACCTTATCTCCATCACATATAATGTGGTAAGTGTAGTCCTGCCACATGTCTAGCTCAGGATTTGTGGAACATACTCCCACACTTATAAAATCAAGTGGGTTCTCATTCCAATCTCCTGCGAAAGTTTGTGCAAGATAAACAACATATTTAGAAGCTAGGTAACTTGCGTCCCTTGTTCTTCCATCAAAAGTACCTGATTTACAAAAGTCTAAAAACTCTTTTAAATCTAGTCCGCCACCCTCAATGTAGTTGTCCCAATGTCGGTAAATTACCGCAGTAGGTTTCTTATCGTGCATTCTGTCTTCGTCCTCGTAGAACTTGTATAGTCCTCGTGTAGCCATTGTATTCTCCTTGTTTGTTGCTTACATTAATTAGACTGTGCAACCTCCGAAAAGGTTACACACTCTTACTATTTTTTATACTTGTTGATTTTTTCGTTAATCTCTCGCATTTGTTCACGCAGTTTAGTGGTATCGTCCCCCCACTCTCTCGCGTCATTAATCGCAACCTGTAAATCGCCTCTGCGTTCTACAAGTGCTTTATGTTGTGCAGGCAATTTGTCCAATGCCTCTTTAATATTCTTTTCGTATGTTTCCATTATTCCTCCTCTAGTTTGTCAAACTCGTCAAACATATTTGGTATTTCGTACCCATATTGATTTTCAAGTGTGTGTAGTATTTCAAGAATTTCATTTTTTGCATAACTGCAATCAGTTCCACCCTCGCTAATAATTTTCAAAAGTCTTTTAACTACTAAATCTATCATTAGTAATCAAACCCTTGAGCGTCTTCTTTAGATATGAAGCCAACATATCCTCCACTGTTGCATTCAGCGTCAGCTGAAATTAGTAAATTAACTTTTTTACCATTTCCGAATTTTTGATTTGTTTCTAATAGAATGAATGAATGTCCATAATTTATGTCGACTTTACTCCAACCTGTTATGGTCAAGCCAACTACACTATTTAATTCTTCCTCAGTGTTCTGCATTTCTCTCATTTGTTCTCCTTGTTGTTGTACTATTTAGACTTCTCTTAATCGAAAAAGGTTACATATAAAAAAGAAAAAGGGGATTTCTCCCCTTCCTCTCAGCAACATAGGAGGTAATAAACTTCCTCCCCTTGTGTCTTATTCTTCTTCTACAACTTGGTCAACAATGTGTATCCAACCTGCTTCGCCTCCTTCTTCCCACCACCTGTCATGAATATCTAAATCATATTCATTGGCTATGTATTCGAGAAGAACATAAGGTGGACTCCACGCACTGTCTACTACGAATGATAATTGAGCCATTTCAATTCCTTCGTCAGTCCATGTGTACATTTCTACATTATCTCTAGCAACTGAAGTAACCCACTTCGTACCCCAATTAGAGTACGCCCAATCGTACCAATTATCGAAACCAAATTTTTCTTTTAGTTCTTCTAATCGTTCTTCAGTTACTGCTACTGCTTCAAGGTTTTCATTTTGCATGGTTTCTAAACTATTTGGAAACGCTTCTCCTGTTTCCTTGTCTTTGTACTCCCACTTCTCGACTTTGATACCATTAATAGTGTTAGAACCTGTTGCAATGGTACTAAACTCATTCGGCATTTCTCGTCCTAAAGTTAGGTCATAGACTTCAACACCTTCGTCATTGAGGTCAAACCTTCCTTCGTGTCCAACTGCTTTACATGTATCAAGTAACTTTTCGACATTCTTTAATGCCCCTTGTATCTCGATTACATTCTCACATATATTCGGCATGTTTTCTCCTTTGTATTGCTTACATAATTTAGACACTCATTATTCCAAAAAGGTTACATATTATTTGTAAATCTTTGAAAAGGCCGCCCAGGCAAGATCTATAGCTCTATATAAGAACATTGAAGACTCTGAAAGAGTCAGATTTCTTTTTTTCTAGGTGGCTTTCTTTTTGGCTTACGACCTGAAGCTTGGTGTTGTTTCGCTAACCAAGAATCAATGAAGCTAAGCATTGCTTAGCCCCACTAATTGTCCTTGTTCGTTTGGCTGTGCCATTTTTAAGTACATTCTTTTATCAGGATTTCCATCCCAATCAACAATGACTCGGTTCTTAACCAATACATTTACTAAGTGTTCTGTATCTCCTGAATGAGCCAAATATAGGGCAGGCTCTCTAATAGGATATAACTCTCTATCTTGTTCGTAATACTCGATATAAGAGTTACTTCTTTCATTGTCTTTATTATCTCGAATAGTTTCCTTGTATCTATCAAGGTCTTGGTCATGATAGAATGCTACATTATCAAAATCACTAAAGTTTCCCCAAGTACAACTTTGACAACACGCCACACCCATGGTCTTAGGGGTTCCTACACCCCAACCATTCTTTTCTAATTCTGCAAAACTTTTGTTTAATGCAGTAAGCAAACTTTTTACTTGTCTACCCATACGCTTCTACTCTCCCTTCACATGTTACGCAATTGAGTTCTTCAATTGTCTTTGGAACTTCATTATCTTCATTGTCACAATTAGGACAATAACATTCCTCAAATAGTCCATCTACATGACCACAAACAAAATCACTGTCGAATGGTACACTGAAGCCTTGTTCAACACACCTATCAATTAAGATATCTCTCAACATAATATTTGTTTCGTTGTCTAATTCCTTTACAACTTGTTGCAGTTGTTCAGGCTTGGCTTCTCTCAGCCAAAATGTTACTTTATCTCGCATTGTTCCTCCTCTGTTACTTTGACTCGTTTACCCATATAAAGGTTACAAGTAATTTATCTCCTTGATCTGATTCCGCTGCTTTACCACACCAAGTCTTTCTTATGGGCGGTTTTGCAATACAGCATGTAATCATAAGGATATGTCTTTTCTTCCTCACTGAAAACTAAAGTGTCTGTACCAAAATTAATATCTTCTTCATTAACTTTGTTCCCTTCACTTGTGTACAGCTCTCCAAGATATTCTTCTTGAGTCCAACCTATATAGAGTTGGTCATGGGCTTCCCCTAACCAATCTATTTTGTCCTCAGCTTTTAAGAAGCTTTCATTGTCTGCAAAAAAGATTGCACTCTCAATCAAATAGTTTTGATAGCAAGTGTCATTTCTATCACATACATAAGTGTCCCCTGAACCCATAACATATCCCCTGGACATTCCAAGGCCACAATAGCTGCAGGTTCTTAAATACAATTTTCTTATAGTCATTCTTACTCCTCTAACTTTCCTACTTCAAAGATAAATGTCATAGTATCTCCATCATCTCTTGTTTGTGTAAATGGTATTGGGCAACTGCCTAGCCATTCGTCAAATTCATGCATTGTTATCCTTCCTCTGTTGTTATCAATAGATTTCTTACTTCTTCTACCATTTCTTTAGCTTCGTCTAATTGTTCTCTAGCATAAGATAAGTCTGTTATAAATACTTCCCTTACTTCTTCTAATTGCTCTCTAGCAAAAGATAGGTCTTGTTTATCTATGTTATTACTATCTATTACTTCACTTAATTGAGAATGAATATTCTCTAACTTAACTAATATATGATTTTCATACACTATGTTCCTCCTTGTTTCTACAAATTAGACTGTTAGTGGTTACAAGAGGTTACAAGTTTATTTATATTTTTTTAAATAAAACCCAGATGTGTAGTTTAGGTTTATATATCTATACGCATTGAGATCTTAGAAATAGTCAGATCACAAAAAAAAGGGAGCCGAAGCTCCCCTTAATTTATTTGTCTTTAACTCTCTCGCATTAATATTTCGTATACTTGCTCTCTAAAAAATGAATCAACGCCTTCAAATTCATTATTCCATTTAAGCTTTTCTACTTGTGCAACTCTTAAAACTGCACTTAGAATTTCTGTTTGGCTCCATTCATGATCATCTTTGTAAAAGCTTTGAATGTAATTTACACCCCTAACCATTTGCATTAATGCTCCTTGAATTTCTAATTCTTTTTTTGTGCTGTCATCGGTTACAAAATAACTTTTATTTTGGTTACGCTCTACTATTTCATAATCTATCATTTGATTCCCTCCTCCTAGTAATCTTGTACTAGGATTTTCTCTGTGCCTTCCTCAACAGGAAGAACAACTGTTCTTTCGTATAATTCGTCTATACTTTCCACGCCTAATTCTTCCAACGCTTCTTTGTGGCTATCGTACTCACTCCACTCTATGCAAATTGAGATTGGGTCAAACTCTATATTCTCCCCTATACCCTCGCTTAAATCTTCATACCAATGGAACAAATTTAATGCTCCCTTAGGGCTAAAGTTTTCGGGTCTTATCTGCATTAGTCTTTCAACGAATTGATATTCGTCTAGGGTGTCAATTATTGCTCCCATGTTCTTCTCCTTTGTTTGTCTGTACTAATTAGACTGTACCATATATAAAAGGTTACATAGTATTTATTATTTTTTTTATAGGGTACCCCCATATATATGTATGGCCAGATATGCCAGGTTTAACCAGGGGGGTAGTATTTTTTTAATACCATTGGAAGATCCGATTTAGTCAGATGATCAAGGCCTGATCTGCTGCTGGATCCAGATGATCGTGCTGGATCAGCTAAGTTTTTATACAGATCTATGGCCATTGGAGCCTGGAAAGAGTCAGATCTTTACATCTTTTCACAAGCGTGTGTGTATGTGAAAAACCATTAACAATCTCGGCTGATTGTGAATTAACATAAATTTAACTTCGTATAGTGGATATGGGGTATGGGTTATGATCGGCTTTTTTTATTGCGGTCTTTGTATTTTACAGGCATAATTTGGCGTTTATATGCCCCTTTCATAAACTGTTTTAGTACATATTCAGCATTACCATTAGGTAACCAGATAGCTGGTTGTGTTTTAGCCCTTCTTTTTATCCTTAAAAGTTCTTTTTTAGCTTTCATATAAGCAGGAGTTGTCTTAGGAATGTTCTGATCTATCCATAAATCGACTGTATCTAAGCTTTTTCCATACTTTTTAACTATATGTGTGCTGTCTAAGTCTTTGATATAACGCTCCTGGGCTCTTACTTCGGGAAATATTTGAGATAACCTATCATAAAATTCAGGATCTTCTTTAGCCCACTTGTCTAACTTCTTAGAGTTTTCTGTATTTAAAGGTGTGGCTACTCGTAGAGTATCTTCTGCCCATAGCTGAGCTTCATACCATTCTGAATATCTGTAACCTGTATCGTGAAAGTATTTAAAGACATCATCAACTTCCCAATCATATATAGGCTTACATAACTTTACTCTTGTATTGCTAGGGCTTTGAGATATGTAGTTATTATTTAAAGCATTTACAACAGATCTGTATCTTACTAGCGACTCAGAAGCTCTAACTCCTGTCATTATTGCTAAACTACCTTTGTAATCTTTAGCTATCTGATTATCCATTGTGTATTGTGTAAAGATATCGGAAGTCTCAAAGAAAGTCTCAGCCCACTTTGGTTTAGGTCTTAACCATTCTCTTTCTCCACTCGGATCCCAAAATACAATGCTTTGTGTTTCTCCTAAGATATATTTATTGCTGCGGAGTGGTACTGCGTACCATGTAAAGTTAGTCCAAGGTAAATCCATGTAGTGCTTTACATTGTCTAATACTGCGTTGGGTACAAGCTCTTCGTCTCTAAAAATTACATTAACACTATTTAATCCACGCTCTTGAGCTACTTCCCAAGCTAGATTTATTAATACTCCTGAGTCTTTGCCCCCTGAGAACGAGCAAACAACATTATCATGGATATCGTATATATGGTGTATTCTTAACTTGGCTTCCTCATAGACATTATTGTCAATGAACTCTCTTTGTCTAGCCATCTTTAATCATATCCAATATATGATTATCAAGTCTTTCTGCGATAGTATCGCCTGGATACTTTGTCTTAAGGTGTTCTAAGAACCTGTAAAACATTTCCTGTTGGTAATCATTTTCAAAAAACATATCGAAATATATATTAAACTCTTTAGGCTCTGTATTATCTTGTGCAGTATCTAAAGGTCCATCATCAACATATAGAGCTTCTACTTCTTCATCAGCTAAACCAATGTCCTCAAGATCAGGTGTAGAGTCTGTTATTTGTTCTATTGCTTCTAGTAGTTCGGGTGCATTCCACCCACCAAGTTCTACTAATCTATTGTCTGCAACTAAATAAGCTAAAGCGTCTTTCTCAGATTCAATATTGACTCCTGATACTACAGGTACTAGCCAATCTCCATCTTCTTCTTTTAGCTGCTCTGGTATTGTTAAACCTTTTTTCTTCATTAGTTCTAGTGCTTGTTTGCGACCATGACCTGCTAAAAGTTTGCCTGTGTCGTAATTCTTTATAAAAGGATTGATAAAACCGAATCTTTCGATAGAAAGCATAATCTTTTCTATGTCATGCTTCTTAGGATTTTTTGGTTCTGTTTTAAGTTCTGATAACTTAGTCCACTCAATATCTATTTCACTCATCAAAAGTTCCTTTCACATGTTCTGTTAGTCTTGCGGGGAATCCATCAACATCTGAATTGTTATTTAACCACTCTAAAAACTTAAACCAATTAGCTTGTTGTTTCTCATTATCAAAGATAAGTCTATATTTAATTCTTGGATCTCCTAAACCTCTGTCTGTGTCGTCATCTTCCCAATCGCTTTCTATATTTTCATATAAGGACTGCATGTCAGATTCATCAAAGCCTACACCTTCCAAGTCATCTTTTACAGTATCAAGTATTGCTAACAAGGTTTCTTCGTCCCAACCACCAAACTCTGTTAACTTGTTGTCTGCAATAAGATAAGACATTGCTTCTTCTTCATTCTCAAAGTCTAGTCCTGTGATTACAGGTACTAACCACATGTCATCATCAGTCAAAATATTCTTAGGTAAAGAGTATCCTGCTTTAAACATCTTGATAAGAGCTTCTAATCTTCCATGACCTGCAATAAGTTTCTTAGTTCTTTCATTTCTTATTAGAGGACTTGTAAACCCAAATCTTTTGATTGAACTGATAATAACTCCTATATCATGGTCTTTAGGGTTTAAATCAGCACCAATGATTTCGTCTAGTCTAAAATATTTAACTTTCGGTTCCATTAGTCTCCTCCCAAAAACTTGACCTAAAGGTCTCAATGTCTTGTAACTTCTTACCTGCAGGATTCATATTTACTACTTGTAGTTTCTTATATTTAAAGACATCTTGAAGCGATTGTTCTTTCCATAAGAAGTAAGCACTAAAACACTTAGCAGTCTTTAGCCTAGGGTAAGTTGCCATCTTTTTATGGTTATTTATATAGTTACGATAAGAACTTCTTTTTAGTCCTGAATGCTCTGCAAAAGGTTCGAATTCTTCTTCTAGGCATTGCCAATTTTCCCATAAGTCTTTCCAAATTTCAGGACTTATAACATTCATATAAGTAAATTCAAAGTCATCATTTGGTATTAATCGTTGTTTTGCTTCAGGTAAAGCTTCTGTTAATTCAATTAAAAACTTTAAAGTTGGATCTTTAGTATGACCTCTGTACAAGTTTCTTAAGTTATGTCCATTTCTGTAACCTAAGATAGTAGTACAGATACTTGTCAAACTTACTTGATTGCTTTCAAGTACTAATTCAACGAAAGCTCTTAAGGAGTCAACATCTATTAAGCGAAGTCTTTCTTGAACCTTACGCTCCATTATTAACTCCTATCTGAATTTTTTTATAGGCATCTTGCCTGTAGCTGAAGCCCAATTAATAATATCTTCGGAATACCATAAAGGTGTTTTCCCATTGTTTAGATATTTTTTAGGCATAGGCATTTTCTTCCTGTGAAGCCATACAGCTACTCTGTTAGGTCTCACAGAAAGAAGATCAGCTACTTCTGTAGTTGATACAATGTTTTTCATACTAGAAAGGTGCATCCCCACTGTCTACTTGTGACATTGGTCTTGCTACAGGTTGATCAACTTGTTCCATACCTTGATTACCTTGGTCTGAGCCTTGTTGGTAACCACGATTGATACTTCCAACTTGTGCATACTTTAAAGATACACCGACATCTTCAGCAACTATTTGCGTAGATTGTCTTTTAATTGGTTGACCTTTTTGATCTGTTCCACTTTCATAAGTGTTTATTTCGACTTTACCTGTAACAACAGCTCTTAATGACTTACCGCCACCTGCTGTTTTAAAAGTTTCGTCTATATTTTGTGCTAAATCGCCAAAGGCTACGAAGTCAAACCACATTGATTCTTCGTCAGGTCCTTTAGAGATTGCTAATCTACCTCTGGTATATGCGTTACCATTACCTGAGAATTTTAGTTCTATGTTAGTTAGGTTTCCTTGAAAGGTACCTTGAGTAACTGCCATTATTTTATCTCCTCGTTTCGCTCCCAATTATCTTGGATAGCTTCCATTACTTTTTCTAATTCGCTTAACCTTATAAGACACAAGCCATCACTTGTACCTTCAGGCATAGCTACCATCATAAATGGTTTAGTCTTTCCAACTCCACCGATTGCATCCTTGACATTATCCCAAGACTGTTGTTCGGCTTTTTGAAATCTTGTATATATAGGTCCGACTTGTTTACCACTTTTAACTTCGATTCTTACAGAAGAATCCCAATTTTCTTCGTGTGCGTCAGCCCCATGAAATTTTCTAGAAGGTATCTTAAGTTTTTTACGAACTGTATTTTGTTTAGTTCTACCCTTAGATCTATTTCTTCTATTGATACAGGTACGACATTCACATTTCCTTTTAGGAATACCTGTGACTTTACATTCGCCCTGTTGTTTTTTCACGCTGTTAGGTTGTGAGATAGACTTGACTCCTGATTGAACACTCCTGCGTTCTTTAAACTCTTCCCAAGTTTCACTTTCTACATCCCACCCTTTATTATGAGGTTTTTCTATATATCCTGACATTGTAATACCATATTACACTATCTTTTAAAGAATGTGCTTCTTTAAGATTTTTCTTCGTTAAGTGCTTTTTGTCTTGCTTGTTCTAACGCTGTAATACCATAAGCTTGATTACCTGGCTGTTTAGTTTCAAGTGCTTGCCACCATTTAGCTAATGCTTTAGGTGTAAGTTCAACATCACTACCAAAACGCTTTTTGTAAGCTTGAGCTTTCAACATAATCTCTTCAGGAGTACCGCCATAACTTTCTATCTCTCGCATTCCTATTGCAAAAGCTTTAGACATAGTTGGGTTTCCTGTTGGATCGTATCCACATACTTGTACCAAAGGTCTCCACAAAGGTTGTGTCTTAACAGTTCTCTTCTTCTTTATAGTTGATTCTGCTTCTCCTATATCGAAACCACTAGATTCAGAAACTTTCTCTACAACAATTTCAACTTCTTTGTCGGTTGCGTCAACGACTTCAACAATCTCTGTTTCTTTTAAGAACTCAGGAGCATCCCAAACTAACAAATAGTTATTTGATTTTTGATGACCTTCTTCATATCTGTGCTCTACAACAATTGCACCCTTGTTTTCGAGTTCTCTTACTCTGTTAACAATAGTGTTTCTTGCAACGCCAAGCTTCTCAGCTAATGTGCTATGGGAAACAAAGGTCTCTTTGCTTTTATTATTTGCGTACTTGGCCAATGCACCATATACCATGTAGGCTCCTGGACTCAATCCGATATCGAGGAGCCATTCAGGTATCATAGAAAATTTAGTACTCTGTCTTACACCAATTTTCTGTTCTTTAGCCATTTAACTTACATCCTCTAGATCTAAGTTTAAATCTTTGGCTAGTTGTTTGTCGAGAAAATATTGGTCTTGAGCCCACAAATGTAAGCCAACACCTAATTTAGCTGCAGCTCTTTTGAATGCATCAGATTCCATCTTCTTAATCTTCTCTCCTGTACTGTCCCCTTGAAAGGTTTCTGTACCTGCACCTGATACTGTTACAGATTTACCATCGACATCAGCAGTTAATCTACCATGAACGCAAACAACTTTACCTTCTTCATAGACAACTTCCCAATCCCAACCATAAGCACCAACTACTTGAAGTAGTCTTTGTGCAATAACAGCGTGGTTAATGTAGTCTTCATTATGACTACCTTTTTTGATAGTTCTAATTAATTGACTTGGGAACTTCCTAGCCAACCTTAGAATGTCTTTCTTCTCACTCATTAGTGTTCTCTCCTTTTTTGTCTAAATTAATGACTTCGCCATCTTCTATTTCCTGCATATACTTCGGAGCTTTGAAGTCAGGAACAATGTTCACTCCAGGTGTTTCAACTTGTTCGAACAGTGATTCCATTATAACCCAAGGATCTAATCCTCTTCTCCTAGCAACTGCTTGGATGCCTGTAATTCTAAATGAAGGATTAACAACTTGTTGCCAATCTTCCCCTAAGAAGTCTAGGACTTTTTGTTTATCGTAAGGCTTCCATGTGAATTTAGGTTTGCCTATGATTATATCATCTCCAATTCTCTTTGCAGAGTTATAGAGATTACCTGAAAGACAAGCACCAAGTTTCTTCTTAAGCTCTCTTAAGTTATAACTTACGCTGTCAATACCTTTGATAAGTTCATAAAGTTCTTCATTGGTATATTTTTCAATATCTTCAATTACGATATCTTCTTCTTTGCCAAATGTTTGGACTTGTTCTTCTACGACTGCTTCTAATTCAAGAGCTTTCTCTCTCGGTCTTTTAGATGGATCTTGCATACAATACAATCCTCTTAAAGCCAATGGCATTTTCATGTCGCTCTGTCCTCACAGTAGCTTCAATGTCATTGTTTGTTTTCCGAGCATATCTGCCCTTCATATAAGATTGGAGTCGTAGTGTTTTTAATTCGGATTTACCTTGTTCGTGACTACAGTCTATGTAATCACTTTTAAAGACAATAGCCCATGTTCCCCTATCGTTACGCAATTCAGTCATAACATTAGGTGTAAAAATATTACTATTCCTACCCGAACCTGTTCTAGTTATCGGTGGTAACCCTTGTACTTTTTCAAGTGTCATTTTCTCCTTTATCTTTGTAATCAATTATTGCATAAATATAAAATAATGCAAACAGATGTAAAGAAAATAATGTTGGTAAAATTAAGTATGGAAGAATTTAATCAACAAGATTGGGTTTGGCTTGGAGTAGCTCCAGGTACTGACGACTGCGTGTTCTGTGGAAAGATTGTAATGAACGAACACTTATCTTCCTGTCCTTCTCAAATGATCAATATCACTGAAGGAACTATAGACCTTTGGACTCATATTAATAATGACGAGAGAACTGAAGATGAAAGACACGCTGACATTGGTAAATCTATTATGTACGCAGCAGACATCATTATCAGAAGTCAAAAAGAATGGGGAATGAAACACACTCTGTCTAAGTACCATGAAGTGCTTAACAATTGGGGTATGATAAATGAATTTGCTGAAGTATTGCAAAAGCTTGGATACCTAGAAACTGCTGAAGAAGTTATAAACTTTTATAAAAAACCTACTGAGTATGAAAGAATTTACATTATATGGGAAGAATACGACTTTTGTTTTTTTGATGATGATACTTGGATAGATTTCAGTTCTGTAGTAGACTCCCTAAACGATGGAGACACAATTTGAAACAAAGTTAGATTTAGTAATTGATTTACTAAATGATAACAATATCAATGTTCACACCCTACTCAACAGTTACGAAGATACTGAATTCTTGAGAAAGATTATTGAATTAGATAATACCTGGACAGAAGAAGATCAAACTAAATTAGAACACAAACTTTCAGGTAACGAACACCACAAAGATACAAGAGATTTAAAAACCTTTGCACAAAGTCTTGTCATCAATTGGCTTATAGAAGACTTTGCATACACCATACTTAAAAGACATGACTTTAATGTTAAGAGAACAGGTGGAGATCAAAATAGGGAATTGCTACAGGGGAGTCAAGTTAAACCTTCTGCTGATTTATTAATAGACGATAAACAAAAACTTAATATTGAAGTGATAGCTAGTTTTCCTTATGCAGGTGGTCAAAGCTTTTGGGTTGACAAAGGATTCTTTGACTTAAGAGATAATAAGTTAAAACACTTACTTAACATGAGCAAAACAGAAACTACTATTGTTTTGGGAATACTTGTAGCTTCTAAAGAATATTTCACAATGAAGATACATGATGAAATGGAAACTCGTAAAGAATCTACAGAAACAAACTTTGGGAACAAGCTAACTACAAAAGTAATCTTTCCTAATGGAAGGCCTACAACGCATGAGTCTAAGAATCTTCCATACACAATAAAGAACATCACAAGAGAAAAAGTATTTACGCCTTTAAATCCAGAGAACAAAATGGGTAGCTTCATGGAACAGTACTTTGAAATGCAAAGAGGTAATTGTATTGCTGTTGTTAATACAGATAAAAACATTCTACATTCTAAGCTTAAAGTTCTTACAAATGAAGCGCAGCTATATTATGTTTATTACCAAGAATCACAAGACCATGAAACTATTTCTATACCCCAAGACCATATAATTAATGATTATGATTTTGGATTTCAATTTTCTTTCAACGATCCGACTATTATGTATTGGTGGCAAGGAGAAGTTATCAAGCACCATATTCTTTATAATCTTAAACAAAAAAAAGTTTGGGAAACTTATGTAGATAAAAAAACAGATTCTCTTTTAATTCCTAAAAGATATTTTCCTCAATTGCAGGAAATCAAAATAGATAAGAAATTTTTAGATATCCTGTAACCTTTTGGTAAAATTAAAGTCTAAGTTGTAGGGCTCGATTGGATTAGACTTTTTTATTGTTGCGGGACAGTAAGAAAGTAACGAGGGTTCGAATCCCTCCGAGTCCACTAGGGGCGGGAGAACCATTATTTAAATAATGATATAAGTAAAAGTTACCTTCCCCTAATTTTTAAAAAAACTATGTAACCTTTTTATATACACATAGTCTAAGTAGTAAAGGAGAAATATGAGAGAAATAAAAGCTAACTTTTCTATTACAGGAGAGTATATTGTTAACCTTATGGCTGAAGATTGGGAAGCACCCAATAAAGAAAGCGTCAATCGTAAGATTGTTATGGGTAATATTGACAGAAAGTTAAAAGAAAAAGGTATAGAAGCCTTCGACTTTCAAATGGCTATTAGAGTAAGAGAGCTAGATATTGACGAAGTTATTCCACCAAACGATAACTTTGCTAATGCAGAACAGCCTCCTTTCTAATGGTTCAATTTCAGGGCAGACATGTGGTTAAGTATCAGTATTGGAAACCGCCAAAAGAATTGTCGGAAAAAAATTACAAAGAAGGAGAAATAATGATTAATAAAGAAGACTACATTCCTAATAGAAAAGTTATGGAAACACTAGAGGAATTATATATAAAAAGATTCTTTGACGAAGTTATTGGGTTGACAGATCCACAAGTTAACTTTATTCAAAGAGAAAAAGATGGAGTAAGCAAAACAAAAAATGAAATGATGTATGCTGCAGAAAACAAAAGTCTGTGGGCAGGAATGTTAGATAAAGAGAGTAAACACAAACATGCTCCGATTTATCAAACTTATGTTTCATTGTTTGGAATGCCTAAAGGTTTCTAATGAAAAAATACACTATACATTTTTCAGGAAAGAAAACTATCTTTGCTTCAGACCTAGATAACGCAGTAGCTAGTGCAAAGAATGATATAGGTTACACACACCCAAGCTTAAACCTTAAAGTAAAGTCAGTAGAGTTTACCTTAGAGGAAGAATAGTGAACGACAAAGAGTTTGAAGAAGAGTTTGGCATGACAATACAAGAGTTTGAAGAGTATTGCTCAACAGGAGATTGGTTTATAGATGAATCTTCTAGTTAAATGCCAACTGTGTGACGAGCCAACAGAAGAAGCTTCACTCTGTGTTTCTTGTAAACAAGAGCAGATTATCGAGATAATGGCTAGAATTACTCTTAATGAGTGATAGAACAGACATATATTGGGATTTAAAAGAATTAAATCCTGAAGCGATAGTCTACACAGAGTATGAAGATGCTTTTATAGGCTTTGCTCTTAAAGACGAATCAACTTGGGTTGCTTGTTATGGTAATGAAGAACTCGAAGAAATGATTACTAAAGAGGTAGTATCAAGTGATTTCATAGAAGAAGCTTTACAATCTTTAAGTGGCAAAGTTAAAGAAAGCCAAGTACAAGAAGAAGTTTTTAAATTAGCAAAAACAGAAGCTTTACAAAAAGCTACAGACCTTATCCAGGGTTGGACACAAGAAAAGAATGCTCCTATATGTGTATTCTTACCTAAAGTGTTTGCCGAGGTAGAACAAAGAGAAGACGAGGTATGGCACTATGAACAGTAAGACAGATCCCTGTTTTAATGTTGAATGGATTGACGCTGCGAAATTAAAGCCTAACACCTGGAATCCTAATAGAGTTTTAAAAGCTGAGTATGACATATTAGTTAAGAACATAGAAACACTTGGTTGGGTTCAACCTGTGATTGCTAACAGTGATTATACAATTATTGATGGTTTCCATAGGTGCAGAATAGCTCAAGACATTAAATCTATAGCTGATAAGTATAACAAGCAAGTCCCTGTTGTTTTTATTGAGGTTACAGAACCTGAAGCAATGATTTTTACAATAAGAATGAACCGAGCCAAAGGTGTACACGCTTCCAATGGAATGCAATCAATAGCTAAAAAGTTAGTTAATGAATTTGGTTTTACTAAAAAACAGTTAAGATTAGAACTAGGTATGTCTAGTACTGAAGTAGATCTACTTCTTAGCGACTCAGTTTTGAAAGCTAGAGATTCTAAGAATTGGAAATACAACAATGCGTGGTATCCAATAGAAGATGGGGCAAAATATGGAAAAACTACCAAGTAATATTTATAGTTGGGCTTTGCTAAAGATTAGTAACCATAATGAAAGGTTTACTGACCACAAAAAGCTAAACATGGGAGATATCTTAACTATCATTGATAGGGGAGAGCAGTCTTTTAAAGATATGAACCCTAATTTTGAAGGAGACTTAGATCAAGGTATCTTAAAAAATCAAGTATGGCGTTTAAAGAAATACTTTAAAATGGTTAGAAATTGGGAAATACAGTTTGACTTAACAGACGATCAAAGCTTCTTTGATTATGACTTACTTCCTGAAGGACACCCATTCAAGAGAGGAATATAATGGATATAAAATTTGACTACTTAACAGACACAGATATAAAAGCTATCTTGTTTGACCAAGCTAGACAAGTTGAGACAATGTTGTTTCAGCATTTATTGTTTGAGCCAAGTAAATTGGACAGCAATAACGCTTCGTATTTAGATTGGCAAAACAAAAAAGGCGTTATAGAAAAAAGTCTTAAACAGGTTAAGAAAGCAATTAATGACGCAGGTTATACCAAAGAAGATTTACTAGAACTTTTAGAAAATAATTAAAAAAACCTGTAACCTTTTTGTAAACCGAGTTGTCTAATTAGTATGGAATGGAAACCTGCATATTGGGACAAAGATATCTCTCGTCTAGAGAAGATAGCTAAATCCACAAACAATACTGTAAAATACAGTCAAAATACTGTTTGGTGGGGGCTATTTGACGAAGACAATACAGCAAGAGGTTGTATTGGGTTGTTAATGTTTTATGGGCATAAAGCTCGTATGAAGTCCCATTATGTAGAAAAAGAATTCCGAGGCAAAGGATATGGTACACAAGCACTGCATAAAGCAATAGATTATGCGTTTGATGTGTTAGAACTACAAGAAGTAGAAATAATTACAAGACATGAAAGATTTTGGTTAGAGAAAGCTTTCACGATAATTAAAAAAAGAAATAAAGATAAGTATACGATGATTATAACAAAGGAAAATTATGACAAATATTGGAACTAATGTGTTGATGACAGATACAGCACTAGAAACTAAACAAAAAAGAAGACAAGAAAAGCTTGAAGGTGCTCAAAAAATATCCGACAAGTATGGATACTTTGGTGGACAAAAGTACTTAGGTATCAACAAGAATGGTAAAGATGTATGGATAACATACAAAGCTACTAAAGACACTATAGAAGTTACCTCTACATTTGATATCTTCAGTGTTTTACCTGAAAATGGTGGAGAACTTGCAGATCAAAGAGTAAGACTTTGGTCTACTGCAACTCGCGGTACAGGTTACCCAACCTATTCAGAGATTGTAGAAAAAGGTAACAAAAGAGGTAGAGTTACTAAAAATGCAATCTTACACCTAGAAAAGATTACAAATGAGCTAACTAAATTTACTGCTATAGGTAAGAAACCACCTAGAACATTATTTAGATTATTCGCTTGGAATATATATTCAGGTACTTGGGATATGCACAGTGTACCAAACTGTAATTGGGACGACTTAGCTAACTTATGGAAATATGAAGATCCTGAATCTTATTATTTCACAGGTCAAATATAATAAAGTGTGGGCGAGAATCTATCGATTTTACTCTGTTGTTGCCGATAGATTCAACCCCACCCTTTTAATATCCAAGTTCCTAGTAAAACGAGAAAACAAACGATATAATGACGAACATGGACAGTAATAAAGCTAAAGCTCTGCTTGAAGAAGTAGAGCATTTGCTACCTAACAAGAACCTCGGATACAGACAAGTTCAAGAAAATCTAATTAGATTAGGGGGTATTACTAATACCAACTACAAACTATTTAACTTATTTATAAGAATACCTAGACCAAACCTCAATCCATTCTTCAACAGAAGAGCTGAATCTTATAACCTTAGCCTATTGTCTAAAGAAGATTTAACAGAAGCACCTTTATATTTTAATTTAGAATCAGGACTTTTAGTAAACGCATACACCTCTCCTGAGATTTACTTTGAAAGAAAAATATTAGACAACGAAATAATAGATACAACTCTTAAAACTATTAACAATATAAATAGAATTGAGATACCTGGAGCCGAATCATTTGACATGCAGGGAGCTTTACTTGAGTTTAGAAAAAAAATGATAGTTAGTGACAATGACCTTTCTTGGCTCATTGCATTTCATAAAGGTTTCTTTATTGATGTAGATAAGAACAGATTAGAGTTCTCTCATAACGATCCTGACTTCACAAACTTTACTGTTACAAAAAGAACTATCGACTTAGAGTATTCAGGTATGGCACCTGTACTTTCAGATTTATGTAATCTATATTCTCAAAACATAGCAAATGTTAATGTAGAGTCCTACCTTATGTCTTTGGATACACCATTTGATGACATGCAACCACTAACAATTTTTTGGTTATATTTTTGGGGGTTGTGGGGAATCTATAAAGAACCACAAGATATACCTAACAAAGAATATTTAGACAAAGCAAAGTTTAGAGTCCAGGCTGCCTCTGAGTTGTTGTATCAGTATCGAAAAGGTTTAAATTAGTTTAAGGAAGATCGTCTTCGCTTAGTTCCCATTTGATATGGTATTGTTGATGAAAGTTTGCTTGTGATGAAACTTTATTTCTTTTTTTCTTCTTAGGCTTCCCATACTTAGCTTGGCTTAACTTATTAGAGCTAACTAATCCCGCTGACATCTTTCCTAAGTAACTTTGTAAATCATACATAAGTATTCATAGTAGCACATTGAAAAGGCCTCTAAAAAAAGTTGTTAAATATTTGTTAAAGATTGATTTATAAAATCTAATACTGTAGAATGTATTTATGAACGAAAGTGCAGCAAACAGAAAAATCAAAAAGTTTTTAATGTTAGCTGCTGTAATGATAAACATTTGGATACCAGTAGATAAAAGAACACAATACCTTAACTACTTTTATTCATTAATAATAGATACGGAGAAAGAATGAGAGAAATAGATATAGCGAGATTAGAAAATATTGCAGTGCCTGTGCCTGCGGGAGTAAATGACATAGACAGTATGAGAACAGAAATTAAAGGATACATTGATGTGTTCTTTGGTAGAGTTCCTATGCCTATAGATGTTGGTATCAACAGCTTGTATGAAGTTGCTGTCGCTTACTACAGTAGGGCCAAAGAGCTTGAACTGAGTATTAAAGAAATGGAAAACAAAGGTTTGATAGACAAGAGTTCACCTATCTATAAATTTAGAACTGGTGAGCTATCATCCTTCATAGATATAGCTAAAGAGCAAACTAGACTTGGAAGTAGGAGAATTACTGTAGCATCAATGGTGTTACAAGAACGAGAAGTATAAGGTCGTGGGACAGCTTCTTCTTTCACCTTCTACGAGATTTGCTTCGGTAGGTTATACGGTGGGGATAGAATCCTCAAGTCGAAAGGCAAGGCAGAGTCGTAAATATACCGCTGTCGGTAGTATGCCGTTTAATAACTGGGAAAAGTAATGAGTCTTCTGAATGGAAAACATTTGGAGTGCGGAGTTTAAACCGCTGAGACGGTAGAAGGACTTTGGGAAGCTGTTCCTGTTTTAATCAGTCATGTATATTTCAGCGTGACCATTTGCAATAAGAGCTTCATTAAGATTGTTCTTACCTACCCATACTTCCGCTAAAACACGACCATATTTACCTTTGCCGAATGATTGGACTTGGACCATTCCAGAATTGGAATTGATTTGATTTTCAACATACTTCTTGGCTTTTAATCCTTTTTCCTTTTCCTCTAAATCTTTTGTGCGAGTTTCTGGAGTGTTCAAGCCGTATAGTCTTAATCGTTCCTTAATCCATATGTTAAAACCTAGGTCAATGATGACGTCTATTGTGTCACCATCTACTATTTTTGTAACTTCAGCATTATAGAAATATAATTCTCTCATAGTGTTTAGTATACCATTATTCCTAAATGACTATACCTTATATACTAAATGTTTTTTTTTAATTTAACAAAAGCCACCTTCGCAACAAGCTACAACTTTTTGTTTATATGAGGGACAAGAGGGGTTATCGCAGTATAAACCTGCATGTATTTCAAGTAGTACAGTATTGCACACTGGACAATCGGGGTTCAAAGTTTTATTTCTCTGTAGAACCAATATACGAGGCTACATACAGCAACCCAGTAAAGAATAGAATAATAACCCATTCTCTCATTCTTCTTCTTCGTGTATGAATAAAACTTTTGTTGATTGCTTACATTTAGTAGGACTTTGTTGGCACATCCATTGATTTGTTTGTATGTTTTTGAGTGGCTCTTTGCACTCATCACATCTATTGATTTTTTTTCTCATCTAAAATCTCCTGTACTATTGGTATAAATTCTTTTATTAATTTTGTAGAAAATACTGCTAGCCAGACTAATCCACCAATAGATATAAGTGAGACTGTTAGTACTAATATGATTTCCGTCATGATACCTCCTTTCGGGGCGACTGATTACATTTGTGTCATTATTGCGGATAGCGTGCCTACGATGACGACCCATCCTGCGAGTTCCTGTCTTGAAATTTTTGCGTTGACTTTTTCGTGGAGCGAGTCAATACGCTCGTTAATTTTTTCTTGTCCTTCTAAAACCATTAATAACATTTCTTTCTGAGTTAAACCGTTGTTATTAGCGCTATTTGCCATTAGATTTTCCCAGCACAGTGTTCTGAGCCATACTTGCAATTGCATATCTGTATGAATGAACCATCATCTTTAATATTTATATAACACATTATTTCTTCTTACTCATTCTATCAAAAGATTCGTTTATT
>Ga0187217_1000175_pt1 | contig 25561 bp, 38 predicted proteins | sample 15SPOviralmetaG_FD_130165 | JGI IMG/M metagenome (GOLD analysis project Ga0187217, IMG submission 130165) | Marine viral communities from the oligotrophic San Pedro Time Series (SPOT) site, San Pedro Channel, CA, USA - 15 SPOT_SRF_2010-09-15... | ecosystem: Environmental > Aquatic > Marine >... | reverse complement strand
TTTCAAAGAATTCAGAACCCTCTTTGAATAAACTGTTAGTCCAAAAACCACATGATATACTGAAGAAATTAGTTATATCAGCGTTTATCTCTGTTTTATAACAAAGGTCTCCCCCAGATTTAGGGCAATCAATAATAGCATCTACGTTCATTTTCATTTTTATATATTTTTAGAGATTTATTTTATTTTTTGCTGGTTTATTTATTTTAATTTCTTTTGGGAATACCGGTTTAAAGTCTAATTTTTCTGGGAAATAGGGGATGTTTTTATCTAAGATATCTCCTACTAGTTCTTTCATTTTACCCCAACTAAAATTAGTTTTAACATATTGTTTTTGTTTTCTAGAATTTGGGAGGTATGTTTTGTATTTTTTATAAACATTTTTTAAAGAATTACCTATCTCTCCACTATTAGGTTGAAACCATTTAGATTCTTTAATTAACCAGTCATTAGCAGCACTATGGTGTACATTTTCTAACTCTCCCGTAAGTAATGTAACATTTGATGGGTGAAGGAAGTCTAAATGTCCTGACCATCCAGAAGCTATAATAGGTTTACCTGTTAAGCCAAATTCCAATAAGGGTCGACCAAATCCTTCTCCTTTAGTTAAACTAACCATAGATTTTACTTTAGGATGGTTGTATAACTCATTAATTTCTAAATCATCAAACTCCCCATTTAGAAGATATATGTTTGGAAGATTTTTAGAATTTACTGTTTTTTTAATGGTATTAATTTTATCTAGGATTGCATCCCTACTCATATACGAAGGAGAACCTACAGATGACTTTAATATAAGGGCGGGTTTAGTTTTTTGGTCTTTAAAAGTTTCTAAAAATGCTTTAACCAGTAATCCTACATTTTTTCTATCGTGACCTAATTCACCTTCCATCCAATGACCTACAAATAAATAACAAAATTGTTCTTTTATAGAATCTAAATTTATATTTTTAATCTCAGTAGGGGGAATTGATCTATAAGTAGCTAAATCTGCTCCTTCAAATATCACGTGGATTGGTTTTTCTACTTTTAAATCACCCATAGGTTGTTTAGTTTGGGGATTTTGTTTTTGATATTGTGAATTCTCAAATGTAATCTTAGAATGTTCTGATGAAACCCAGTTCATATCCATTCTATTTAAACCTTCAATCCATTCACCCTTACATAAAGTAGCTTCAATACCTGCTGTTAAACCAATATTGTATTTTCCTACTGGTTGGAATTCATTAGGAATTGTTATTTGCATCCAGATCTCGGGTTGATTCTTTTGCCAATCTTGTGGTGTTGTGTGTTTTAATAAAAATTCCCATTCAGGGTGGTCTTTACAAAAACCCCATGAAGTAGCCCCCCATCTTTGGGGGAGTAATTCTACTTTATATTTGTCAAGTTCAATTATTGCTTTAATTATATCCCTAGACCTCGCACCATAACCTGAGTATGTGTCAAAAGGGGATGATATTACAAATCTTGGTTTGCTCATGTTTATAACTTTTTAGTAAATTAATTTGTGGTTTAAAAATTTTCCTCGGTACTCGGTAGCATTATGAATTTCATATTTTTCTCTAGGTTCCCAAATATCAAATAGCTCATTAAAAGCTTTCATAACTCTATCTGCCTGGTGTTTTGATGTGAAACCTGCTTCTTTGCTAATAGCCCATTCTCTACCTTTTAAACCTCTTTGCTTTCTTTCTTCGGGGTCTAGGTCATATACTTCTTTTATTCTTTCAGAAGCATCTTCCCATCTACATCTGTCATCATAGATATAAGGTGTTGCAGGTGAACCTTGAATAGATCTTGAAGTAGGGTAAACTGGGAAAGCCCATTCACCGTGTTCTTTGTATGTACCCCTATGATTAGAAGGGATGTCAGCACTTGGTGTAAACCATTCTCCATTTTCATCAACAAATCTCATTTGGTCTTGCATACCTCCTGTTGTATTCGCAATAATAGGAGTACCTGTTAAAAGAGCTTCAGTAAGTGTAAGTCCCCACCCTTCATTAGAAGTTAATAAAATTTGAGCATCAGCCATATTATACAGATAATTCAACTCATTTTGTGGTAATTTATTTAAAGAAAATTTAACATTATTCTCATATTCTTCACCTAAGAAATATTCTACTACTTTTGATAAATCTGTACCATGGTCCGATACTAATTCTGTATGGAGAACCATATAACATTCTTTTGATTCTTCTTTAGGTAATTGATCTAAGAAGTGTTTGAAAGCTAGTATAGCATCAGGGATTTGTTTTCTTCTAATATTTCTAGAATTGAAAAATAATACAAATTTAGGATTTGAAGTGCCTAAAATTTTCTTTTTAAAATCAATAAATTTTTCATCTTCCCAAGGCATAGGAAAATAAATATCAGAATTTAAACCATGGGGTACATATTTAAATATTCTATTACCTTCACGGTTTTCTAAAACTAATTTATTAATATTAACCGTTTGTTTAGAAATTCCCATCAATAAATCACAAGCCTCATAGTAAGGTCTATTATACATTGGTGCTGGATAATCGTCCCAAATGTTTAAGTAAGTAATTGGGATTTTTTTCCTGATTTCTTGTTCCATATTGAAAATGTATGTGAAATACCTTGGATCTGTAATTAACATTATAGCATCTGGTTTTTCGATTTCCAATAATTGTCTTAAGATTGTAGGGTCTCCATACCCCGAGGTTGGGTATAAAGTTATGGATGAATCTTTTATATTTAGAATTTCATTCGTATTTGGGCTTAAATCTATTCTTTTTCCAGATTCAGGGTGTTTAATGGCCCCTCCTAAATTAACCCAATTAAAATGATGAGCCGTATGTACTACAATTTCTTTTGCTACAGTTGCAACACCAGAATGTACTCTAATATCATCACATATTAATAGTATTTTCTTCCTTTTATCTTTAGGGAGATGTTCAAAACTTTTATTCATTTTTAATCTAATTTATAGTTCAAGATTGGTTTGGTTAGTAACTTGTTTTCTAAAATCTTCATCTGTAAGATACAAATAAATTGCCCGATCAGCAAGTTTTTGGAAAGAAAATTTTCTTTTCACACATTCAATTTTAAAATTCTCGAATAAATCACTTTGGATCTTAACACTAGTCAGTGTCATTTCATTTTTTGCCATAATATTTAATTTAATTTTTCTTGATACGTATATAAAAATATCAGTAGATTATACCTTCTCCACAAGTTTTTTTATCTTGACTATAGGCACAAAACCTACAATTCCATTTACTTGGGGATTTTGGGTAATTTTTTTCTTTTATTTTACCATTAGAATCAAAACACTCGTTGATGAAATCATTCACAGCAGTTTTTGCTCTATTTATTTTTATTTTACCACTAGGGGGGGTAAATGTTTGTACCCTATAAGCTTGATGGGGTGACATTAATTTTTCATCATCCCAATCTAATACTTTTCTTTTTAATATAAAAAATTCTATATTAATATCTTCTAAGGGTATACCATATTGTTCTGAGAAGAATTGTTTGTATAAGAGGAGTTGGAATTGTTTGTCTTCATTCTTTTTATCTTGCTCTCTCCAACCTCTAGTACTTGTCTTTATATCTATAATATTGAATTTATTTGTTTTCTCATTATACATGACAACATCTAAATACCCCAAATATAATACGTTATTATACATTTTATTAGGCGCAATTGTGATAGGAATTTCACAACCAACTAAATGATAACCTCGTTTTGAAAAATATTTACTTCTTTTTTTCTTAAACCAATTTAAAATGCCAATCCCATCTTCAAAAAACTCTCTCATTTCTTCTGCTGAAGAAAAATGTTCTGAGTTATTTGATTTATATTGTTTTTGGTATTCTCCTATAAATTTTTCTTGGAATAATTTTTCCAAATCTATTTTATCAGCATTAGCCCCACTAGTCTCATACATTACATCTAGATAATGTTGCATTACTTCATGAATGGCTGTACCAAATACAGTATGAATTGAAGAAGTAAACCGTTTAATCTTATCCTTATATTGTAATTTCCATCGGTGTTGGCAACCTCTGTAAATTGACATTTGGGAGTATGAAATATTCTTTTGATACGCATAGTTTATCTCCTGGGGAGGACTGTTACGGATTTCTTTTACTATACTTGGTGTTTTTTTAGCCATATTTTTTTATTTCTTCCACTGGTTTCGCCCTACAAGTAACCCAATTATTCCGTAGTTGGCAACATCAATAAAGGTATCTTCCATTCCTTCACCTTCAACATAATTTTTTCCGTTAACCATTAAATTTCTTAAGCGTGAAACCTTATCAGTTAATCTTATAGCCAACCCGGTTAGTGAGAATTTTTTATCACCCTCATTGTTAACAATATCTCCACCTAATGCTATGTTACTTAAACCATAGTCTAAATGTTTTGATGCAAACATCTCATATTGTTCTTGTTGGATGTTTTTGAATCCTTTAGACAATTCAGGGTATTCTTTTTCAAATACATTTACGGATGAATTAGTGGGGATGCCTGATTTTGCGTTGCTAATTTCTCTACTGCTCATATTTTCTTCGTATTTGCTTACTGTATTACCCATTGAGTATTTCTTTGTTAGTGTTTTTGTTGAAATATTTATTTAAAGCACCTAACCTATCATCAGCATCAACTAACATAGCAAGTGCTTCTTCAGCATTCTTATAAAAGTCTCCTGTTGAATGGTCACCGATACCAACTGCATTATTACTTAATATTTCAAGTGATAATAAAGCTTTTGATTTATCTGCTTCAGCAGATGTTACTAGCATTTTATATAAATGTTGTTTCATTTTAGTAATGGTTTTATTTCTTTTTTGTCTAACCCTTTATTAGTTAATATACGATTTATTTCTGTAGGAGCCAACATTTCTATATATTCTTTTGCTTCTCTACTAGAACATTCAAAGTAACCTTTAATATGGTTTACTAAATCTTTATTAGGTTGTTTTACCTTAGATTTAATATATTTATTCCATTTGTTATTTTTAGGAATATATTCTTTATAAATTGAATATATTTCTTTTTTACTTTGAGGGGGCATAGATTGAACTTCATTCACTATATCTATGTAATTAGGATCCATACTAAGGAAGCGATGGACCATATAACTATTCCAAACCTCCCAATCTTTGTCTGTAAAAGACTCAACTGGGGGTTTGGTGTTGTTAATACATTTGAGCCAATCAAAGACGTTTTTCATTAAATAAGCTCGTCTGTTAGTTCTTCTCTTAATTCTTTAGGTAATGAATCCTTTAGAATCTTTTTAGAAGAAGGATCATAAAATACAGGAATGGGTAGTAGAGCATCTTCATCTGTTCCTGTAATGAATTTGGATACTTTACGTAATACTACACCTTGTAAAAAAATGCTACCTCCATCAAAGTTTTTGATTTCAGTTGTGTTGTTAAGGTCAATTTGAGGTTGTTGGACTTGTTTTTCCATAATTACTTATTATTTATTAAATTTTGAATTAACGACATTGTATTTATTTCCTTGTCGATTCGGAAATTTGATTTATATTGATGTTCATTTATTAAAATAGCTGCTGTACCTTCTTTACCTGGTGAATGTTCAGATGATCTTTCATATAGGGCTTTGAATAATTCATCAAAATCGTCTACATTAGCATCTGCTATGATTTGACGTATATCATTAAATTTAGACCCATCTGATAAAGCATTAATTACCTTATCGATATAATTAGATGATACTAATACTGATTGGTCTAGTTTTAATACATTATCTTGTGTAGATAATTGTATAGTATTAATACATTTACGTAAATCAGGATAGTATTGGTTAACTAGGGGTACTAAATCATTTATTTCGAATTCAATAGATTCTTGATCTAAAATTCCAGCTAAATGTTTAGCAACATCCTTTTTAGTTGGAGGTACTATTTTAAGTACTTGACATCTTGATTGTAAAGGATCAATAATACGCTCCACAAAATTACAAGTCATGATAAATCTTGTAGTACGTGAAAATGTTTCGATAATATTACGGAGTGAAGCTTGAGCTTGAATCGTAAGAAAATCTGCTTCATCCAAAATAACAACCTTAAGTGGTTTGAAAGAGGCAACACTCGCAAACCCTTGTACTTTATCTCTAATAGTTTCAATACCTCTTTCATCTGAGGCATTAATGTATATGAATTCACAGTCAAGGTTTTTGGTAATTATTTTAGCTAATGTAGTTTTCCCACAGCCTGCTGGGCCGTAGAATATAAAATTTTGAATATCATTCTGTTCTAGATATTTAGATATTGCTCCTTTAATATTCTCATTCCCAACATAATTTTCTAATTTTGTGGGTCTATAACGTTCGACTAATAAACTGTGATTTTTAGTACTCGCCATATAAAGAATATTGTTTTACAGGTTGTGGTTTAACTTCGTGTTCTGATGTTGTAATTGCAAATAATTCGCTAGTCATAGGGGATAATCTATAGTCTCCTCTAAATTTAGTTTGAGTCATATACGCCTCTAGAACATCTGTGAGGGAGTTGTAAACTTTCCCATCAACTCCATCAGATGTAAGTTTCCAACGGTCCCCAGGGGGTTGTCTTTTAGCTATGAGTACAGGGGTCTCTTCAATCCTTATTTGTCTTGCGCGGATGTCTTCTACTTTTATGTCTTCTGTCATAGTGTTAATATATGAAAAATTAATAGGGGGGACAAGCCCCCCTACATAAATTATTTACTTTCTGCTACAGATGCTTTTTTATAATCTGTAATTACTCTTTTAATAGCTTGTGCTGCTTTTCTTGCCCTTGCTTGGCTAGCTTTAGTAGTTCCACCATTTTCTGCTGATAAGATATTGTAGTTTTCTTCAATAATCTCAAAAATTTCTTGTTTCGTCATTTTTTATTTATTTATTTATTAATTAATTTACATTCCCATACCCATCATAGGGTCCATTTGTGGTGGGTTATTATCTTCGCTTGGTTCATCTACTACAGTACATTCTGTAAGTAATACTGTACCCGCAACTGAGGCTGCATTTTGTAACGCTGTACGAGATACTTTTGTAGGATCGATGATTCCAGCTTCTTTCATATTAACCGTTTCACCAGTTTTAATGTTATACCCAGCCCAAGTATCATTACCTGAATTGATTAAACTGTCTGCTAGGATTTGACCTTTAACATCGTTAAAACCAGCATTAACTAAAATTTGATTAAATGGTTTAGCACATGCTTGTTTAACAATTTGTGCACCAGTAGTTTCAGCTTCTATACCTGAAGATGCATATAGTAATGCTATTCCTCCTCCGGGTACAATACCTTCTTCAATTGCTGCCTTTGTAGCATGTAAAGCATCATCTACTCTATCTTTTTTCTCTTTCATTTCCGTTTCGGTATTTCCTCCTACGTGGATAATAGCAACTCCCCCAACAAATTTAGCTAAACGTTCTTGCAACTTTTCAATTTCAAAAGGAGTTTGAGCTTTATTAATTTGGGTTTGAAGTTCATCAATACGCTTTTCGATTGCATCTACATCTCCCTTACCATCAACAATTGTTGTTTGTTCTTTTTCAACAGTTACTGTTCGTGCTTCACCAAACCATTCCCAGCTGAATTTATCAAGTTTCATACCTTTATCTTTACTGAAAACTTGACCACCAGTAGTAATAGCGATATCATCAAGTACCAATTTTCTTCTATCTCCAAATTCTGGGGATTTAACAGCACAAACATTCATTGTACCTCTCATCTTATTTACAATCAAGGTTGCTAATGCTTCCTGATCAATATCTTCAGCAATGATTAGTAAAGATTTTGCTTGGTTTGATACTGCTTCTAGAATTGGGAGTAATTCTTTAACTTGAGTAATTTTCTGGTCTGAAATTAAAACAAGTGGGTTATCTAGAGTAGCGGTCATAGTAGTATTGTTTGTTACAAAATAAGGGGATTTATATCCTCTATCAAATTGTAATCCTTCTACTGTTTCTAGATATGTTTCTCCGGTTCGTGATTCTTCAATATGGACAACACCTTCCATCCCTACTTTATCAATAGCGGTTGCAATTAGTTTTCCAACTTCAGGGTCGTTATTTGCTGAGATGGTTGCTACTTGTTCTAATTGTTCCTCAGCAACAATATCTTCTGCAATATTATCTTTAAGGTTTTTAACAACTGTTTTAACTGTAGCATCAATATCACGTTTAATCTGTACCGCGCTTTCATTATTGTTTTAAGCATTCAAACCCGCTTTAATCATCTCTCGGGCCAATAGGGTAGATGTTGTTGTACCATCACCTGCTTTTTCTGCTGTTTTAATCGCAGCCTGTTTTACCAATTGTGCTCCTAACTCTTGTTCTGGGTCTGATAATGTGATAGATTTAGCAACTGTAACTCCATCTTTTGTTGATTGAGGTACTCCTTGAGGATTAGAAATAACAACATTTCTCCCGTTAGGACCTAAAGTTGATACAACAGCATTTGCCAAAAGATCAATACCTTTTACTAGTTGGGTTCTTGCTTCTGAACCTAATTTGATTTGTTTACTCATTTGATATAGCTTTAATTTCTTCTTGTGTTAATGATTCTTTTGTTTCTTCTAATAGATCTGATACCTCAAGTGTTGAGCATATTTTAGCTAAAATTTGATTTTCAGGTCCTACATAATATTCTTCACCATCGTATGGAAGTTTTGTGAATCCCATAGTAGGTAATACTACTTTGTCTCCTACTTTTAGGATAGTTTCTATGAAATTCCCCATTTGGGTAGGTTGTCCAGGACCTACGGCTACTACTTCACCGAATTCATTTTTTTCTTTTCCTAGATCAGGTACGATAATATTACCAAAAGTAGTTTCTTCGGGTTCAATCGGTTTTACAATAACGGCGTTAAACAGCGCTTCTAATTTCATTTGTGTAAGTTTTAATTTGTGAATGGATTGTTTTAAATTCTTCTATGTATTCAATAAGTGAATCATAATCTTTTTTAGTGTGGAGTTTTTCAACTGCAATTTTGTTTAGTGCTCTTTCAAAACTTGAATAGAAACCTTGAGGTTTCGAATACTCAGTACCTTCCCCTTTAGACCTAAAGTGGTTTTTATTTGGTTGTACTCTCTCATTTACTGTATAACAAGTTTCATCTTTTGTTATAAAATAAGGTTCCATTAAAGGGTCAGAAATGGTTGTTAGTGATTTGGATCTTCTAGACATATATAACTGTTTTTATTAGACGTCAATATACGAATAATATTGCGCTAGGACACGCTATATTGGGAAAACTTTTATTTTATTTTGATTGATTGTGGTTTTTTGGATTCCGCAATTGGAATAAATAAATGAAGTAAACCATCTTTCATTTCCGCCTCTAATTTCTCAAGTTCGAATTTAGCTGCTACTTTATAACCTAGATTAAAAGATCTTTTAGCTAATCCTTTATAGATATAACTAGAATAATCTTCTTCTTCGGTTGGTTTGTCATAGATAATTTTTAAAAGATCACCATCAATTTCTAATTGGATATCTTTTTTAGTTAGACCAGTACAGGCAACTTCAAAATGAAGTCCTTCATCGTCATAAAAAATGTCTAGTGGGTGTGGTTGTTTGTTTTCAAACGTGGTTGGTTGAAAAACACCGTCTGCCTTGAATAGGTTACGGAATAATAAATCGAACTTAGATTGTTCGTGGAATAATGTACTCATATCATTTAGTTTTTGTGAGGCCGAAGCTCTCGATTAATTTAAATATAACAGCATGCCCTAGCTATACAATATTATATTCTATTATACATATGTTAATTTTCTACTTTCATCCATTTATTACAGGTTTTTTATTCATTTCTTGCTATAAAATATTCGGATTCAATTTCTTTAGATGAAAAATTAAGTTTCATAATACCTACATCTGATAGTTTTAAGGTACCACCATCTTGGTCTTTATTTGCGCTTAAAATATCTTTAAATACCTCGGAATCAAATGGGATTGACATATCTGTTTGTGAGATATCTCCTAGGATTTGATAGGTAATCTTATTGGAGAATCCGGTATTGTCCCCAAAAATAAACTCACACACATTGTTCCCGTCGAGATCAGTTGTTGTTGTTATAAGCATGTTATTTACATCATTTAACGCGCTTTTCGCCTTAATTAGTCGACCAATATCTTCAGGGGTTAAATCTAATTTAACTTCAAATGATTCAGGATCCCCATAGTATTTATTTTTACCTAAAATTAAAATATCAGCTAAAGAGAAAGTTAAGTTGAAATTTGAATCCGCTATGTATAATTTAGTGTATATAGCTTTAACTTTTTCTAGGGATAAAATTAAATCACCACTAGTAATAGATAGCAATTTACTTAGTTTATGAGTATCAAATATACCTAATTCCCCATCTTCTAGTGGGAAATCATTTAATTTAATTTTACATACTCTACCTGCTTCTCCAGCATATACAGTTAAAGCATTATCTTGTATTCTCCATTTAACTTGATTATTTAAACCATTTAAATAATATTTGGAAATAAGACTTTGGAGGGATGTTTTGTTTATCATTTTTTATTTTTTATAACTGTAATATATGAAAATTATTTTATATTTCAAAGGACTTAAGAGCATTTACATAAGGGTTTAAATCAAGAGACCAACCTAGATCATTATGAAACCCCTCTAATTTATTTAATAGAATTGATTCAAATACTTTTTGCCTATCTGCATATACATCTAAGAAATTTTGGATTTTTTCTGGGACATCATAATCAAAAAAGGCTAATGCTTCTATTTTGTATGGGTTATCTTTAACATATATCCATTTAACTTTATCAGCTTGTGTAATATAATTATGTTTTTTATCTAGACCCCACAATCTTAGTAAGTCATTATATCTAATAGCGGCACGAACCGGAGCTGGGGCTCCTTTTAATATTTCAGTAAACATTTCTCCTGCCCTAGCACTAGTACCAGAATATTTTTGTAATTTTTTTACAGCTGTAGGGTTACCTAATTTTGCTAAAGGAATTTCCCCACTTAGGATTTGATGTTTAAAGGTTTTGATTTGTTCCAAAATGTTTTCCTTTTCTCCACCCTTTAAAACCTGCTGTAAAATGTCATTGAAAAATGCTCCTAGGATAGGTGGGAAATTTGCTTTCATGAATTCTAAACCCTTAATATCTAAGGTCTCTTTAGCAATACCTTCTTGTTTAGTAATCCATTGGGCGTAACGTCTGGTATTTCTAAAATATGCTGAACGTATAACGCACTCTGTCTTCATTTCGAGTCTGTGTTCAGGAGCATTAAAACATTCCTTGGATAAAGAGTCATAATGGTCAGTAATAATATCCTGATATTTAAGTGCTACTTTTTCTAGAATATCATCTTTTTCTCCATCACTAAATTCTTCAAAATTGGGGTACAAATGAAGTAAAATAGGTTCAGCATTAAAATAATTAGAATCGGTGTCTACATATGCACAGTAATTTTCATCCTCTGCATCACAAATCCACCATGGTGTTTCTTGTAAATGTTTCATATACTAAAATGTTTTCTCTCCTGGGATTTGTTGGATTCCTCCGTCTTTTTCCCCTTTAGAGGTTAGTATCTGTTCTTTTAATCTTATTTCGAAAGGTAAACCCTTTACTTTAAATTTCCCACCTTGTTTAAGCATTTTTCTAAAAAAAGACTCCTGTTGTTCGGACCAAGATTCACTTAAAGTTATTAATTCATCTTTTGGAATCTCTACACCTTCAACCAAAATGGTCATTGTACTTCTAATTGATTGTTTCTTTAATGCCATTATATTTCTAATTTTATGTTACCTCTAAGTACCTCGTTCATGTGACGATTAGCACATAGAGCGGATTCTTGAATAATTCTGTGACCTGATAATGTAATTGCTTCACTCAATATTGCATAATTCATACCATAGCGAAAAGAGGGGAGAGCAGTAGCACCATATAATGAATTTAACAAAATTTTCATTGTATATTGCATTAAATGATTATATTCGCCTTTTTCTTTATCTCCTGATTTGTATGCTTTTTTCATACGTCCTTTGTATAAAACTCGTTCTTCAAACCATTTTTTCAAAATAGTTGATAGTACTGATTCTTTATCTGTTCTAAACATTGAACCATTAGCCGCTACTGCTAAATTGGAAGATTTAATTATATCAACTAGTTGTTTTGCAGTTACTCTAGTTTGCATACCCTTAGGATTTTCTACTAATAGCTCCTCATTTGGGTCTTTTTCGATTAAATCATTAAGGCCTAATCTATTATTACGATCATCAGCATCTATAATACGCCCTACAAATGTTTCTTTACCTATATTAATAGTCATAATAATAGAAGGATACAATGAAGTTAAATCCTCATCAAACATATATTTGTATAACCCCGCTTTTGGACAAAATAAATACCCACCTGCGTATCCATCTTTCTTTTGTTGGTTCATTTCTTTAGGTGGAGGTATTAGGTTTTGGGATAACAAATATGCTGAAATTGCTCCATCTTGGGTTACACTATTGTGGTAAACTTCACTATAGTTATGTTTTCCTTTATGTGATAGGTTTTTTGTGAGTGCTATATATTGGAGTTTTTCATCTAGTTTTTGTAAAATTTCAACATCAACAAAGTTGTATTGGATAAATTTATGAATGTCAGTAGCAAACAGTTGATCAAGATTTCCTTCATATTCAACTTTCCCCATTCCAACATATTTTTCACCAATAGCATCTAATTTCCAACTAGGTTCATCTTTCCAACTATATTTTTTGTGTAAACGAATATAATCAAGGGATTCAACACCTACAATATCTACAAATTGATTTTGTTTAAAAAAGTATTTATCATATTTTTTAGTTTTAACTTCACCAATTGGAGAAAGATGATCAGCCCATTCTTTACCTAAAACATTACATATTCTATGATACAAATAAGGAATATCAAAATAATCCGAGTTGTACCCTACAAGAATATCAGGATTCATATCCCGGAATGCCTCTACAAATTTAGCTAGAAGTTCACGTTCTGTTGATACAGGAATTATTTCTTTTTCTCCTGGTGTATGTTTGAGTTCACCTTTTTTGTCTAAGATTAGGATATGCCAAGTATCTGGGGTTTTATCCCACCAAGCTATTGAAGTAATAGGCATTGGTGCACTAGCAATATAATCTTCAGTTAATGCCCCTCCAATTTCACATTCTATATCAAAAAATACCTCTCTATGTCCTTTAGAAGGAACATCATTTACCCCATATCTTTCAATAAGGAATTTTTGGTGAGGTTTCATATCATGAAAATGTAATCCTGGGGTGTTCTTGCTTCTATAGTTGGGGTTTTTTGAAAAGAACCAATTATTTGTGGGTTTTAAATATTCACCATTTAGACCTACAAAAGAATGTTCTTCTTCACTACATTCTTGGTACGCTACATTATTATAGGGAATAATTTGGTGTTCTCCATCACTTTCCCAAAGATGAATTTCAAAATAATTGCTTCCTAACTTTTTCCCTAAGTAACACTTTTTGTATGACATTTATATAATTTTTTATTTGGGTAAATATACAAAGGCTCCCTGTGGGAGCCTAAGTTTTTTGTTTTTATATTCCTAAAGAAGCTGTATGGAATTTTTGTAGTTCTTTTTGGGTAAAGAATTGGGACAAGTCTGGTCTGAAGTAATTGACAGATTTCATGACTTTTCTATCTCTAGTACGATACACAACCCAAACATCATCTACTTTTTCGTAATGACATTTTTCATTTTGTTCCTTACTCCTAACAGATACAGTTTCAATAGCCTCATCTTCAGTTTTACAAGATTTAGACATATTTGAAGCTTGAACTTCCTGATACGCGGGCCATACTTTATCTTTAAGACCATGGAGCATAGAAGCATTTCCTAAGGTAACATAGGCAATATCACATATAGCATCTAGGATTTCTATAATATTTCCAGACTCACATGCTTCCTTGTATTCCTCAAGTTCTTCATGACCAAAATCATAAACAAATTCCCATTCTTTTTTTTCAGGGATTGTTGGTTCATAGTTATTAGGTTTACCAAATGTTTTATTAAAGGTTTCTACCTCATCTATAAATGGAACTCCATTAACATTCATGTTTTCCTCTGAGAATAATTCTAGTTGTTCTCCCATTATTCTATAATCTTTATAATTTTTGTCTTTACTATTTTATCTACTGTAAAATTACTTTCACCTTCAAAATCTTTGTACACCTTAGCTTCAGCGTCTGTAGGAGAATGTGCTTCTACTAGATATTTTTCTGTTACTTTTTGGATTTTACCACTATCTTGTTCAATTGTTAACTTTACATCTACTTGCCAATAATTCATAATATATAATTTTTAATTAATTTAAAATATTTTTTGATAGAATCAAAGGAGATTCATCTTTACCTGAAGTGATTTCTAATGTAGAATCTCTTTCAACTATTGTTATGGTTTTATTTTTGAATTGTTTGTATTTACTATACACATACTCTTTTACTGCTTCTTCGTTCATTTTATTTTTATTTATTTAAATAATCTTGCATTTCTTCACTATCATTTCTTTCCCAAGGAAAAATAAGCCATTCATTTCCTTTATGTAATTTAGAATAGAGACTGGGGGTAAAACATGAAGTGTGGGGTTTATGATACAAAGCCGCAGTATAAACTCCAACTGTATTTTTTAAAGTAACCCCACTATCACATATATCATCTATTACCAGAGTATTAGGGAGGATAACCTTAGAATAAGGTAAATTCAATTCATGGGATACCATAACTGCGGGTATTAATCCTCCTCGTTCTAAACCAATTACTGAATCGATATTAGGTAATTCAGTTGCGATTTTTTTACATAAAATGTTAATTGTTGTTCTAACATCACTCCAGGATACAAATAATTTATTTTCTATTTTTAACATTGTGTACTTTCTAATTTTTTTGTATTAATATTAACAAACTAAACTTCTATAAACTTCAACGGGTACATCAGCTGTTAACCCTTCGTCAACACCTTTAACTAAAACTGATATAGCATCATGGGAGTGGAGAGATTCTAAGTGGGAACAGATAATTTTAAAATCTAATATCTTATCATTTTCACTTAACCTTTCATGAATTAAACGTGCTGCATCTTCTACAAATTTAAGATTAGAACCATTTAGTTCAGCGAAAGCTTGTTCATCTTCACGTTTCACCATAACTTGTGTTTCTGTTTGTAAAGCATCAATACACATATCTCTTAGATCCTCAATCCAAACCATATCTTCAAACTCAATTGTCAAACGTGTTTTTGATCTTTGTGAATGAGATACTATAGCTTTATTTCTTTCTTCCATTGCTTGCATCGCTAATTCAAAAGAACAAGGACATGCTGAAGAGTATACAAAATCAAAGTGGATGTATTTTTTTAGAGTACCATCTTGTTTATGGTTAGCCTCTAAAGACACATTGTAATATTGGTATCCTTCTAACCCACTTCTTAGAGAAGGTTGAATAATAGGAAAGCTAAAATTAAGGATTATATGAGCATCATAAGAACCTAATTTATCTCTGTAGGCACCCAGAATATCTTCTAATAGATCAATTGAGAATACTTGATCCTTATATTCATAAAATGATCTCACAATACGAGACATATTAATACCTTTCTTCTCAGCTTCTAAAGATACAGTACCTGTTACTGAGGTTTCTAGTTCTATAGTATCCCCATCTTTTTTCTTAAACTTTAGGGGTAGTTTAAAGTTATGTATTCCAACCTGTTGGATTTTTGTATGGCTACCTTGAATATTAGATGAAGCCCCATTTTGTAAATCTCCCATGGATGCTTTATATTCTTCGGTAGCTTTAAAGTTATTATCATAGCTTCTATCTAATGTTGAAGATAAAGTACCCTCTTTCATATCATAAGGGATAATGTTAGGGTTAGTGGTTGATTCATCTAGCCACTCGTAGCTTGTTTTTTCTGACATAATTTTATTTGTTTTGATTTATTGTAATATAATGAATTTACTATTAATATCCTAATTTATTTTTTAAACTTTTATTATACTTCTCTTTGGTCTTCAAAGGCTATAATGTGTGGTCTCCAAGTCATTCTATAACCATTATCTCTAACCCAATCAAATACTAAAGGATAGGATTGAAATAAAGATTCTCTCGAATCACCCGCAGGCATAAACCATACTTTATCTTGAGGAATATCCATTACCTTAATAAAATTCAAGATTTCTTGTAATGATTCCTTATTTTCTCCATCCCAAACAGGTTTTAAATGGTAATCTGAGTGGTAAGAGATAGATTCAGCTATAGTTTCGTATTTAAGTCTAAATTTGTTATGTCTATCAATCATTTTTTGGTCGGTAATAGCCCCCTGAGGTGTTTCTACGCCAAGGACTGGAACAGAATTAGAAAACTTAGGACTAATAGATAACAAGTGAATAGGATAGTCAGTGGCGAGGAAATGACTCCCCTCAGTTTCGATAGTAATAAAAATATCATTTTCATGTGCAAAATGGGTTAATTCATTAACTAGAGAACCATGCATAGTAGGTGAACCTCCAGTTAACATCATTTCTTTAATGTGTGGGTTTGCTTTATACATTTCAACTATGTCATTGAATGTAAATTGTCCCTTATCAGGGTGAATTGAAGTATACCAACTGTCGCACCACCCACCTTCACCGAAATAACATCTGTGGGTACATCCTGTAGTTCTAACGCAAATTGTCGGGTAACCAGCACGGCTTCCTTCACTTTGTACACAAGTGTATATTTCTACAATTGGGAGGATCTTATCGTAATCCTCAATACGTTTTAATTTTTTGTGTTCCATTTTTAATTTTTTAGAGTGGTTTTTTACTCACTTTTATTAATCATTGTTCTAATTCCCTATGTAATAAGCAGCATTTTTGCCATGCTCCATAAATTTTACTTTAACTACTTTGACACGTCCTTTAGTTTCTTCTTGGACAAACGGGTTCAATTTTTCAAAAATATATTTGGCAAAACTTTCAGCCCCTGTAGCTGGTATTACTCTTACTTGTGCTACTTTAGCATCTCCCATTTCTGAGAATGCTTTTAAGAATGGGTCATCTTCGGCTAAGATTAGAGTATGGTCAAACATATGGTCCATCCATTCTTTTGGTTGGAAACCATCAATTAAGGTTTTGGCACGTTTCATTCCACCAAAATCCCAAACCCAATTACGTTCATCTAATTTACCTTCAAAGTAAACTTTAAAAGAAATACCATAACCATGTAAATAACTACAATGTGTGTCTTTTGCTCTCCATTGACGGAATACAGTACTGAAACCATCAAATACTTTACTTGATTGAAATTTACCCATTATATAAATCTAAAATTTGTTGTTTTGATTGAATTCCTGTTTTTTTATCTATAACATTACCGTTATCCACTAAAATTAAAGTAGGGATATTTCTGATACCATATTTAGTAGATAGTTCGGTATTTGAATCTACATCAATTTTTTCATAATTAATCTCTCCTTGTAAAGATTCCATAATAGGGGCTAATTGTTTACAAGGTCCGCACCATTTTGCGCTAAAGTACAAGATTTTTCTCATTTTTTATTTATTTTTAATTAAACTAATTCTTCTTTTATACCTACTATTTCACTAAATATAAGTAAAATAACTGCAAGGTCCAAATTAAACCATAAAGTACCATAACCTAAAATACGGATAGCAGATTTAATAAAGCTAATAATTTGATGATTTCTAGCATCAGGTAATTTTTGATTTCCCATAAATATATAATTTAGATTTTGTTGACCCACAAGGACTCGAACCTTGACTGACGATACCAAAAACCGGAGTGCTACCATTACACCATGGGTCAATTTGCTCCTCCTCTTGGGCTCGAACCAAGGACCCTCTGATTAACAGTCAGATGCTCTAACCAACTGAGCTAAGGAGGAAATTAGTTGTCCCACTTGGTCTCGAACCAAGGACCCTCTGATTATGAGTCAGATGCTCTAACCAACTGAGCTATGGGACAAAAAACCATAACCGAGATTTAGTTATGTAGATATATCGGTTTTCTTTCTTTCAATAAACCTGCGGGTCTTACCCTCTTGAAATTAGTCAAATTACTTGGAGCCTCTATTACCTAGCTTTATTCCAAAGAAAACAGTTTTTAAGAGGTGCTGTTTTAAAACTCAATTACTTGTTTAAGTCTGTAATCAAAGACTCACGAGTACCCCTTACTCGTTATGTGTTTTTTGTAGTCCGTAGGGGAATCGAACCCCTGTTACATGGATGAAAACCATGCGTCCTAACCCCTAGACGAACGGACCAGTTGTACTCGAGATGGGACTTGAACCCATACGGACCTTACAGTCCACTGGATTTTAAGTCCAGCGTGTCTACCAATTCCACCACTCGAGCGGTTTTTATATATTTAAATATAATAAAGTTATTTAAGGTAACCAAATTTATTCTAAAAAGAAATAAGGATTTTCTTTTGTTTTAAATTCACCCATTTCAACCAATACCCCAATATCCGATTTTGAATTAACGTTAAAACGCATATAAAGTTCTTTACCTGCGGGGGTTGGGTTTGAATTTTTAAATTTTGTACTTGAAATATTAAAATCTTTATCTATAAACATAGGGGATATTTCATTTCTGAAGAGTATTAGCTTTCCTTTATCAAACCTTAAACAACTAAAAGTACCATCTACTTCCCCCAGATCATATTTGTTATATACCCACTCATTTAATAAAGCTGTATCCCATTTTTCTGCTGTATTAAGTTGATTTTGCATTTTTTTAACAAAGGATTCTTTAATAATTCCATTGTGCCAAAGCATATAATCATTATTGAACCTGTGAGGATGGATATTACTAGTTGATTTTGCATCTGTAGTAGGGGCTTGAGTATGAGCGATATAATATTTGCCCTCTTTAAGTTCTTTTAAAATCTCAAATGGAAAATCCCCTAACCCTCTTGTAGTAAATAGAGATTTTGTTTTTAGTGTGTACTCTGATATACTATATGAATGGTTTCCTCTATAACAATTGAGTTCGATTAACTCCTTGAGTTTATCTTTATCGAAACTTCCTACAATAGCACACATATTAATTCCAAGGGATTTCGATTGAGTAAGGAATTGGGTCTTTTATTCCTACCTTCATAAAATTCATTATTCTTTCGGCACATGATGGACATTTCCCACAACTTTCTCCTTTTTTATTGGGGTTATAACAAGTTAAAGTACTTTCTAGTAAATCTACTTTCCCCATTTCTCTACAAATTTCTATTTCTTGTGCTTTGGATAAATGGCTAAATGGGGCTACAATTTCTACTTTATGGGTTCTATTTTGAGAGGCAACGGCATTGATGCTATCTACAAATTTTTGTGAAGTATCCCAGTAACCGTATTCATCATGGACTTGTAAACCAGTAAATACGTGGGAAGCATTTTCTACTTCAGCTGTGGACATGGTTAAAGATAATAGAATCATGTTTCTAAAAGGAACATATGTTGGTGGTTGAGGATCCCCTAGAACATCTTTAATATCAGGCATTTCTATATCTGTACCTCCTATATTAGCTGACATAGGTTTTGCTATATCTCCTAAAATAGATAAATCAATTACTTTATGTCTAATACCTAGGGTTTTACATAAATTTGAAGCTTTATCTAATTCTATTTTTTGTTTTTGACCGTAATCATAACTAATAGCTGATACCTTTTTAGCTCCATATTTTTCTACTAACATCATAGTCATTACAGAAGAATCTAATCCTCCTGATAGTACAGCTAGTACATTTTTGTCAGTAGTTGGGAGATTGTTTAATGCTTGGTTTAAATCCATTGGAAATATATTTTTTAAAATTGTGCCTGGTATTTTACGTATAGGCAAACGTGTTTTACTTTATGTAATATACAAATAAGTTATAGAGACCACAAATGGTTTTACTAAAATATGTGTTAGGATTTTAAAAGTTTGAGACCATTAATAAGTCTAAAAACATTAGTATTTACTGTAACTTTATTATAGTCTATATCTTCAATTTTTACATCAAAAAAATCATTCATATTTGCTTTAGGCTTAACAGTTAAACCTCTTTGTGTATAAACTATACCTTCTAAAGCAGCCATGATAGGGTTTGATGTGTCAATGGATTCTATTCTTGGGTTATTATCGTACCACCCAAATTCCTGAGGTACAGCACACCCCAATAAATGGAATTTAGTATCTTTTAGATGTTTTAGTTTTAGTAAACCTTGTACAAATCTTACTCTCCCTAATGCCTTCCCCATGTCCTCATTTGTATGAGGGAGGAAATCATTATACCAAGTTGCCCCATAGGATACACATAGCTTATCATACCCTAAATCCCGTAATAAACCAGCACATAAATATGCTTCATTTTTGTTAGAACCTTGAATTACTGCTATTTTTTTAGTTTTCTTAGGAAATTTATATTGCAACCAATGTTTAGCCTGGTTCGCTGTTTGATGGCAGTCCATCCAGACATCGGGTACCATGAATTCATCTGGTTCTAATTCGTTAATCCAGTATAATAGACGTTTATGGTCGTATGCTTGACCAAGTTCATGTAAACTATTATCCATAATAACATAGCGTCCTGATTTTTTAGCTTCGTAAAAATATTGTTTATATTCCTCATCTATATCTAATAGGTGGGGAAGACAATAGTCGTAATCATTGTATTCAGGTGAGGATGTTAAAAGACATCTAGGTACTTCGTGTGATACTTTCATTTATATAACTTTTTTAAATAGTTCTTTTTGGTCGTCCCCTACGTGTTGGGGATTTGATTTTTTTTCTGTATTTATCTTCTATAAGATAATAAAGGTCAATCATATCTCCAAAACATCCTTCGATTTCTGTATAAACTTGTTCTAGGGTAATATTAAAATCATCTGTAAAGCCTTTTGTAAGGAGTCGTAATTTTTCAGATTCATCTTTTTCAAAATCTTCTAATAAACGTTTTCTTCTAGAACGTAACATCGATGTCTTTTCATTATATTTACCTATATCAGGGTAACATTCTTCCCAAGCATCATTCATCTCATGTTCACACCATTCTGCCTGTGGTTTGAAATGAGAATATTCAAAATCACCATTTAAAATACGGTCACGGAGAGGTTGATATTTATCCAAAGGTTTATTTGGGTTATCATACATACGCCACCACCTAAATTGGTTGTAGTTTAGTTTTTGAAGTTTGGAAAATTTAACTTCTAGTTGTTTCCTAGAATTAAGGGGATTAAATAACATAACCTTTATTTATTATTATACCTAAATATACAAAGGCTCCCTACGGGAGCCAAATATAATAAGTGGGGAAGTGGGATTACAACTTATATTCTTCAAATGTTTTTTGGGTTGGTTGTACATTTGGAAAATAAAAAGATAATACTCTTTCAGATGTAGTTATTGTTTTAGTAAAACCCAGAGGTATAGCTGCACCACCAGGTACTCTTTCAGGATTGTCACTAAATTTTACTACTATTTTAATATTAACTGGAGATTCAATTAATGCCAGTTTACGTTCGTAAGTTTCTAAAGATTTCCAAACTCCTCTATTTAGTCCCTTATGTTGGAGAGATGAATTTAAATATGAAAATGTTTTTTTTAAAGTTTCTTTATCGCAATTAAAGTCAGCTGCGGGGGCCATATGTCCCTTATCCCACACATTATATTTGTAATCATCATTATTAGCAGTATGTACTGAGTCTACAGCATGGAAATCCATACCTTTTCTTGATGCAGTGCCTTCTGGGCATAATATGGTATAGGTTACTTCTAAAGGATTTTCTAATCCTTCATCATATTTTACTTTATAAATTCCAGCATCTATATCTCGGATTTGACCAAATGTTAAAAGAGGCAGTAATATAAATAGACTAATAAATTTTTGTTTCATTTTTTGTTTTTTAAATTAATATGTAATAGTTTGATCATCATCTATATTTTGTAACTTTTTTAAAGTTTGGTCAGTTTGATCATTTAGATAATTCTCAGTTGTGTATGAGGATTGGGATTTTATTACGTTGGTTGCGTATTGCTGTAAAATATCTTTTGCCTTAAGTAATTTTTTCTCCATTTCTTCTTTTTCAATTGCTATTCTTTCTTCTTCTAACAATTGGGGGGGTTGTTCCTCTTCTAGTTTTTTTTCTATTTCATCTAGTTTACCCATGAACTCCTCTTTAGAATTTACTTCTTCAGGATCCTTAACTTCAAAATTCTTAATATATTCAGTTAAATCATTATTAGATATAGATGGTTCATCCTCTTCATCATCTTCTAGGGTATCCCATATGTTTTCTTTAGCTACAAATTCACCATATAAATTTTCTCTTTTCTTAGGGTATGCTTTATCAAAAGCAAAATTAGATGCTACTACTAGAGATATAGCTAAAGGGTCAAACACAAATATTATAACAAGTAATAGTATGTTTATAATTTTATCCATAGGAATACCTGTAAGTCCCGATAGATACTGCAGGGGTCCTAATTCCCCAGCTACTTCATTGTTGTTGGAAAGTTCTAGTACTTCTAATTGGAATTTTTGTAAACTATCAGCAGCTACCATTCGTTTAGCTTGGGCTAATTTACGGTTATTTTCTTCTACTCCAATTCTTTTTTGTGAAATTCTGAGTTCTGAAGTGGAGATTGTTGTTCTTACACCCCCAACTACTGAAGTGTCTCGTACTTGGATTGATCGAGATTTGGCGTTAGAAAGGGTACTGATATTGTTACTAATCCTTTCAAGTTCAGTATCATATCTTGTTACATCTGATTGGTAGAAGTTTATTTTTTGTTGTATAAAGGATTTTTTATTTTCTAGTGTAGAAAGCTTAGAATAGGTTTCTTGGTACGCCGAAGATAGAAAACCATAAATCCCCATCGAGGTGATTATAATTAATATTGTACATGCTACAGTAAGATATGTTCTAAGAAATTTATTTAAACTATCCCAGTATTGATATAGTAATGAAGCTACTACAAGTTTAGATATTTCTAAAGACCCAGCCATAATAATTACTTCAAATGAGGCACCAGCAAAGAGTTTGCTAAGGCCACTAACTGAATAGAAAGCGGCCGAAGCAGATACCGACAGGGCAGAAAATGCTATTAGAAAGGGGAATATGCCTTTTTTTAATTTTTCCATATTATTTTTTTTTAAATATTTGTTATGAATATAAAAAAGGTTGTCCAAATGGGCAACCTATTTTTTATTTTATCATAAGAAGGCTATTGTCTCTGACCTTTGTGTTTATCTATTTTATCTAAGAGGACATTTAATAGGTCATTTGTAATAAACCCAGCCATTGAGGCATTTTTTAGAATACTTATCATTTGAAACACAAGGAAAGGGGTAAGTAAAGTTTCGCTCAACCAAGAAGTACCTGTAAATCCTTTTTCAATTCCCAGGATTACAGTTAAAATTAAAACCCAAAAAAATAAAGTTTTTAATATTTTGAGGGCTTTAAAAGTTTTAAATCCTTCTCCTTTTATTCCTTTTATAACACCAAAAAACCCATCAGCAAATACGACCATAGCGACTGCAAAATATTGTTCTATATTAGATGATGTTAGTTCCATAAAATAGGAACAAATAAACGCTAGTGTTGTGCTCACAGATATAATTAAAGTAGTTAGAGTACTGGTGGTTTTCATACTAGATTATGTTTTTTGACTCAATTAATGTGTAAGTAAAGGAATTACCATACAAATCCTTAGCTTTATGTGCCAAGGTCATTAATTGGTTAAAATCGGATTCTTTGGAAAATACCTGACAACCCGCGGACCACTTATCTATTTGAGTGGACCCATTTATTCTAGAACCTGCTTTATGTATATTAATACCAAAAATACCTTCATGGATATTTTCTTCTAGGGTATCATAAACACCATCTTTATTATTATCTCTGTAAACTTTAACTTCTTTCTGTTGACATAAAGCTTCATATTTACCCTGATGTTTTCTTATTTTATGTGAACCCCGGTATTGGTCAGGGACTAAAATAGCTACTCCATCTTTATTAAGTAAATTTCTTTCCCAGTGAGATCCAGGATCTGTTGTTGCTTTAAAACAATGGAATTTTTCTACCCCATCTACATTGTATGAAATTGTTAAATGATCATCAAATTTGTTTGTAACTTTACCTTGTGTGTCTGAGTTTCTAACTCCTACAATGTTTAGGTTGTAGTTTCCACTTTCAAACCATTTATGTCCTTTAGACTTAACGGCCTCTTTGATTTGTTTTCTAGTATAACAATCCATTTATAGTATCAATTTTTATTATAAATATATGACTATTCTTTGTCTTTATCAAGTCTAAAATAAATAGATGCACCTATGTAAGGCCTAAGTTTACTTACACCTGTTTCCGCATCTAATAAATCATTTCTGTAACCTAGGTCTATACTAAACATTTTATCACTTTTAAATTTATGCATTAGTTTAATGTTTGAACCGCTAAAATAATTATCTTTATCGAATTGGTAACCAAATCCTATAAACCATTTATTAGTTTTAGGTCTAGGAACATCTACAAAATTATTTACATACTTTTTTTTATAAATTGTTTTTATTACTTCAACTGGTTTTTCAATTTCTTTGATTATTGTATCTGTTTTTATTTCGGTTCTGTATTCAGTTATATATTTAGTTATTTCTTTTTCTATTATTTTGTCTATTAAGATAGTATCAGTTATTTTTTCAACTTTAATAGTTTCAATGGGTATTTCAATTACTGTCTCTTTGGGATTGGAAACAAGATAGACTATTCCTATTAGAAGAGAAAATATAATAATTAATTTTAAATCTATTTTTTTCATAATCATATTGGTATTTTGGATCCTATCATAAAAGAATTCATTATAGGAACAAACTCATTGCTACTATATATTATTGTCCACCCAAGGTTAAATGAAAAGGATTTAGTTAATCTTACCATAAAAGAATTTGCTAGTATCCCTATAAAGTCTTTACTTACCGCCCCAAAAGCTAAAGCGTCATCAGTTTCATCTACATAACTCATAGGGGTTTGAGAAGCTATAATAGCTGGGGAATATATAATTCTGGGGTTTATTTTAATAGAATTAGTATATAAAAAATTATACCCTAAAGAATATATGTTAGGTAATTGTTCTCCTAATTGGTCCTCCCCAAACATGGTAGAATAATTTATACCTAACCCAATACTACCATATTTTCCTAAGGGTTTAGTTCTAGTTAAGGATATACCTACTGTATTTACATTATAGTTTTTCATGTAAGAAAGTGATATACCATCTACCCAAGATACCTGGTAATTGTCTGTTAGGGAAATTTTTGAGGTTCCTATGTTTAAACCTATTTGTTTTAAGTTGTCATATATCATTAATGAAGCGGTATTAGTTCTATCCCCATAAATTGAAGATTGAGAAGCACCTATACTTATGATTGTGTTATAATTTAGAGTCAAAGCTTGTTGTTGAAGCATATCAGCCTTAAGTTGGATAGGCATGAATTTTTTTTCCTCTTCTTTACTCTCTTCCTCTGTTTCTGTTTCTTCCTCTTTTTCTTCCTCTGTTTCTGTCTCTTCCTC
>Ga0187217_1000174_pt1 | contig 25592 bp, 19 predicted proteins | sample 15SPOviralmetaG_FD_130165 | JGI IMG/M metagenome (GOLD analysis project Ga0187217, IMG submission 130165) | Marine viral communities from the oligotrophic San Pedro Time Series (SPOT) site, San Pedro Channel, CA, USA - 15 SPOT_SRF_2010-09-15... | ecosystem: Environmental > Aquatic > Marine >... | reverse complement strand
GGGACAAAGAGTATATAAAGTTTAGAGAAGATGCAATTGATTGGTTGTTTAATAATGAAGAAGACTTTGATTTGATATGTGACTTTGCTATGTTAGATACAAAGAAATCTAAAGAAGAATTTTTTTATATAATGGGGGTATCAAATGACAAGCGTAAAACAGATGACTGAGTTCTTTAAAAGAGTACAAGACTTAGACGAAGAAGATCCAGTAAACTTCCCATCACATTATAACAAGGGAGGCATAGGTTGTATTGATGCTATCAAGGCTTGTCAAGGTGAAGGCTTTAAATATTATTTACAAGGCAGTGCTATGAAATATTTATGGAGATATGAACACAAAGAAAAACCAATACAAGATTTAGAAAAAGCTAAATGGTTTATTAACAAACTTATTGAAACCACACAGGAGAGGGATGATGAGGATAATCAAGAACACGGAGATAGCAACTCAAGAGTTAAGTAAAGAACAAACTCTTTGGGTATATTGCGGACTAGACTGTTCACTTACTAGTGAGATATGGTCAAAGCTATCAAAGGAATTAGACGATACAACTAAGAAGACATACAAGTTTGAACTTGATAGTTTGAAGCCAGCACTTAGTATGATGCTACGTGGACTAAAGGTTGATGAGATGAAGGCAGGAGTAATCCGGGCCCCCCTTGTCAAGAATAGAGTCATGGTTGAACGCATGTTAAACTTGTTTGCTAATGCAGTATGGGACAAAGATCTTAATCATAATAGTCCTTTACAGCTTAAAAGTTTTTTATATGAGTGGCTTAACTTACCACCAGTAATTGCATACACCAAAGGTAAACAGAAAGTATCAACAGATAAAGAAGCACTAGAACATTTATGTAAAGAGTATCCACGTGCTAGGCCATTCTGTAATGCTATACTATCTTTGCGTGATATAGATAAACAATTAAACATTCTTAATTGTGAGAGAGATTCCGATGGTAGGTTACGTACTTCGTTCAAGGTAGCAGGGACTGAGACTGGCAGATGGTCAAGTTCAGAAAGCCCTTGGGGTACAGGAACTAATCTACAGAATATAACAAAAGACATGCGGGAAATATTTGTACCCGATGAAGGCAATGTATTATTTTATGCTGACTTAGAACAGGCGGAGTCTAGGGTTACAGCTTATGTTGCTGGAGATGAGGGATACATTAATGCGTGTGAAGGTGAGGACTTACATACCCAAGTAGTTAAAATGGTATGGCCTAATATGGGCTGGTCTTCTGATCTTGCACAGAATAGAGAGCTGGCCGATCGTCCATACATAGGACACTTCAGTTACAGAGACATGTGTAAGCGAGCAGGACATGGTACTAACTATGGTCTATCAGCTACATCTTTAGGTAGACATCTAAAGATAAAGATCTCACACGCTACAAGGTTTCAATTACTTTACTACGGTGGAGTGATTGCGTTGTCATCACTGGAGAGATGGCACAAACAGGATAAGGAAGGTGGTTTCCAAGAACTAATTGATGGGGGCACGATAATAGGGACTGGCCCATCTTCCTTAGTCAGAATACAAGGAGCATTTCCAGGGATACGCAAGTGGCACGATGATACTGCGAAGCAGTTGCAACTAGAAGGCACACTTACTACGCCATTAGGTAGACGTAGACAATTCTGGGGTAGACTAGATGAAGCTACTACATTGCGTAAAGCTATTGCTTACGTACCACAATCTACTATTGGTGATTTACTAAACGTAGGTTTGTACCGTGTATGGGATGAATTAAAAGATGATAAGGTAGAAATACTTGGACAGGTACATGATGCAATCTTAGGACAGTTTCCTATCGGTAAAGAAGCCGAGGTTATACCTAAGATACTAGCACGTATGAAGAATCCTATGCAAGTAAATGGTAGAGAAATGATAATCCCTTCTGATTGTGAGACAGGTCTCGATTGGAAGCACATGAAGAAATGGAAACCACATGAGTAGAAATTATACAGACTTCATACAAGCATCAGCGGATGCTATCAAAGGTAGTCCGATACCTAAACCTTTTGCACAGTGGAGTGCATTAAGTGCTGTAGCTGGAGCTATGGGCAGACGTGTGTGGTATCCAATGGCTAACTATGATATCAGATCTAATAACTTTATAGTTTTAATTGCCCCACCGGGCAGAAACAAATCAGTAAGTTTAATCTTACCATTCACAAAAGTATTCAGTAAATTAACTACACCAATAGGTACTACTGAAGATGATCAGAACTTTAACTCTGGATTAGATCAGTATGGCTTACGTAATTATCCTTTGTATGTAGTACAAGATAGAATCACACCAGAAAAATTAGCAGTGGATATGACTAAGATCACCAGATTAGATTTACGTTTATCTTCTCCTGCAATGGATGAGTTCTATGATTCATCTGTGACTTTAGTTACCTCAGAGTTTGGTACTTTTATGGGCAGGCATGAGCGATACTTACAAATGTTTATGACAGATATGTGGGACTCCAAAGCAGAGTACAGTCACAAGACTAAAACCTCTGGTGAATATATAATCAAAGGCCCATGTCTTAATTGGCTAGCTTGTGCTACACCAGAACAATTTGTAGATAACCTACCAGAAGATGCACGATCTCAAGGATTGTTATCTCGTATGTTACCTATCTATTATGATGGCGATCGCATACCACAATCATTAATACAAGAAAGAGTCAGTGACAATACTGTCAATAACTTGCGTGAAGATCTGGCTGACATAGCTAAAATGTACGGGCCTATGTCCTTTGATGAGGATGCATTTAAAATTGTTGACGAAGATATTAAAGCTGGCATACCACCAGAGCCTACCGATAATCATTTATCAGAGTACGTACAACGTAGAGTATCTCACTTCATTAAGATTGCTATCGCAGTATCTGCTTCACGCAGAAGCACTCGTAAGATTATGTTGGAAGACTGGGAGTTCACAAAAGAAATAATGTTTGCGGCAGAAAAACAAATGCCTAAAGCCTTGGAAGGTTTTGGTATGGGCAGAACTGGACGCATTGCACATGACATGGTAACATGGTTACACGGTACACTATTTAATAACGGCAGAAGTCACATGTTGATGAAGCTATTTAAAAGAGAATTGCTACGTAAGGTTCCAAATCCTGGAGAGTTAGAACAAACTATCAAGGCTATGGAAGATTCTGGTTACATAAAAGTCGAAGGGAATGTGGTTTTTCCATGTCGAAAAGACGCTTAGTAATCAGTAAGTTGCGATGGGCGAAAGCTCTCGATGAACGTCCTGTGTTTATACCCTCTCCAAGGTTAACAGGCGTGAAGAGAGCTGGCGTGCTCTATGAGAATAGAGTAGCTAATTATATGAAAGCAATCTATGGTGATGAGAATGTATTACATGGACAGTGGTATCAATATGAAGACAGGCGAGGCGTAGGCTATTGTCAATCTGATATATTAATTCTACCACATGGTGATGTAAAAGATTTGATCATACTAGAATGCAAGTTAAAATCTAGGAGGGTAGCTGAAGTACAGCTTCGCTATCTATATAAGCCTATAGTAGAGCATCTATATCCAAATACTAATATTATTATGGTACAAGTATGTAAATTTTTAAACCCTAAAACTAAGGGAGTTATTATAGATGAATTAGATGACATCTATAAGCAAGACTTATCTACATTATATTTGAGAACATTTGCATAATGTTGTGGACAGACCTTCACCAATATGTTATAATGTTCTTTCATCACATTAACAAAATTTAACTAGAGGAAATCTAATGACCAATAACTATCTGCCTACTGAATACCAACAATTTATACATACCTCTAGGTACGCTAGATTTATAGATGATGAAAAACGTAGGGAGTCTTGGCCAGAAACTGTTAACAGATATGTAGATTTTGTATCCGACAATTTAGATAGTAACTTTAAATATAAATTAAATCCTAAAATAAAATCCGAACTAACTAACTCCATATTATCATTACAAGTTATGCCATCAATGAGAGCATTGATGACTGCTGGGCCTGCACTAGATAGGGACCACACTGCTGGATACAATTGTAGTTACATACCAATAGATCACGTCAGATCTTTTGATGAAGTAATGTATATTCTTTTATGTGGTACAGGTGTAGGCTTCTCAGTAGAACGTAGTAACATAGAAAAGTTACCAGTCATTGCTGAAGAGTTTGAAGATACCGATACTATTATTGTAGTGCAAGATAGTAAAGCTGGCTGGGCAAAATCATTTAGAGAATTAGTTGCTGTACTTTATTCTGGACAAGTTCCTAAGATAGATGTATCCCGAGTACGCCCAGCTGGCTCACGTTTAAAAACATTTGGGGGGCGAGCAAGTGGTCCACAACCTTTGATAAATTTATTTGAGTTTACAATTAAAACATTTAAGAATGCAATAGGTAGAAAACTTAATTCATTAGAGTGTCATGACATTGTATGTAAAGTTGGTGAGGTTGTTGTAGTAGGTGGAGTAAGAAGATCTGCTTTGATATCTCTCAGTAACTTACAAGATGATAGAATGCGTGGAGCTAAGACTGGTCAATGGTGGCAAGATGAAGGGCAACGTGCCCTCTCTAATAACTCAGCGGCTTATACTTCTAAGCCAGATATGTCTGTGTTCATAAATGAGTGGAAGAGTTTATATGATTCTAAGTCTGGTGAGCGGGGCATTTTTAATAGGCAAGCCGCCAAAAATAAAGCGGCAGAGAATGGTAGACGAGATTCTGAATGGGACTTCGGTACTAATCCTTGCTCAGAAATTATACTACGACCATATCAATTCTGCAATTTAACTGAGGTAGTTATCCGTGCAACAGATAGTGAGAAAGATCTCTTAGCCAAAGTAAGAGCCGCAACTATCCTTGGTACATTCCAATCTACCTTTACCGATTTTAAATATCTGCGTAAACAGTGGATACAAAATACTGAAGAAGAAAGATTACTCGGTGTATCACTGACAGGTATTATGGATAACAAACTTACTAGTAATCCTAACAAAGAATTCTTAATGCGTCTACGTAAAGAAGCAGTCGATACTAATAAAGAATTTTCTAAGAAGTTAGGCATACCACAATCAACAGCTATCACTTGTGTTAAACCATCTGGTACTGTAAGTCAATTAGTTGACAGTGCTTCTGGTATTCATAGCAGACATAGTCAATACTATATACGTACAGTGCGTGGTGATAAGAAAGATCCTTTAACAACTTTAATGATTGAGAAAGGTATGCCACATGGACCAGACATAACTAAACCAGATTCAGTTGTTGTGTTTTCTTTTCCAATGAAAGCACCAGAAGGTTGTATAACTAGAAATGATTTGACAGCTATCAATCAATTAGAAACTTGGTTAATGTATCAAAGATATTGGTGTGAACACAAACCATCATGCACAGTATCAGTAAGAGAACACGAATGGTTAGAGGTAGGGGCTTGGGTATACGAACACTTTGATGAGATATCTGGTGTTAGTTTCTTACCACATTCAGAACATGTATATCAACAAGCACCATATCAAGATATAACTAAAGAAGAATATCTAGACGCAATTAAATTAATGCCACAACATATAGATTGGGCAGAGCTAAGTAACTACGAAGAAGAAGACAATACAACGGGATCACAGGAGTTAGCCTGCAGTTCTGGAGTGTGTGAAATAGTTGATATATCGTCAAATTAACCCTTGACTTAACGCCCCTCCTAGTGTATAATATGCAATTAGGGGGGCACAAGGGGCGAATTGAAATGTAATAATTTTGGTTTGCCCCTAGCTTTTACAGGAGAATAAAATGAAGTACCACCCAAACTACCCATCGACAAGCAAGCCACCAAAAGAAGTGGATCAAAAAACATTAGACAAATGGAAGAAAGATAAAACTGAAGCCATGTCTGCTGCATACAGACTATCAAGAAGATTAGGTCAAAGAGATAAAGACCATGCTGTACATTACAGAACTTACCTAGATGCGAAGAGTGATCTAGCTGAGATAAGACGCTACGAAAGAACTGGAGAATGGTCTGGTACACACATGCCATCCGATCCTCCACAAGAATTGGTATACAGAATTGTAGCACCTGCTTACCACAACGACGGAACTTTAAAGAGTGCACCCGAAGGTGCTGTTGTAGATAGTTTCGGTAGAATCGTAAATGATTCTGATGTCAAAAAATAATATAGGAGAACATATATGATAGACAAAATACAAGAGGCAGTTAATGCAGTGGTACTAGCTAAGGGTAACAAAGCAGAAGCAGCCAAAGAATTAGGTATACCACGTACTACTTTAATCGGTAGATTAGATACTGCAGAACGAGAAGGGATTGCACCAAATGTGAATGCCCCCGACACTTCTGCGGCGTTAGTAGAACAGAAGATGTTATACGATAGACAAATCAAAGAGTTAAAAACTCAAGTTAAAGAGTTAGCCTTAGACAATATTACAGCAGAACAAATAAGAAAGACGGTATTTAAATTACACAATCGCACAGCTAAACCACCTAAGTGGTTAACTAAAGCATCACCTGCACATGGGGCACCTGGTGTACCAACATTATTCTTATCTGACTTTCACTGGGGTGAGGTAGTTAATCCAGATGAAGTAAACAATCTAAACAAATTTGATAGAGCTATAGCTAAGTCTAGACTTAAGTCTACTATTGAATCTACTATAGACTTATGTACTAACCACATGGTTAATCCTAAGTATCCTGGAATTGTAGTTGCCTTGGGTGGTGATATGATATCTGGCCACATACATGAGGAACTAGCAGAAACAAATGATGGTACTAACATAGAGCATGTACTTGAATTGTTTGACCATTTAACATGGGCAATTGATTCACTAGCTGATGTATTTGGTAAAGTATTTGTACCGTGTGCTTTTGGTAATCATGGTAGAATGTTTAGACAATATAGACACAAGCAAGCGGCGGCAACTAGTTTTGACTGGATGCTATACACTATGCTTGAGAAACACTATGTCAATGCTAAAGATACTAGAGTACAATTCCAAATACCATTTGGCTTTGATGCTTATTACAAAATATATGATGTTAGTTATTTACTAACTCATGGTGATAGGCTTGGAGTTAAGGGGGGCAGTGGAGTAGTTGGTATGTTAGGTCCTATTGCTCGAGGCGTTTCTAAAGTTAAGACTGAGTATGCTACACACAAGAAGCCAGTTGATTATGTTATCATGGGTCATTGGCATCAGTACTTATCTTTAAAAGGTATTATAGTTAATGGATCATTAAAAGGCTATGATGAATATGCAATGAGTAACAGGTTTTCTTTTGAAGAGCCACGCCAAGCTTTATGGTTTACACACCCTAAGTATGGTATAACTTTTCAATTACCTGTAATTTCTGAGCAAGCACTAAGTAAGAAGCCAAAATCTGAGTGGGTACAATGGAAGTAAATCCTTGCAAGTGCCCCCTTTATTTGGTATAATAGGAGACTTTATGAACGACAAAAAACAAGAAGAGATTAAACAAGGGTTTGATATTCCATACCCAGAGTTTGATGTGCCATCTGTAAAGATAGGTGGCGATGCAGTTAAAGTAGAACCAACCGAAGAAGGTAAGAAAGAATAATATGGCACAATGCAAACGATGTGAACACGAATGTCACTGCTCAAACGGCGGTAATTGTTCTTCATGTCAGTGTTGTAATTGTGATCATGAAAAAATAACAGAAGATTCTCTGGCTGATAGTTGGAAAAAAATCTAAAGATGTCAAAAGAAAAAGAAATAAGCTTTGCAGAATTAGCAAAGATGTTAAACAATAAAACTATTGGCGTTGCTAAAAAGAAAAGGAAAAAATATGGAAAAAGTAAAACTAATTAAAGACTGGTTTATGGGTCTTGAAAAGAAAACTAAAATTATAATTGCAGTAGGTATTGTAGTTATTATAGGAATCATTATCAACTAATGGGCATTCCATTCGAAATGATTACCATGCTTGGCTCCACTGTTCTCGGTGGAGTCATGAGTATATGGTCACAGAAAATTAAAGCTAAAGAATCAGAACAAAAACTTCTTATAGAAAGAAATGCTGTTCAACAAGAAGGTTTTAAATCGGCGAGAGAGTATGAGAACACAGGGTTTCAATGGACAAGACGTATTATTGCCTTGACTGCAATCTTTTCTATTGTTGTATTACCTAAACTTATCCCTATATTTGCACCAGAAGTACAAATAATAGTAGGATATCTTGAGTTTAAACCAGGGTTTTTATTCTTTACAGAAGGTAAAGAGATAATGAAATGGGTACCAATGGCGGCACCAGGTATTGTAATAACACCACTTGATACTAATTTAGTGGCGGCAATTATTGGTCTGTATTTTGGTGGATCATTAGTAAAAAAATAGTTTATTAACAACCAACAAGGAGAACCACATGAGTGAACAACCAACCAATGAACAGATAATTGTGAATGATCTTGTAAATCAATTACAAGAAAAAGAAACTGCTATCATAGGATATCGAGTTACTATAACACAGTTAAAAGCACAAATAGCTGGACTACAAGTAAAAGAAGAAGCGGTCGAGACCGTAGAAGATAAGAAGAAAAAAGAATCTAAAGATTAATTCATAGTAACGCCGAACTGATCTGGCAGTTCTTGTTTTTTTCTGAATGTCTTTTTATTAGACTTAAGCGTTCTAAGATTGAAGTTAGCCTGTAGGATTCCTTCTTTTCTTAGACGGCTTATGTCTGGTACATAAGTGTAATTAGAATCTACATCACTGTTAAACTTCTGAATCTCTCGCATAATTTCAAGTATCTTTAATTGTGCCGCATCACCCATTGCTTTGTCGTCTGTTATTCTATATCCTATATGCATATCTCTAAACGCATTTTTAATTTGTGCATTAAATGCTTTTGTTTCTCCTTGATATTTAGAATCAACCAATCTCTCATAGTATAAAACTTCTCTAGCTTTAGAAATTTTAGTTGGAGTAAATCCTATACCCTGCATCAATAAATCAAACCCATTTAAATCAGCCGTTAATAATGTACCCCTTCTGGTATCTACGTAACCTTGTTGTGGATACTTATAAGCCGCACGATATGCATTCTTAATAAATGTTGGAGCTGCTGCTATATATAAATCCATATCAGCAAATGCTCCTTTTCCTTCCGTGCTAATTATGTCATATATTTCTCTACCGCTTTGGAAGAATACTGCACCCGGTGCTCCTAAAAATTGTTCTACTTTTGCTCCAGTCGGAAATCCTAATGCAGTTATTAATGCACGAGCTTGTCCTGATCCTGGTACCTCGCCTAAAGATAATCTTCTTTGTACATTTACATTACCAAACGCTTCAATACTTCCGTTCATAATAGCTTCAGTCATCTTCGGTCCAGTTAAATCTACCAATGCTTCTCGCATTACCATACGCATATCTTGATCCACACCTTGCATTTTTCTAGTCATTCTATATAAGAAATCTAAGTCATCTGCTCCTGGCAATCCCATCAAACCGCCAGTTAAAAATAACATCAACATAATACGGGCAAACATCTTTCTACCCATAGCTGTAGATTGTGCATTACCTTGACCTACCATTAATCTTCTAAGCAAACCAAACATCTGACTGATGTAAGTTTGGAATAAGAAGAATATAGAACCAGCACCTCGCATAATCATTGGTCTGTTTATCTTAGAATAATCTCCAAAAGTATCATCAATAAGTATACGTGCAAAGTCTTGAGCATTAGCCATGCCACCTCTTTGCTTCTTCATTTCATTCCAGATAAAGTTAGAACCCGAATACCAAGTGTTCGCATTTTGCATAGTCTTAGGATCTTGTGCTAGTCTATAAGCTGCAACATATGCAGTTAAACGTGAGATGGTCTCATAAGTATTAAATGTACCACCCATTACGCCTTGTTCAAGTTGTTTTATTCTACCTCTAATTCTCATATTTGTTTTGTCAGTAGGAGTTAAAGTAAATCCTGGAGCCTGTCCAGATTCATACAAAGCTTGTCCCTGTTTAATAATACCGTTAGCAATATCTTCTGAGATAGCTTCAACCAATGCTTCATCTTTAAAAATTTCCATTAATCTAGGTTTATCTAAATTTAAAAACACATCACCAAATTGATTATCTGTAAATGTAAGCAATCTATTTACTTCAACAAATGCACGTGATAATTGTGTTGCTGATTTTGCACTGTTAGAAAATTGAGCTAACATCGGGCCAGTAAATTGAACCATACTCATGGTCTGTAGAATACCAGAAGATAAATTGCCCCCTAAGAACCACCAGAAACCCAATCGTCTAGGTGTAGTCCACTCATGCGAGTGCATATTATCTACACCATATGCTTTCATTTTTTCAACAGCTTCTCTTAAGTTGGGCATATTGTTTATATCAGTATATGTTATAGCATCGCTATAACTATTGTTAACATCTTTTAAATATCTATTACGTGCTCCATACTCAGAAGCTATCATACCAAATTGAGATATGCTTCTTAAAATATCGCCATCAAATCCAGGTACACCACCTATCATTTTTCTGCCTCTTACAAACTTATCAAAGCCTACTACGTTTTGTTTACCTATTATTGTATCTAATTCACTTCTAACTTCATCATATTTTTTAGCATTCTTATCAGACAAGTGTTGAGCCATTGAGTCAATCATAGATAGATCTTTAGGCATTCTGCTTCTGTAATCTTCACTAATCTCTTCTACTTGTGATACTTCAAATCCCTCTGACGTTGGATACTCATTAAGTAATCTAGATCTAACCTCATTGAACTTACGAGAAGTAGTCATGCCTGTTATTTTTTCTTCTCTCAGTGGTATAGATATGTGTTCGTATCTAACAACTTCACCTGTGTCATCTTTGACTGTGATAGCATGAGTACCATATCTTTGTAATGGTACATAATCAAATTGTTTTAATTCTTCAAACTTTCTTAACTCTTGTAGCAACGCAGGTAAATTAGTTGCATCTGTACCTATTAACACATCAATAGTTGCAGAATCTATGGGTAATGTTTCTACTAAGTTGCTTAAGTTTGTAGGGTTATTTATTGAAGCAGACATAGCTCTATCTCTTACCAACTGTGGAGCTGCGGCTAGTCCATTAATAATTGCTACCAGTTGTCCATACTGTAAGTTTTCTACAACATCACCATCAAAAGTATTAGGATCAATGCCTGCTGCAGCCAATGCTTCGGGATTCATTCTAGATAAAATCTCTACTGATTGTTTAAGTTGTGGTACAAACGTACTAGCAATCGTGCCTTTTTTAATTTCGTCTAAGACAGTCATGATAGCCCCTTGAGAATCTTCATACACATCTGCTAATGCGCCATCTAATACAACAACTTCACCTTGCATAATTGTTATAGAACTTTCGCCACCAGTGGTTATACTTATGGGCGATACAAAAGTTATTCTTCCTTCTGCATCTTTTCTGTAACGAGCTTGTGCCCCTTCTTGTTGTGATATGATATGAGCCTTAGCTAATATTTCTTTAGCGCCTTCCATTCTATTTATAACATCAAAGTAGTTACGCATCTGTGCCGCAAACTGTGTTTGCAATGCTCTACCTTTTTGTTCTAAACCTTGTACCGCTCTAAACATTCTAGCAACTACTGGAAATTTAGCAGCCAAACCTCTGGCATGCATCATAAACTTAGATACTTTACCTATATCTTTTAAAGATACATCAGTATCTGGTGTCGTTCCGGCCAACACTTTGTCTTCAGCTTTACCTCCATCATCCATACCTTTGTTAGCTTCTTTAGTTGCTGATCTGTTTTCTTTAGGATCTGGTTGGCTAATCTTATCATCAGATGGATCCGCTTCATACGAACCTTCAGAAGATGCGCTGTAATGTATATCAGACATGTCCAAGTTAGGATTGTTTTCTACCAACTGTATTTGATTAGCATCAAACACTATGTAAGAATCTAGGCTTTCAATTGGTTCTCCATCTCTATTGCCGGTTACTTCATATTGATTACGATACACAATACCATCATAGCCTTTGGCTTTAATTGCATCTTGTAATATTTCCTGCCTAATTAAATCAACTGGTTTATAATTCTTATTCATCATTATTTGATTTAAACTTTTTCCACTTTTAGTTTGTTTAAAAGGAGCACCCTTGTCTTGTGCAGCCATTATTTTTTTACGTATTACTGCAGCTTCTGTTGGTGTAAATATAATATCGGTTAGCAATGCTGGAGCCATTTGTCTGCTCACATCTACGTCCATTCCATAACCATCTTGTTCAGTGGGATTATTAGTATATGATCGTAATAAATCTAGAGTTGTTTCTGCATCCCATAATTGTCCCATATCTTTCATGCGCAACGGATTACGTATATGCAATACTGCATTTAGTATGGCAGGTGTAGTAGAAATAGTATCAGCATCAGCCATAAGTTTACCACGGATAGCTGCTTGCGGCTGTGTACCAAAATGCATGCCCATAGAATTTGGACTTGCAATAAATCCTCCTGCCATAATACTTGCCATGGCAGTTTGTCCAGTACCGTGATGAACAGTAAGGGGGGTCCCAGCAATCCTTATATCTGTTTCAGTTGGCATGACTCTATTTAAGCTGCCTAAATTTTGTTTAAACAAATCCATATATGGAATTAACTCAAAGAGACCGGCAGTATATTGCCCTGCATATGAGTAGATAGATGATTTCAGTAATGCTGCTCTGTTTATTTCAAGGTGAGCCTCTTCATTAGATTGTATAAAAGCAGCTGCAGCATTTAATTCTTGATCAGTTAATGCATTAAGTTGTTGTAAGTAAAAGTTGGCTTGTTCTAAATTAGGTACGCCCGTATCTGTAGTAATGCTTTCAAATAAATTAGATAGAGATGTTACAATTTTATTAGTAGCAGGATCTTGCCTAACTTCATAAAACTCAGGTAAAACATTTATGACAAAAGATCTGTATAATTGTTTGTTAGTAATAGTGGATCCAGCTTTGTTACCACCAACTAAGACTACACTACGTCCTCTTTGATTAAAGAACTTCTCAGCTTGATCAACAGATATCTTACCAATCTTAGCAAGGTTAAGCATTTCAGATCTGCTTATATCTACTTTGTTTATAATATCACGACGAGCTTCCATTACTCCTTTGTCTATGTTATTAAATATTTGTGCGGTGCTTCTTAGTTGGTTGTTGGAAAGTGCATTACCTAATGCAATAATGTAATTTCTAATTCTGTTAAAGATTGATGCAATCATTCCTTTAGGAGTATATAGTGAACCATTAGATGTTGTTGCCATGTACTCAGCAAATGCATCTGATATAGATTCTTCTAGTAATGCTTCTTCACTTAGATCAAAACCTTCATAACGTTTTCTAATATTGTATCGTTTTATGTACGCATCACGTGCTGCACCTTTTAAGGTAGCTTGCTCTTCTGGCGTTAAAAGATTTTTAAATATGTAATGCATAGACTCATGATGTAATGTAAACATACGAGAGTCTGCCGGATTTAATTTACTGCCATTAACATTTTGCGTGGCATTCATTGCTACTTCTACTAGACCGAGGCCACCTAAGAATCTGCCATTTACTTGTGCCCCTTTCTTGTTTGTAATACTATTGTAGATACGCACGTCTAAGTTATTAACACCTAATCTTTTTAATTCACTACGCATATCTTCTAGAACCATAGGCATTTTATCTATGGCATCTTGAGATAATGCCGGACGATCTAATGAATCAGGATGATTAGATAAACTCCAATACTCTTCAATAACTTTCTCTCGTTCTACCTTTTCATAACCAAGTAACTCTTTAACCCGTTTATTAAATTCTGGAATAGACAGTTTGCCTTTTTGTTTATCCCAATTTATAACTGGCTCAATATTAAAACTTGCTAATAAATTATTAAGTTCAACTCTTTTAGAGTCAATTGTTTTAATTGCGTTTAATCTTTTTTGTAAGTCTCTTGAGTATTGTCTGTATAATACTTTATTGTCCTCAGTTAATGCACGATATGCTGATCTACTAAAGCCATCTGGTAATAAATCTTTTATATTGTTTTCTAATTGTTTAACGTCAAACTCTAATTGTTTTTTAGCTTTAGAAGTAAATAAGAATACTAGAGTATTATTAAACGTAAACACGTGTTGATTAGTTGGTTCATATTTTTTAATTAAATTTTGATAAAACTGTATAGAAACTTCATCCTTTTCTTTACGTTTCTGCTTTAATATTTGTCTGTAGTATTGTATCATGTTAACTCTAAAACCAGAGTTGTTCATGTGTGTAGTAATATCTCGAATCTTAAGTATTCTTGTTAGTGGATCAGATATTTCTCTAGCTACTGCTTGTTTTCTAGACTCAACAAAATTAATTTCATTTTGTAAACGAGTAGTTTCGACTTCTATGTTAGGTGAGTTTGGATCTAGGGTTTCTAAATTGTTTTTTAACTGTTCAATAATCTCATCTTGTTTAGCTAACTCCCAATCATAACGTTGCTTTTGTTCAGTCAGCGTTTCTAGTCTAGCAGCTGAGTCTGGATCTAAGTTTGCTTTAGTCTCTTCAAAACTTCTAGGGATAAGAGGGGGCACCTGTGTTCGTGATACTACCCTATTACTCTCTACAATTTGTGGAGTGTGTGCTATTTGATTAGATATTATTTCTCTAAGCTCTTGTAGGCCTGTGGTTTCTTTAGCCTTGTCTTTTAATTTAGTGTTAGCTAGTTTCCTATTTATAAACTCTATACCACGTGGTCCTTTATAGTATCCTAGTTTTTGTAACTCTGTTTTTTCTTGATCCGTTAATTGATTTTCACTAGCTAAAGTAGTGTTAAAAAAATCTACAATACCTTGCTTTCTTTCTTTCTGATATTGTTTTTCTGCTACTTTATTAAAAGCATCACCTTCTAATCCTTGATATTGTTTATACTTAGCAGGTAACGGCGATACTTCGCCTTCTTCTCTTAATAACTCTGCTTGATTTGCTACTGCCTCTTGGTATTGTTCAGACTCTTCTGCTAGCCAATCATTTAAAGGAGGTAAGCCTACTAAATCTTCTACACTTTGTTCACTGTTAACTATGCCTCTTGCCTTTAAATCTTTTACTGCTTGATTAACTTCTTTGTTTTTAGGTATTACAGTATTTTCTTCTGGTAAGTATTGTTGATCTTCTAAAGCTGCAATATCTTTTGCATTTAATTGACTCTTGGTAAGCTTACTAGATTCGTTAAGTGGTACTAGAACAGGAGCTCCTCCTCCTCTTGGAGTTAATACATAAACTTCATCACCTTTAGTTGTGATAGTTGTACCTAATAAAGTATATTCTTTTGGTGTAGAATTTTCTGTTTTGTCTTCTGTGTCACCAACTTGTCCTGTATAAACAAAAGTATCTCCAACTTCACCGCCAGTTGCATTAATAGCTTCTATGTTATCTGTATCTACTTTGTCAGCTAAAGCCGCAGTTGCATCTATGGTTTTATTGCCAGATTTTCTTATGTATTGAATGGGTCCGCCAACTACTCCACCAATAACTCCACCGGCAACCGCACCAGCTGCTGCTGCTTCTCCTAATTGTTTCCAAAAATCTGTTGATGAATATAATTCTGCAAGACTAGCGCCCTCATTTATTTCTGCAACTGTAGAAGTAATGGCTTCTTGTGATGCCTCTGTGACACCTTCACCTGCAAACTGTTTACCAAATCCTTTAACAACTTCTTTTATAATACTATTTTTAATTTTCTTTTCTGATAGTTTTTTTATAGTTGTTTTTTTAACATAGTCTTCAACAAATTCCCCTCCGTATTTTTTTGCAAATAAACGATTAAGCATCATTGAAGTACCAAGATATCTTTCAGCTGCTGCGTATGGAATACCAGCGGCTAATGATAGTGCAGCATTTGCGTCGCCTGATCTATCTAGTTGTGCCCCTGTTGCTTCTCCGACACCCATAGAATATGCTGCCATCATAGCTGCAATGCTTGCGCCTGAAGCTGCTAAACTAGTGCCACCGGTAAATGGAGCGGCTGCAAGTCCTGCACCTGCCCCTATAGCACTAGCCATTATAATTGGGATCATAGTAGTACCACCTGCGCCTACATTAAACGCCGCCCAATCTAAAAATGCACTTAACTTTGCTTCATTTTGTAAAGCATCTTCGATAGAAGTAATACGTGACTCAACTCCGCTAGGATTTTCGCCTTCTTTATATACATGTACTGCAGCATCTTGGTTATATTGTTGACGTAGTCTTTCAAACTTAGCCATGTTTTCTTCACTGCCAAATGTGTCAGCAACCGTATATAGTGCCCCTGTTCCGATAGCTTTGAGATTATCATAACCAGATTTGATACCAGCAGTTAATGCCCAGTCATCTAAATTACTGTTGTCTTGATAATAAGAAGGTTGCAATCCATACTTGTATAGATAACCCTGGTCATACATTTGAGCTTCAACTTCTTCACTCTTCATGTAGTCCTGTACTTGTTCTGGAGTGAACTCGTCAGGCACAGCAATACGAGGAGCTTTTGGATCATCAAATGCTACATACTTAACTTTTCTTTTTGGTGTTCTGTCTCTCGGTACATATAGATCCGCACCTGGTAAAGTAGAACTCTGTTGTGGTACAGCATACGAACCAACTCCCGCATCTGCAAGAAGTTGCGCTACTGTTGCTTCCGCTTGAGTATTGGCGCTAGGTATTACAGTTCCATCTTGATTAGGTACGACAAGTTCGGGCCCATCTTCACCCACAAGATATGGTTGACCAGCATTAACTAGCCCCCCTTCTTGACGAGACTCAATACCCATGTTGCGTAGTGCTTCAGCCACTGCTTCCATACGTGGACGTATGCCAGCTTTACCTAACTCTACTGCGTTAATGTATTCTTGATTGTCTAAATATTCTTGAGCGGCTTGCTCATAATTTTTTTGATTAATTAATTCTACAGCCTTAGGACTTTGGCCGATAGAACCTCGATAGTATTCACTAAAGATAGCTTCTTGTACATCAGAAGGAAACTGATTAAATTCAGGAATGAGGTTGTTGATTTCTTTAACACGAACTCTTACATCTTTATCAAGTAATGTTTCAGCCTGTTTTCGATTAATCTTTTGATCAGGTTTAACATCCTTACCATAATGCCCATAGCCTATTGTATAAAACTCTTCTGCTTCAACAGGTTTGTAAGCTTCGTTACGGTAGCCTTCGGCTTTTCTTATAATGTTTTTAAAAGATCTAACTTTCTTAGATTCTTTATTCTTTACCACTGGTGGCATTTAGTTTCCTTACTTATAGTATTCAGAGAGCGGACTCTCTTAGTTATGTTGTTAGCTGGTTTTTGGTGAACCATCAGGGTTTAATGTCATCTCAGGTAGACTATATGCGTCTGTATCTATTGTAGTACCAACTGATTGTCTCTGTAGCATATTAATTCTATCTTGCATTGCTTTATATTCATCAGAATCTGGATCCATAAATGATAGTTGACTTTGTAAATCAGCTACATTTTTTATTATAGAAGCTTGTCCTTCAGTAACTGCTACTGATAGTATAGCATCAACTTCAGCCATGTATTCTGCAGTACCTGGAGTAAATCCTCTAATGGTTGCAAGTTCCATAGCTCCTTGAGTTGCCTTACTATAATCAGACTTAGCTGCTTCAGCAATATTTTTCATAGCTTCACTATCTATTTTTTTTATTTCGTATGCAGTTTTTTGATTCTCTAGTAATTTATCAACAGCAGCTGCTTTCTTAGATTCTGAGGCAGTCTCTAAAGTTTCTATTTCGTCAAAGCCTTCTCTTACACCACCGCCTGGTCCTAAAATTCTACTTAGTGTGCTTGTACCTTCTTTGCCCCCAACTACACGACGCTCTAATAAGTTGTCACTAATGTTTCTAAGCATAGCATTAGTCTTAGCTAAGTTAGATATTTCTTCACCAGGTTTAACTCGCTTGTCAAATATTCTACCAAGCACAGTATCTTTAGGTACAAACTTTTCTTTTTCTTTTTTAGTTTCTTTTTTAGTTTCTTTTTTTATGGTCGGTTTTCTTTTAGGAAAAGGTCCTTTGTATTCTTTTTCTTTTTTGGTTTCTTTAGAAATTTCTTCATTTGTTTTTCTGGAACCATCTTCATTTAACATATAAGAAGGAGTTTTACCTTCGGTTAAAGTTTTATATCTAGGACCCATACTCATCTTGTCTCGATTAGAATACATTTCTCCTAATATCTTTGCTTTAAAGTATGGATTAATTTTTTGAGCAGCCTTATTATCAACTTGACCTTCAGCTCTCATACCTGGTAAGTTATAGTCAAAGGCTGATATTTCTCCTCGTTCTATCATATCTATAATATTTTGTTTTCCTCTAGTAGGATTTTTTGTAAAAGGATTATCACCTCCAACAACACCATAAGAATCTGCTCTGTCTTGAGGAGATATTCCAGGATACTCATAGTCTTCAGGTAGTACATACTTGTATCTGTTAGCGTCTCTCATAGCTCTTTCTCTTACATCAGGTTTCGTACCTTCCACTATTTGCATAAAGTCTTCTTTAGTTCCTACTTCATATGGATTTATGCCCGCAGTTTCTGGAGCAATGTCTTGATATGCTTTTATAAAATCTATCAATTTTTGTTTTTCATCTGCCATAATTTACTCCTTTAAAATCCTTTCCACCACTCGTTTTGAACACCTTGACCGTATAGACTTGCTGCGCTAGTTGCGTAGCCCATAAATTTCTCAAAGTTATTTGGCTCATCATATCGTTGTTGTGTAGCTGCTGCCCCTGTTGCGTAAGGTGTTCCTTCTATAATTCCTTTTAAGAAGTTAAGTTGTTCTTTAGGATACTCTTGTTCTTTGAGGAAGTCAGCGTAAGCCACATCCATAGCTCTTTGGTCTATGCCTTGTTGTAATCCGGCTACACCTAATTGCGCTGCAACATCTGTTCCGCCAATACGTTGACGAGCTTCTGCTGCTTTTATTTGATCCATGCCAAGACCTCTTTGTGAATCACCAAGTTGTCTAGTAGCACTCATTAACTGTCTTTGTTGTCCGCCTAGTTGACTTTGTAATGCGCCGAACTGTCTTATCTCACCACTAGCTGCTCTTGCTAAATTACCTGCCGCAGTATTTTGTCCTGCTGCCTGTAGTCTGGCTAGAGTTGCTTGATTAGCTAAGTTGCCTGCTTGAGTTTGTGCTTGTGATCCTGAAATTTGACGCTTACGACCTTCCTGAGCTGCAGATAATGCAGACTCATAAGCACTTGATAAGCCTTTAGAATATAAATCACCGATACCTTCTTGTTGTGCACGGCTTTGCATTCCAGATAGTATAGCAGCACGACTGCCACCAAATCCACCAGACATAGCAGCTTTTGCACCTAAATTAGTTTGTTGTCTAGCGCCTTCTTCAGTAAATTTTCTAGCCGCTGCATCAATTACATTAGTTGCATATGGATTCATAAAGCCTTGAATTTCAGCACCAGTAATGCCTTGTGCTCCTTGACCTGCTAAACCATAAGCACCACCTGCTGCACGCATTGTGTCTGCAGTAGCTCCATAGCCGCCTTCAGCCATCTGCCTAGATCTTTGTGATGCGTCGAATGATGAACCTAAAGTGCCAAGCCCCCCTGCTGCGGTACTCATACCAGCACCTAACATACCTCCTGCAATATTGCCTTGTCCAGCTGCTGCATTATATACACTTTGTGCATTGCCTAATGTACCGATACCATAATTTGCTCCAGCAACTCCTTGACCTGCATAGCTTTGTTGTTGGGCTATTGCACGTTGTTGTGCTTGTGATAGTCCTGCTATTCTAGGGCCGCCGTATGCTGTGTAACCTTCTGAAGCTACACCTTTAGCAGCTTCAATTGCTCGAGCATTTGCATCTGTTAAGTATTCAGGCATAGGTTGATCAGCAGTTTGTGTTTGACCTAGAGTTTGATCACCGCCTGTGCCTATTAAATAATCATATATTGTTGCCATAATTTATTCCTTTTATCCTATACCATAAGGAGTTAATTGATTGTATCCGCCACCTGTTACTGCGTATTTTCTTACTTCAGGTAAATCTGCTGGACCAATAAAATATCGTTGAGCAAATGCTCTTTCAAATCTGTCTCTTGCTTTTTGTTTCTCTTCTTCAGTTTCTTCGTTGCTTGCATATATAAATGGATCTGGTCCACTTCCACCTCTGCCTCTTTCATTAAAATAATTACCTAGGCTGTTATCTGTACCATCATTGCCTACACCGTAGCTATTAAAAGATCCTGTTCCAGTTAGATAACCAATAGGAGAAGTTGTTCTAGCATATTTATCTTCTTCTTTTTCTTTCTCTTTTTCTTTTTCTTTTTCTTTTTTATTAAATATTCCATCAAACATATCTTTTAAAGGTTCTAAAGGTTTTTCTACTCCATACTTCCCTTTAGATAAATCAAAAACACTTTTGTTTAAATTTAATGCATTAATACCACCAAATAAAGCTCTAGCTGCTAGTGGCGCTTCTGTTGCACCAGCTATGTTTACTAAATTTTCAGCAGCTTTAAGACCCTTAAATACATCAAATCCGGTATTAACTGTTTTTGCTACATCTTTAACTAGCTTGCCTGTTTTACTATCTGTAAATACAGCCTTGCCGTCTACGAATGTCATCTTAGGTCTGTTGTAATCTTTATATTTTTCGTATCCATATCTTAACGCAGGTCCTATTAAAGCCTTTGGTCCACCTACAGCAAGACCAATTACTGGATTGTTAAATAAATTACCAAGGTCACTTCTAAATTCATCATTAGTAAATTTGTGTTTTAACTCTTGGCCAAAACTCATACCTTCTGTAACATCATCACCCATAAATTGATTAATTTCTCCCAGTTCATTTAATTCTGCAGCACTTAATTTTTCACCACTTAATAAATCGTTTCTTCTTTCATTAATCATATCTCTGGTCATACCTAAATCAGCATCAGATATTGATCCTAACAAATCTCCAGCATCAGCATAGCTTGTTCTGTTTAAAGTAGAAAGCATACTACGTGCTTGGGGATCCATGTTTGCAAGAGTGTATTGTCTTATTCTTTCTTCAACTGCTCTCTCTCTTTGAATATCTGGATTGAACCTATCCAACGCATCTAAACCTGTTGTTGTATCTGCATAGCTCTCTCTAAAACCATCTGGTAAACCTTGATACTCAGATAATACATCACCTTCTTTTATATTAAAATTCTTTTTCACTCCTCCTGCTGCTTCAGCTTTTGCTCTTAATCTGTCTTTAGCTGCTTCTTCATCAGCTGCTCTTATACTTTCTCTATATGCATCTCGCATATCTGTTGATTTTTCTTTTTCTTTTTCTTTCTCTTTATTATTATCATTACCATTACCACTGCCAGTACCAGTACTAGAACCACCTCCATCTCCATGCATAGCACCACCATGTCCAAAGAAAGAAGGAATTTCTGCTGGGTTGTTTGATGTAGTACCTGAACCACCATACATTTTTAATAGTTCAGCTTCTTCTGCATTGATGTACGCAGGAAATTCTCCTTCGGGAGCAGTTGCTGCTAATTCTGCTGCAGCTTGTTTTGGTCTTGCTATATATTTCATGTAATCAAAATAGTCTGAGCCGCCCATAGGCTGTTCATCTCTGTCATCTATACCATTGTTATTAGAATCTCTAAAGTCGCCAGTTCTAATGTTATTGCCCATTCCTTGTTCCGGGTACTTAAAATTTTTATTACCTTCAGGCATACCAAAGTTGTTTCTTGGATCGTATCCTGCTCTTACTGCCGCGCCGTAATCCATTGGACCTTCAGGCGTGTCTACCATCACAGTTGGAAATGGACCCATTAGTGGATCAGTTTTTCCAGGATCGAACCCAGGATCCCCTAACATAGGTGGCCGAGGGGTTTCAGGCCCACCTCTTTCAAAACGATCGGATATTGTTGAATTGTTAGAACCAGTGCCACTACCAGTATTACCAACATCTTCACCCATTTCTTTGTCTTCGTCTGCTGTAGATGTTTGAGGTAAACTCAAAAAACCTGTTGTAAAATAAGCTTGTCTAGCTGCATTATCTTCAGGTAATTGATCCATATAAGCACGATAAATTTCTGATTGTCCTAGACCTTCAGGAAGACCTCCAGTGGCTGGGTTATATTTTTTAAATCCCTTTCTTTGACCAGGAGGAAGATCAGGATTGTTGCCACCACCTGTACCACCACCTTCATTTTCAGCAAAAGATGGTATGCCTTGTGGGGTCATATCGCCTGAGCCGCCTAATAGTTTTAGGATGCCAGCTTCTTCTTCATTAATATATGCTAGTCGTTCGTCTTGTGGTGCCATGCTATTTAGCATGTCAGTCATTTGTTGAGTTTGATTATTTAAATTCTGTTGAGAAACATTCATAAATTCCGGGGTAGGTTCTTGTCCACTAGGTAGTTGATAAATGCCCTGTACACCTCTCTGTGCCCCTTTACGAGCTGTTTTCATAGCTAAACTTGCAACACCTGGGATAGTGGTACCTATTTCAGACGCACGCATAACTATGTCATTTGGTTGAACTGGTCCTGTTAGACCCATCTGATTTGGAGGTGTAGCCATTGTGTATATTATACCTTAATTTCTCCCCATATTCAAGGGGGCACATGAATTACTTAATGATGTCATCTGTTACCTCCATGATGCTTGATACCACGTGAATCTGATTACCGGCGGAAGCTTGTACCTTGAGTATTTCTCCAGCTGTTAAGACTAGTGGTTGGGTTAATAGTTCTGTTGTACCGTTAGCTGTTAGTGCTTTGGTTTTAAATAAATTAAATGTTGCTGGTGTATCTGCAGTATCTACAAGAGTTATGGTTATAGTGGGAGTAGCTCCAGCATCTTCTGATATTATAAATGATTTAACTATGGATGTAGTCGCAGGTGAGCTAGGTGCAGTATACAAAGTAGTTAAGTCTGTATTTGCTAAGTCTTTCTTTGCGTTTACGTACTTGATTGCCATTATCCTATAAACCAATTCATTGAGCGTTGTTCATCTTCACTTGCTATTCTACTTGGTACTTTACCAATAGCTTGATCTCGTAATGCTAAAGATAATAGTAAAGCATTATAAGTCTTGGTATTAATTAAGCCAAGTTGTCTTTCTGCATAAGTAAGAGTTGGATATATTATGTTTTTATATAAACTCATTATCTAGTACCATCTGCTTGAGCTTGTGCACGCCACGTACCTAAACGCCATTGTGTATCTACTGCATCACTAAAGTACTTAGCTTGAAAAGATCTACCTCTAGCTCTTAAATTTAATTTGTTTGTACTTGATGTTAGAGTAAAAGGACCTTTAGTTGTTTCAGTTCCATTAGGATATCTTTTACTTTTAAGTTGAAACTTAATGTCAGTACCAGATTCAAATTTTGTATCAGGAATTATCTTATCCATAAAGTACATGTTGTTTCCTGTTTCATCTCCGTTAAAGAAACCTGTTTCAATAAATGCAGTCATAGCTGTAGTAACATTGTTATAGCCTGATTCTTGTTCGTAAATATATCCATCAATATCTGCTGCCAAAGGTACTGCAAAAATATTATAATCATTCCATGCGGTTCTATTTAAAGAACTACCAATAGACCAGGTTCTATCTACGTAATTATATATGACATACTTATCTATGGTCGATGAACTTGTTGATGGGTAAAACCACCAAATTTCATTAAACTTGGTATTGGTGCCTGAAGTAACTTTTTCAATTTGATTCTTACTAAGATTATCAAATACAGTTTCATGTACGGAACATTCCAAAGATTGTACTGAACCATCAAACACATAAAAATTGTTTTGAGTCATCCAATAAGCTGCCCCTTCTACCATTGATACGCAGTTTTCCGAAATAGAACCAGCAGTATCTGAAACTTGTTGGAAGGCAAAAGTAAAAGGTGGTCCTACAAATTGCATAGAATATACATCTACATCTGTGTGAATTAATAATTGTCCCCTGCCTTTAGAAGCAGTTTGAATCTTTGTGCCTGTACCTATACGTTGATCACCTGCGGAGTTTTCAATAGCTGGAGTCCATGTTGCTAAATCTTCTTGACTAGAAAATCTAACTAGCAAAGGATCAAAGACGGTTGTACCAAATGTGTTGGCTCCAAAAAATACTACGTGTCTGTCAGGAGTAGATACCATTACTTTACCACAAAGCACTGGTACTTGTGAGCCATCTAAACTTAAATCAGTTAAATATTTTTTTAATGTAGTGCCTCTGTATGTTGATTTAGCATCTTCAAATGCACTAGTGTCTATGTAATATGCGGTGTCAGTTCCTTCTGCAGGAGCACATATAATATCTTCACCATAAGCATCTACACTCCATACTCGAGGAGATATTTGTGTACCAGCTACACCTGCGGTTCTTGGAGTGCCCCATGTTGATTGACCCCATAAACCAGAACCCCAACCAAAAGCTGTAGAACCATCTTCAGATCCATTGCTCACTATGTAGCGAATAGTCATTGCCCCTCCGCCAGTTTGAGAACCAGAAGATGCAGTGCCTGATATAGATGCCCCTGTACCAGATACAGCAGTCAATGAATATGTAGATGCACTAAGATACTTGCACAAGTACTCACCAACAGTTAATGTAATACCATCGAGAACAACTTGTTCGTTATTGGTGCCAGACAGTGAAGTAATTAATATTCTAGACTCTGGATCAGTTTGTGCTATTGAATTGCTTGAATCAGTAATAATTACAGTAGAAGAACCAGCTGCACCTGTAGTTATTTTGTTGGTTAAAACAACTGGGTCAGTTCTAAAAGGTGTAATGTCATAACGAAAACCACCAAGTTCTACATAGACGTGTGTGGTCGTAAAGTAAAATAAATATTTATTTCCTTGAAGATCTTTGTGTTGAAATATTTTTCTGCAAATACCAGGAACTGTATTGATAGCGGTTGTGGTATCTACATCAGTTACATAATTATATTGTACTAGTAGCCCATCTCTGTATACCCAACCACCAATTTTTTCTGGAGCGCCCGAGCTAAAGCGTACCAGATCAGCGTCTGTGTAACGAAGCTGGGCTTGATAATCTGTTATATCACTAACAATGCCTGGTGGTGCAGTAAGATTTACTAATGAGCCCATAGTTGCTCCTGTTCAGTCTAACTTAATGATGAAACATCAAAACTATTGTCAACTGTATCAACTGCTGGTGGGTTCTTGTAAACATTATGTTTTTTATTAAACATATCATCCCAATGTGCCTCATCCATAAGTGTCAACAATTCAGCTTTAGTATAGCTACTTGGTGCTTTAGATGGTGTGTCTATCTTTTCAGATTTACTAAATGTATGAGAAAAGTCTCCATCAGTATATTTATACTCAACGGACCATTCTGTTACATTACCATCAGCATTTTGTTTAGGTTTAGCTGATATCCATTCTTTAGTTATTGCCATATTATTTTCCTTTTATATTATGCATTTTCTAATGCGGTTACTTTTGCAGAAAGTTCTTTTACTGCATTTATTAAAACAGGTATTAGTCTTTGATAAGTCAAACCATAATTACCATCTTCTCCCTTACTAGTTATAAGAGCAGTTTCATCTTCTACTTTATAAT
>Ga0187217_1000167_pt1 | contig 26019 bp, 31 predicted proteins | sample 15SPOviralmetaG_FD_130165 | JGI IMG/M metagenome (GOLD analysis project Ga0187217, IMG submission 130165) | Marine viral communities from the oligotrophic San Pedro Time Series (SPOT) site, San Pedro Channel, CA, USA - 15 SPOT_SRF_2010-09-15... | ecosystem: Environmental > Aquatic > Marine >... | reverse complement strand
GAGCTCAGCGCTCCAAGTGCCCTCAATAGCAACTATCATTTGAAGTTTCCAGACTTTGTCGACACGGTTTCATATCCTGATCGCGTCTTGGCTATCGAATCTGACGACCAAAACGGGAATTTGCAGATGAAATTCGAAGAATTCGAGCTCATCAGCGAGCCGAACATTGCGATGTCTTCAACGAATTTCAATTTCAAACTTTTGGCCGAGGATATGCCCACCGACAATGTAAACTACGTGTTTCCTAATTACGCTAATGGCGTGAATTATGCGGGCAAGGCGTTCTCTGTCACAGGCATCTCGACGGTTGCGGCCAATCACGTCGCTGTTGAGTTTGGATTTGTCGACCTGATAAATTCGCCGTCGTTTACTTCCACGGATGCAAACAAAACCGTGCAGCTGGTCGATCCATCGAGCGTGTCGGTCGCCAACATGAAACTGAGGTTTCCTAGGATCGATACTGGTTCAAATTTTGTGGGATCGATTCTTGTTGCTTCGAACGACGACACAGTCGGAGGTGTTGAGCTAGGTTTCACGAACTCAAATCTTCTGATGGACAAAATTGTTTTTTCGCCGACGACAATCTCCAAATCCACGAGCGCGAATCAGAACACGCTCGTGTTTCCGAGCGCGCTCGTGTCCCTCGTGAACCACCCCGGAAAGATGCTTGTCGCAACAGCGACGACCACCGACACCATTAGTCTCTCGTTTGAGAACGTGGGACGCCTTGTGTCTGACAATTCGAATGTCGTGACGGTTCTTCCCTCGACCACAACTGTGGAGCACGACCTGTTCATGCCGGAACGGCTCTCGACTAGCGTCGAGGGCTACTCTGTTAGCGTGATTGCGGATAGTTCCACGTCGAATAGACAGCTTCAGCTAGGCTTTTCTCGCCACGTCAAGGTCGGAAGCGACTTCGATTCGAATTTGAATTTCGTCAGACTGAAGACGAACGGAAACGCAAACTCGTACACTCTGTTCTTGCCGGGAAATAAACTTTCAACATCGTTTGGACAAATCAGCGGATTCGTTCTGGGCGTCACAAGCTTTAGTTCGACAGAGGTCGAGCTTGAGTTCGAGAACCCCTGGTTGATTTCAAATTCGAACAGTTACTCGACGACTATTTACGCGTCACCAAACGAAAGCTTGACCGAAAATTATACCATCGACATGCCCGCGATCGACAAGAATCAGCTCACGAATCATTATGAGAAAAGAGTTCTTCAGGTGACTTCGAGCGCCCTATCCAAGGTGAAGCTCGAGTACCTGACGCTTGATTCATTTTCGGGAATTTCCGAGGTTGATCTGAAGAATGCTTCAGGATTCGGAACTTCCATCATCGCGTCCACAGATCTTGGCAGCTACTCAATGGAGCTTCCCACTGCTGGAAGCGCGTCTGTTGGCGACGTCATCTCCATTGCTTCGATCTCTACGGTGAGCGGGGTTTCTATCACGACAGAGTTCGCAGCTCCGGGAATCTTGCGGGCCTCCACGAGCGGAAAGCTTCTCGAGCTGCGGGCGCCGGACGGAATCTCAAGCTCGTATGAGCTAGAGATGCCGGAGACCGAAGGCACAGTCGAGGGGCACACCCTCTTTGTGAGAGAGGACGGAGCTCTGGAGTTTGGTTACCCAAAGGGACTGATTTTGCTCGATTCGGGATACTCGCTCGAGATTCTGTCGGGTACAACCGACATAGATCTCAATATACAGCTTCCTGCGTACACGCAGGCGCTGAATCAGTTTGAGGGATGCGCTCTGTTCGTCGAGAGCCAGGCGCACGCATTGGAATCTACCGTGAATCTTTCTTACAGAAAGCCGCTCGTGCTGTTCAACCAGATAGACGACAGCTTTCAGAAGAACCTCTCTAGCACATCAACGACCATCAGCAGCAAGTCGACAGTCAACACGCTCTTCACGTTGTTCGAGGAAGCGGCCAGCGGTTTCATTCGAGTGAAGTCCCAGGTGGACTTTGAGTCGGCTGGGGATCTTGCCCATGTTTCGCTGGAATCAAAACTATCGACCCAGACGATTCTTGAGAGCACAAATGGAAACACCCTAGAGATCGACGGCGCGGACAATTTTCGAGCCGATCACGAGCTTTCTTTGCCCGTTTTCAAGAGCGAATCGCAGCTGCGGATCGGAAACACACTCGAAACGAGGCGTATCGAAGGCGACGTGTTGGCGGTAAAAGCGGCGTCCAAGGTTCCTTTGATTCTGGGAAGTTTCTCTCCGGGGACGCCGGACCGTTTCTTCTTGGCCTCAGCGGAAATAGACAACGTCAGTCTGTCACTGAACGACACGGTGCTGGTCGCCGGCGAACAGAACAAGCGCAGAAACGGCATCTACATAGTGAGCGTTCTGACCCAATCCAGCTCTGTGCTGACACGTCATCCCAACTTCGACACCACCGAGAAGATGCGCTCGGTCAATGTGATACAATCCGAACGCGGGTCGAACAATTTCGGCAAGTATTTTCAGCTGGTCCACGACTTTGTGCGGGTCGCTTCGGGAACGGTCGATTCCGATTCTTCGACGAATGTCATCAACGGAACAAACACGTTCTTCACAAGCGAGCTCCAAGTGGGAGACGTTATCCGACTCTCGGACGGATCGCAGATTGTCGTAGGGAGCATCCAGTCGGACACCGAACTTTTGAGCGCCTTCACAGTCGCGTCTACGTTGTCCGCTTCTCCCTTTCAAGTTGGAAATCGCGTGGGGGTGGACGGAATCGAATTCCAGGGTGTTGAGGGCGACGCGTCGAGTGCACACATCCGGCTGAGCATGCCTCCCCACACTCGTACGCCGGAGCTCCTGATAGGCGATTCGGGCCACGCCACGAGATTTGCGTCCAGTGTGCAAGATCGGGGTTTGATTCTGGGTCTATCCCAAGTAGTTGCGAGTACGCACAAGCAGTTCCTCTCCCCTGATTCAATCGAAAACACCTTTGAATCGAGCCGGGATGTCCAAAGAGTGTCTTTTTCGGGGTCTCGGGGTCGCAAGTTCTTCCGGGCAAGGGGAAGCACGGACTTGGTGGCTCTCCTGGAGGAGGGGCTCGACTTCAAAAGCTCGGTGGTGACGCAGCCAAACAAGAACCTGGCCATCGTTTTCGACGACACAGTGTCGAGTTCCAACGCCTGCCTCTCTCTCGTTTCCAAGACGTACGGCAGCGGCGTTGGCTCAGCAAACTACGGAATCCAGTGCGAGCGCACGGGTCTCTACTCTATCATAATTCATCTGCGGCTGGCTGCGAACACGGTAGCGCAGTCTTTCACGTATGCGAACAACGAGGTGGAAGTGCGCTTGCGGAGCGATTCCGGTGTTGCGGATTCCGCGAGGGAACACACATGCGTTACGCGCTTTCCCGATGTTGAAATATTTCGTCGAAATGTTGAACTGACGAAAGAGATCCGCTTTCGATCTGAATTGCAAAAGGGGTCAACGTATTACATTGAATTACGTCACAGCCAGGCCAACTCGACTCTGGTGAATGGGGTTCTTGAGGTTGGTAGCTGCACGCTGCTTGCTCGACTGGTGGTGTGAATTGTGTTTAATTTGTTCTAATGAAATTTGTGAATTGAAATAAAAGATGAGAATTCTCGAGTACGATTTGAAGAACATGCCACCGTGCCCAGTGATTCTGCTGATCGGCCGCCGGAGAAGCGGCAAGACGGTGACAACCATGAATCTGATGCGCCACTATTCGCAGAAGGTTAAGTACGCGATCGCCATGGTGGGATCGAATTCAACCGTGCAGGAGTTTTCGGACGTCATGCCGTCCACGTTCATCCACGAGAAGGTTGATTTTGAGATTCTGCAGCGTCTGATCGACCGCCAAAATAAAGTTGCAAAGCAGAGAAAACCAGATAACGTCCTGCTTGTGATCGATGACCTTGCGTACGGAAATTTTTTCAAGAGCGAGCAGATAAAGCAGCTCGTTTGTAACGGCCGGCATCTCGGAATCACCCTGGTCATCACAGTGCAGTATTTGCGCGTGTGTCCGCCCATCTTCCGTGCGAACTGCGACCTAATTTTTGCAGCGCAGGAGAAAAGCACCATGTACCGGAAGGCGTTGTATGAGAACTTTTCGATTTGTTTTTCAAATTTTTTCGACTTTAGTAGGACGTACCGGGAGCTGACGAAGAACTTTTCGATGATGGTGCTCGTGACGTGCTCCGGTGAAGCTTCGGATCGAGTTGAAGACAATGTCTTTTGGATCACTTCGCCCTATCCGACTCCTAAGTTCAAAATCAATCCCAACGGTCGCTGGTGGACGCTCCACATGCGCACGCAGAACCCCCTGGGACGGAGCTCGGAGAGGGAGGGCATACAGAAAATGACGCTGTCCGAGCACAGGACACTCATGCAACCGAGGGTTCAAAAACACGAGCCAGTTGAAGAAAAGGAGAAAAATTTCATCATGACAGTGGGAAACGCACGAAAAATCAAAACCAATCGAGTGTCTCGATTTTCATGATTCGTTATTGATAGAGGCAACCATTTCCCGGAACTCGATGCATTGGGCGAGATGGTCGAGAACCAACTTGTCATCTCTCTCTATTTTCTCTACGAATATCTCGTCATCCACTAGCTGCACGTATAGGGCGCTCGGAGCGTCCAGAACCCACATGTCCCAGCGCATCTGGGCCTCGTGGTGCGCAGGGATCCAGAACGCCCGCTTTCTGGGACATTTGACCTCGACGAGCGAGCCGCGAGCTGTGACGCCGTCGGGGGATGCGATGAAGAAATGAAAGCGGGGATGGCGATAAAACTTGTTGAGGTGGAAGACGGGGAAGCGCAGTTTTCTACGAAGCTTCGCTATTGCTTTGCTTTCGAGTCGTATTCCACGGTTCTTGTCCGCATTTGCCGTAGAAAAATGGTTTCCCGTTTTTGCAAGAAAAAGGTCTCTCTTGTCACGGAACGGATGTAGACCAATGAGTTTTGGAAAGTTTGTGGATGTGAAGCATTTCCTTCGAAGCTCGGAGAGACTGATGTCTTTTCTTTCCTCCACAATATTGTAAACACGGCCGGTACTGGCCAGAATGTTTCGGGGGGAGTTCATCGGTACGCTTCGTCAACATTTTTTTTGTGTCTTAAATGACGTTTGTAAATTTCTTTTCTTATTTAAAAAATGTCAACTAAGGATCTGTATCTCGCACCCGGACTTGTTAAGGATCATGCTAATGATATGAAAATTTCGAATGAAGAGGCGAAAAAGGATCTCGAAGCGAGGGTCTTTCAACTGATAGCAACGTACGAAACCGACGCTTCGAATCTCTTGTACTGGAGTCGTCGCGATAGAACGGCTTTGAACGCTGCCTTCCAGAATCACCTGGCGGATCGAGATACCAAAATGCGAATGCTCCGCGACTTGGCTAGCTGCGATGAAGTCTTGCTGCCACTGAAGGACGTTTTGAAGTTCACAATGACATGCGAAAGCCGGGCTCGCTTTCTCGTTAAGCTTGCCAACTTTTTGCAGAAACTGGAAAGCGGAGATCTGGATCTGTTCGTGGACTGCCTGACAACTCTGAAGAGATGGACGAACGGGAAGCCCGAAACGCCGAAAGAAAACGATTTGTATTTGATCGAGTGTTTCGACGAAAGCAAGGGGGCAATTCCTGAAAAGATCTCGACTGATTTGCACAGCGCGTTCATTGTGGATCGTTTTGACAAGATTTTGAAACTGGCGACGAAAATATCATCAGGGGGACAAATTTAGCCCCAATTGTTCCAAGGCTTTTCTCGCTGCTCTCTCTTCTTCATCCGTCGACCCTTCAGAAACTTCTTGCAAAGTACGATCTGAAGTTAAAATTCCGCCGCCCAAAACCCGACCGGCGGCCGCCGCTCCCGCCGTGGCTCCCAACGTGAGAGGGGCCGCCGCTCCCGCCGTCTCCCTCGTGAAAGGGATTTTGCTTTCATAAATTTGCATCGTTTTTTTAGCTATCTCATTATAATCTATAAGGCCAGGGTTAGGGTTACCTGAATCCACAGGGGATGGTGAATCCACAGGGGATGGTAACCCTATCTCATTATAATCTATAAGGCCAGGGTTAGGGTTACCTGAATCCACAGGGGATGGTGAATCCACAGGGGATGGTAAAACTCCGACAACTTTCGCCATTTTTGGAACCAAACCCGGATACCCTATTTGTCCGGCACTTTTTGATCCACGCGAGATTCCCTTTTTGCCCCACATAATTCCCTCTCCATCTGAACGTGTGTAAAGCAAACACCCCTTTGAGATATATTTTGTTCTTGACCTTTTATTTTTGCGTGTGTACTTAAACGTTCCTTTTTTGCAATCTCCTCGACGCGCTCCACAAAACTTAATTATTTGTTTTTTGGTGTAGAAAGGAAGCCGCACTTTATTATTGTTGTAAAAAGTTGGGTCTTTTCTCTCCGTTTCTGATAATGAGGAAGGATTATAGCTATAGATAGGAAATGGAAATTTTTTCACTGCAGCACCGTGAGACATTACTTCAAATTTTGGTCCATTTCCATTAAACAAGTTCCTTAAGTCAGAATCGCTTGGTGGTTTAAATCCGCATTTTTTTCCAACATATTTAGGATTCTTTGCAGCGGAGGTCGTATTTCTCCTCTTGCTCCTTCTTCTAGTTCTGGAACGCCGACTCCTTCTTCTCCTCCTACTTTTTCTTATCCTGGACCGCCGGCGCGACCTTCTTTTTGATTTTTTTCTTCTGGACCTTCGTCGACTTCGAGATCTACCGGGCATTTAATATTGCAATCATTTTTTTAGCGCCGAATCTTCCAGAAAAAACATTTCCTTCTTGCAAAGCCCTGTGAAATAATCCAGTAAAATTTTCCCACGGTGCAGGTAAGCCTTGCGCTTCCTGCTCGAATAATTCGTATTGCCCATCGCCCGCAAGTAACCCGTCAATGCCTCCGCTATCGATTCGTGGCACTTACTGAAATCGATATCCAGCATCTTTGTTTGCTCACTCTTAATAAGATGAACAAAAAGTCTTGAATTCGTTCTTATCATTGTCGTAGTCTCGCTGGAAGAAAATTTATCGGGTGCGCCACACAATTCTTTTGCCAGCTCGAACAACCCCGGATCAAGGTGAACAAGATTGATTCGAGAAACTTTGATTTTCTTTCCAACCAGATTTTCCAAAAACTTAACCGTCTCCTCGATTAGCTCCGGCGGAACATCAACCGACCTGGAAACAAAAAATAGTTGCTGGATAACCTCCCTCGGGAACTTTGCCGTTTTAATTGGATTCAATTGATAGCGATCCCGTAAAACAGACATCTCGATTGCCTCTTTGACAGACCGATGTTTCTTCATATTGAGAAGATTTTTCACAACCGCTCTCGGGCTCAGTATCTTTCGGACCAACCGCCGCTCTTGAACCGTTTCTCTTCTCGGTTTCTTCACCAAGGTCGATAAATATTCGCAAAAGCCGTCGTACACGTACTCGGAAAGTCGAGCGAGCTGATCTGTGGCATGCTCGTCCGATGGATTCACAGTCAGGCTTGTGGTGACCAGTCTGGATATCAGGTTGGCTCTCTCGCTCGCTGGTGCTAGACGAATCATCGCCGCCGGTAAATAAGAGATATTTTTCCACGTACTTGCCGAATCGGTGTAGGCTTCCATAGCGTATAAATGGTGGGGCGTCGCTGCTTCCACACGCCCCCAAGAATGGCGTCTAACAACTAGCTTTCGCTCCCCCCCAGAGACGTCGAAATCGCACATGACTCTAGTCAGCAACGCCTCCCACTCTGCATCGTCACAATTGAAATCGATGCTGGGCCGATTGACGAAATACCTAGAAACTTTGGCATAGGCCGACAGAAGCACGCTTCCCTTCAATAGCTCCTTGTTGTGAGAAATGCGCTTCAGCAATTTTATCGAAGGCTCAATCTGCACCCGGGGCAGACCGCAACTCATGTGGTAGGGAACGCCGACTTGATACTCGTGCCAATGGCCCAAATCTCGGACAACTCCAGTACGGCAGGCAGTTCCAGCAAGGAAGCACACGTAATCGATCAAACTCTGAGGGAGCCTAAATTGTATGGATTCACCAAAAACTTTGGGGGACGGGAAATTTACGATTTTTGATAAATCTTGAAGCACGAGTCGGGGCGATTTGAAAAGCATTTTCCTTTGACGAGAAATAAATATTGTCTATTTGAAACATGAGCGACTCAACCAAAGAGAGGCAATTGAAAAGGGCCCAGAAGGAACGAATGGTTTTGAAGGAACGTATAAAGAAAGTCGAAGATTTCATTTCGGGAAGTGGCACGTACCTCAAACCAGACAAAGAAATCAGCTATCTTTACGGAAAAGAGGACGGCAAGCCAGTTGTTGCCTTCGACCAACGTCACTTAAAAGCGGTTGGAAAGCAAGGACGCGATCAAATTCGTGACGCACTCGCTTTGGCTGACAAACGAGAGGGAGTGAGTTTCATCGACAGATCGAGAGCCATGAAACTGGAGCGATTGCGTGAAGCCAAAGATTTAGGTGATCAATACGAGGCACGAGACGGGGGCAAACGAAAAGACGAAGCGAAAGTCTCGACGGGATTCAAGTTTGTCGACAAGTTCAGAAACGCCGACAATCTGGTTCGATTCACGATCTTTGGCTTGAGCGGAATTTTCGTCATACTGTTGTTTCGTTTCATGTTCTATCCTTTATTTACTATGTAAATAAGTAAAGCAATTCCGAGAATGCATGTCGGCAGACACCGTCAGTATCGCCCGACGATTGATGAGAGAAAGCCACCTTTCGGTCATTGTGAAATAGTCAGTAAGCTCCAGTATGCCGTCTATCCGGGAGAAATGCAAGCAAATAATCAAATCGAGTGGAGACGCGATGGGAATACAGGGTGCATTCAGGTCCATTCTCTCAGCCATAAGTTCGATGAGTCGATGCTGCAGCTTGAGTTTTCGCGCCCCCCGAATTCGAGAATTTCGAATCATTCGGAGCCATAAATCTAAGCGTTTTTTTGCTTCCTCGCTATTGAACGGGACCGAGAAATTCGAGTGCGGGTCGGCAATCAATTGCATCAGAAATCCCACTATTTCGACGCGTTTGCTTCCAATCCGATTGATTTCTTTCGTGTAATCGTTGATTTTTGTCTGCAAAACTTTTCTGTACGGCTTCCCAACGGCAGCGAGTAACCGTGTCAGGTCATCGTCGTCCACAAAATCACAAATTTTCCCAAACATGTCGTCAGTAAGCATTTATTAACTATTTTTTTTTTATTTCAATATGAAAATGAATAATATCGTTGAGACGTTCCAAGAAATCGCGATTAAGGCAATCGAAATGAAGAGCCATGGACTCGGAACTAAAAAGATAATCAAGTACATAAAATCCAACCCGGAGGGATCCATCCAAGCGTTCTTCGATCGCTATGAGAGTACAAAAGAAAGGTTTAAAAAAAGAGACGCATCCCTCATTAGTGGATCCTTCTGGATGCGCCCGAAAGCGGAAAAGGAAGCGACGTGGACTCTACTGGAGAAATGCAGGGACTTATCTCTGAGATACCAAATGATGAAGGGAGATTAGTCCTTTTATTAAACTTTTTGACAAATATCGTCTATGCATGTTGTACGGCCGTCTTTCATGCGCCTGCAGTCGTCATTTGTTTTACAGTCTCTTCCACCTCGTTCCAAGACATATATGCTGTGATCGACCTTATCCTATGTACCCACTCCAAAAACAGTTGCTACGGCTTTCAGTTGTTTTTCGGAAACTTGTCCGGCGTCCCCTCTACTTGAAAAATATAAAACTGCAAAAAAGACCACAGCCACGACAAGAAAAAGTACACTAAATGCGAAAGCAACGCGTAAATCGCGTACATATCCATCACTGTAGGAGCGACCCTCGACTTGCTCGCAGAGCTCTTTGCCGGTCTTATAAGTACACTTTGTTTCGTCATGCACACAATCCCCTTCTTGCACTTCAGCCGCGCTCACTAGTCCCTTTTCTTTTGCTTTACTCAAAAATGATGCTTCGTCTGCAAAGCAGAACTCCGAAAAGTCCGTGGTGCATTTCTCCATTCCAGTTTTGAATGTGCATTTTTCTTTGTCGTGCACACACTTCGATGGATCGTGCACGATTTCATTGTTTCTAGTAAATTCATTGTTGACTTTCCGTTTGAAGCTTTCGAGTTCGTTTTTCCTCTTTATTCCTCTGATTGTCATTACGATCGAAACGGCTATGGACGCGGCGAGAATTCCAAATAAAAGGTACATTAGCTTATTCATCTTTACATTATGCAAACATTTTTCTCATCATTTTCTCCAAACGAATCTCTTGGTTCGGAACAAATAGAGTTTTCCGATCCTGAAAGCAGTGTCTATGTCGACCTCCCCGCCCTTGATCGCAGCCTCGCCCAGGCTTTCCAGATAGCGCTCGCTTTCCCAGAAAGACTTGGTTTTGCTTGGTAGAAATAAAGCCGTCTGCTGAGAATTCACCTCCAAACACGCCCCTATGTCTTTATGATTCAGGTTGATTACGCTTGCAGCCCTATGAGCCGCAAAACTCCTCCATGAAGACCTGGGATCGATAATCTCGACCGAAAACTGATACTTGGTCAGCTCCTGCTGGCGCCCGGCAGTGTGCCAGCGCGCGCGTCCCGAGCATTTGCATCTCTCACATGCGTTCAGGAACAGCATAGCAGAAGACGTGGTTCCGTCCTCAAGCGAGCACGCCTCGCAGAATGGCTCGGTGGCTAGGTGCGTCGAGACGCAGACTCCGCACTTCATGTTGTTGAGCTGATGCCAGATCGGAAACGAAAACTTGAAGCGCTTCCGACTCAGATCTCGTAGTACGTGCGACTTTAGAAAACCAAGCATAAAATCCGTCTCGAACTTTGTTAGAACCTGTGTCTGCTTTGAAGGAACGTGGAATGCGATGCTAGCGAAGCTCGTCAGCTGGGAGAGGGGGCGCACCTGAATCAGGTATCTGTTCTTTACCGTGTATGCCTGCTCGGAATCAAAGTAGTCGAGAACGCGGCCCACTAGCTTTTTCGACTTTGCCAGTTTTGCGGCGAGTACGAGCGTTTGGGGGTCGGAGCAGAGCCGTTTGTCACTGCTGAGGTACTTCTTCAGCTTGTTCACGGACGGAGACACAAGATTTTGGATTGATTCGTTGTCCATTTGAATTTTTGTTGCCTGCTGCGGAAAATAGAGTCCCTTCTCAGTTTTGTTATGGCGGACGAAATCGGAAGTGAAAATGTGGAGAGAGCTCGACGTCAGGGGCGGCACCGGCGTGGTGGATGTGACTTTCACGTGTGTCATCTTGGCGTCGGGAAAGGTAGTTTTGATGATCGTGCCGTAGCCGGGACTGCTATTGGTCTTGTCGGAATAAATGAAGACCCTAGATTTGTCCTTAGCGGCGAGCTCAAGAAGAAATCGAATGGTGGTCCGGGAGGACCGGCATGATCGAGGTAGAATGCAAACGTGCAAATTTGAAATCGGAAAAGAATTTTTTGAGTACATTTTTGCCAACGGCGTTCTCTCTTTGGAATTAAGAAAGAAAAAAAGAATTCGCAAAAAGAAAGGGGCCATGAAAAAACCAAACATTTTGAACGATGTCAAGCACGTCGATTCACCCGGATCGATCGACTCTCAGAACTCAGAACAAGAACTCGAAGCGGAAGTCAAGCGATTAGCGGGCACACACGAATTTCCTGATTTGCCAATTTCCCAGCGACGACAATTGATCGACCAGTGGCGAGAGCGAGATAGGACTTGCATGACGGAGAACAAATTCAGTTTCTTCCAATTTACAAATTTCGTCGCGGAATACCGCGTTTCCACTGGCGGTACCATCACGGTTTTGCCGCACGGTGCCGTTCGGCGCCGAGTCATGTCGCAGTACGAGGTGAGAAAACTAAGCAAGATCGATCCATACATAAATTCGGATTTCAAAGAAGGGCAGTCCGACATTTCCGACGTGAATCACCTATTAAGCTTGACGACTGAAGAGATATTCACGTCGGAAAAGCGGTTCGGGGGTGGCAAAGAGCACCACGTGATTCCTCGAATCATTTTGCTTGCGCGCGAGCGGCTAGCCGGGTTGTAGTGATAGGTCGCGCGTTGTCGGACGAGTTTAGGTGGGGCAACGGGGACGAGACTGAACTTGGAAAAGTTTTTGATGTCTTCTAAAAGATTCCGCATTTCTTGTACTCTTTATTTTATTTTAAGATCATTTACCTTTAAACCTAAACTTGTCTAAATAAGACAGGGTCCGGTCGACTCTGTGTTTGCGAACTACGTATGTTCCGCCCTCAAAAGTGCAGAACACATCAAACCGTAGGCAGATTCTCTCTACTATTTCGAGTTCCGCCGGATCGATCGAGGATCCGTCTCGTTTGAAAAGATGGATTCTCTTCTTCCGGTTTCCCGGCAACGCCGCGCTGTACGCAAGGACCTGCCCCAATGCGTGCTTCCAGGAATCCAATTCTTTGACTTCGATGACGCAATCTTTTGTGAGAATGTCTATGAATCCGACGTGCTCTACATGAAATTCGCGCTGTGCGACGAGATTCTCACGTTCAATGAGATCCGAGACGACGGACTTTTCAAGAATCATTTTTTTCAATATTATTTGACATAAAATTTATGCGTAGTTTATTTCCTCTAGAGTCGTCTCGATTATCTCTTTTACGCGCCTGGACTTTTCTTTCGGATCGCAGTCCACCGCAAGATTCGAGGCTACGACTACGAGCGCGTTCTCCGGCATCTTGGTGACGGTGGAGCACTGCTTCTTTGTGCATGCTTTGGGGTTGGCCTCCAAATAGAGCCCGACGAAGACCACGATCCCAAGCAGCGTGAGAACCGCCACGATTTTCAGGATGTTACCCCGATTGGAGGTTGCCGTGGGTGTACTTTGTGTTGTAGATCCGCTAGAAGACCCACTCGAATTCATTTTAGTTTCTGCAATATTTTGTTTTTTTATAAACATCGCAGCCATCTTTTTTAGCAGGGAGCGATCAGTCGATGTTTTTTTCTTAGAAGCGGAAGAAGTCGTTTTCTTTGGTCTCGAAGAAGATTTCTTTGATCGGCTGGGGGCTCTTTTCGACCTCGATGGTTTTTTGTTCATTTGCTGACGGACATCATTTTGAAATTGTCTTAAATTTTGCCGCGCTGCAATGGCATCTGCATTCATATTTACTTGTTGAAAATAAAAAAACCTTTGAAACCAAGGTCTCGACAACGCCGCGACAGATAGGAAGCGAGTCGAGCGTGCAGCGTATGTGCGCCCGAAGCTGGTAGAGACAATTGTACTTGGCGATGGCGACTTGGATGGCCTCGACGTCGGTCGTTTTTTCTAGCTCCCGGAAAAGGCCGGGAAGGCCCTTTTTAACGAAGCCCGATTGGAGCAGTGTGACCATGTCCCTGCGGAGTCTCAGAAGCTTCTCCTCCGCGTACTTCGACATGTCGAGCTGAAGGAGCGAGTCGATATAGTCCGCCATGACCTCATGTTGCGCCTTACTTGCTGCCATAATGAAATTTTGCTATCTGGAAATTATCTAAATTTTTTTGTTTTCCTATTCAAATTTTATCTCATGATTTACCACGTCTGCAGCGTCCTTTTTCTCTCCAAACTCCTGCAGCCCCTTCCGATCGTCAGGGCCGTCCACGGATACTCAAACATGGCCTACGACATACAACCCAGTGTCTTTGGAGTACCCTCCCATCTTCGCCTCAAGATTAATGGCGATTCTCGTCGCAACGTTGCTCGGCTCTGGGCACAGATGCGCCTCGGCTTCGTCTCGCGCTGCGGATTCTCTATCCTCAAATAGTCTCACCAAGTAGCCACAAACTCTCGGTAAGGGTCACGCAACTTGTTAGAAGGAGCATCGCTAATCTTATTATTGCCACTTTGAACTGCATGTCTCACCTAAACTTTATATTTAAATCAAAAGAGAACCATCGTCGGGATCGGACGGGATGAAGACGCTTCGTTCCTGTTCATTGCAGAACGAGAACCTAGATGGGTTCTCAATGTTTCTACAAAAGCGATTTGTGTCCTCCTCGCTCTTCTTGATGATTCCGTCGACAGTGTCGCTTCTGCGCCTGGATTTTCTTCTTCTTCTTGTTCTTCTTCTTCGTGACCGTCTTGTTCTTCTCCTCCGTGATCGTCTTCTTGATTTCGATCGCCTCCGTCTTCGGCGACTTTTTCGCTTCACTTTCATTTCTTTTCTTTATCAAAGAAATTAACTTCGTCTCTTCTTTTTCGACTTTTTCCGGGTCGACTTCGACCGCGATCGAGGAGACCGGAAGCACGAGCTCTGCGTGGCGTACTTGTAAACGATATAGATCTCGCTGAAAAACAGCGCCCCGAGAAACCCCCCAAAAGTGAAGCCCTTATTACAACGGAAAGAAATGAAAAGGGCGTAGAATGTGATCAGTGACCGAACCGCGTAGACGATAGGCATGTAATCGTCCTCTGCCATGGTGTTGTTTTTTTCTTTAAGTCAACAAAAATATATTGGATGTATGTAAAAGAAATGAAAGCACTAGCCTTTCTGACCGTTGGAATTTATGCATTTCTCTTTGTTATGTTGAATATGAACCGCGACAATAAATCTACTTCCGAGCGATCGGAATCCAATTTTGACGAACAAATCGTCGAGGAAAGAACGATCGATCCGCCCTCCGTAAGCACAACAGCAACCCCACTTCATCACGAAGATGAAATCGTCGACGACATTTCGATGGATACACCATCTTCAGTTGACCGAGCGTGGATCGCACTTGAGGCCCAGAATCGATCCGTCTCACAAGGCTCCTCCGGTTTCGATAAAATCGTAGAGGCCACACCGATAGATCAGCCCTCTTCCGTTGGCGGAATGGCGATGGCACTCGAGGAGCCCAGGGCCAAAAGGTCTATGTGAGGACCTAATAAAGTATTGCATAAAATAAATGCCAAAGAAAAAACTCCCGGCCGCTCTCGCCAAATTTGCGAAACGCCGCCAGGAAGCAATCAAAAAGGGCGAGAAGTCCTTCACCTACAAAAACAAGGCCGGTGTCGTCAAGCGCTACAAGCGTGTCGAAAATAAAAAGAAGGGTGGCATCGTACTGTTCAAAGCGGTCTAAGCAAAAAATGTTTTTTTAAATAAAATGAGACACCGACGACGACGCTCTCGAAAAAGAAGAGTACGTTCGAGATCAAGAAGACGAACACGATCTAGACGACGACGGTCCAAAAGACGGTCCAAAACTCGATCGAGACGACGATCGAGACGACGATCAAAAACTCTAACGTCTAAAAAGTCAAAGAGTAATTCGCCCGGACTGACAGTCGGTTACGATATTTCTCTGGACTCGACGCCCTATTACGACTACTCCCCCGTATTTGCAACCAGGTCCCAAGTGCCCTACGTCCAAACGGGCAGCGTCATTTTCAAACCAAAGAAAGCACCACCTCAACCCAAAGCCAATAGTCAACAAGCAGCTCTGATAAAGAAACTCGCGGAGTTGAAAGGATCCAAAATGAAAAAAGCACTAGAAAAGCCTAGCACCCTCAAAAAGATTTTTGGATACGGTAAGACTGCGGTCGGATCGACTTACGGTGCTCTCGGGTTGATCAGACAGTTTCCCATTTTGCAGAGACAGATCGAGAGACTTATTCCCGCTAGTTCTGCCTTCTTTAATTCAGACGGATTTAGGGACATAGGCGACGAGGGAGCCTCGTTACTGCTGGATCAAATCCAGCAAGGCATGGGTGTGAAAGCGGACAACGCAACAGTGAGACGCTGGATAATTAACAATTCTCGCCTTAATGAAATAGACAAGGCTTTATTGATACGACAGTTCGTTCATAACATGGGAAGTCAACCAGATGTAACACTGGATGACTTGCGATCAGAAATACGGAGACAAGAAATGGGATACGACGGGGGGTTGGAAAGACTTGGTAGAAGAGCCCGAGCATATTTTTGGGGCGGCGTAGGAGGAAATGAGAATTTGAGTGCCGCCGAAATGCAGCGCATTCGAAATGAAAGGACTGCTGCTGCTAAGGCTGCTCGGGAAGCTACTGCTCAAACAGCTGAAACGGGATTTTGGGGACCCGTCATTTCCTCTTTAAGAAGAGTGGGAAGGTTTTAATCCCTCATGTAAACTTGCGCCGGATCGAATTCTGGAACAGATCGACCAACAGAAAGATGCAGAGCCAGGCGTTCCGAAATGCATGACCCTTTGGCAATCATCGTCAGAAACTTGCGCCGATCGCGAAGCGAGTTCCACAGAGAAAACAGAATCTCGCAACGTTTCTTCGCGCTCTTCGCTGTTTCATTTATCTCGTCCAGCCAAAGAGCATCCTCAGGAATTCCTCCGTGTACGATTGACGCTGGCATCATCCCGCTTCGCTCGAACATAGAGGCGCCAACGTCCAGGTGAATGAAAGACTGTCGAGACGGTAGAAGCCGATTGAATACGACACGGACGATGTAATGTGCAGCAGAGTACCCGTTCTCAAAATTTATGACGCACTTCTCGATGTGCGCGTCGACATCTCCCTCGCTACGCTCAAGAGCCTTGGCCAGAAGACATTCCAACGCTACGCAAGCCAAAAACCCGTTTTCGCAGTTTGCGGAAACGAAACAGCGAAGAACAAGCCGCTCCATAAACAGAACTTCCCCGATGATGCACAGCTCAGTCGAGGTGAACACCCCCGCCTCGTTAATGTGACATAAGTACTTTGCGATGTCGGACTCGGTGCTCAAGGCCTTGCTCTTGATGTCGTCGAGGACCGCGTTGTACGCCAAGCGAGCGTCGTCCAGAATCTCGGAACCAGACATCGACTACTATCTGGATTTTATGCGAATATCAAAATTTTAATATGCCGAAGCACCCCCACCTCAAGAAGGTCCTCTACAAAATAGAGGGCATGAAGACCGTCTGCTACTCCCGATTCAACTGTATGTCCTCGGCAGAACTCAGACACCATTTCATGATCCTGCTCAAGAACCACGAAATCGTCTGCGACCTGCTCGCGGAGTCCGACGCCAGAAACAGAAGAGCAGACATGGTTCTGAACGACGTCAAGCAGCTGGCCAAGGACGCCCTCACAACACAATCGAAACGCTACATCAAGGAAATTCAGCGACTCGAGTCGCTTGTCAAGAAAAAGAAAAATGTTGCAGAAAAGCAAAGCAAATGTCTGACGGACAGAGAACCCAAATCGACCTCAAGGACAAGCGCAACGTCCTCATAGTCAACGACAACACAAGTCGCCCCACGGGAATCAGAAAGAGATGCTACGAGATCTTCCTCGAGTCCCGTGCAAGGAGGCTGGCCACCCAGTTCGGAAGAACCGACTGGAGCTCAGGGAATCGCCAAGTCGGCGCCGGAAACAGGACCGAAATGACAGTAGGTAGACAGAGAAAAACCGTTCAGAACGGATGGCTGCTCGCTCGCGCGAACAGATTCAACACAGTGCATGCGCAGCGCTACGATTAAACATTCTGATAGCGCGTCCGAATCTTTTTCAAAGACTCCAGTCGGCTCCCTCCAGCCGACTGCATGCGCCTCGCGAACGCCAACAGATTAATATCCTTGGCCGACGCCGTGTGGCCCGGCCCGTACTTGTAAGCATGCTTAATTTCGATCGCCTCGTCGCGAACCACGTCATCGTCGCGAATCGCGCGAGACGACGCCCCGCGAGGAGCGATCACGATCAAGGGGGCAACGGATGAGTCCAGAACGGGCATTTTTTTCTTACAAAGTTTTTTTTTCTTAAAAAACAAAGTGTAGATCGCTCACAAGCTCAGTATCAGACGCGCACACGTAGCTACTACCGGCGACCGAATCGCGCCACGCCGGCACAAATGTGATATTTGTGTCAGCCACGGCGTAGATGCCCCCGTTCGTCGTATAGAAATTGTTGTCAAAACTTCCCTTATAAAAGCACTTTATTCCGTATTTAGCATAGGCCTCCTGAGGCGGATGCAGAGTCACGTCCAGCGCCACCAGGCCCAGGTCATCCAGCAGACCCGCGTCCCAGAACGCCAGGTGCTCACCCGGAACAAGCTCCACCGAGATCGGGTGAAGCAGGAAGCTCAACGCGAGCCGCGCCACATCTTTTGGAAAAAAATCAGGAAGAAAATCCAACATTTCGTTCGAGACTGAGAACTTTTCATCCACGTAGCTCACAAGAGCCTCCTTCTCCACCTCATCGTACGAAATACGATCTGAGTCCTGCTCGTACGCAACGCTCGTCATTCTATTTCTACAAAAAGAAATGATGATTGTCAAATTTCCCAAAGAAAATTTGTTTCGCAAAATAAAAAGCATGGACAGCGCACGTTACAAGAAATCGATGGGAAGATTTGTCCACCCCAAGCCCTACAGAGCCGACGCCGTCTTTCCCCCTCCTGAAAAGGGAAAATTCGAAAGAACCCAGGCCCTGACTTTCACCGGAGAAAGCGGCGAACTCGAACTTAAGATGGTCAATCCCCAGCGCAACGTCGTCGGACTCGAGCTCACCTCGCTCTTCATGGTCAACCCCTTCATCAGTATCAGCAACATCAACTGCTGTCTCTCCTACTACCTCGTCGCCAACGCCACCGGAGCCAACCCGATGCCCGGCGGGACCGCACACTTCATCCTACTCGAGACGGGCGATTTCGATCCAATAGAGCTCGTCGAAAAACTCAACGAGGCCGTCTTTGAGAGACACGCCCACAGAGACTTCCTGTTTTCTTACGACAAAGACTCAACCCACAAAGTAACCCTCACCAACACGCACGCGACAGACACATTCTACATCCCCAGCAAGACCGCACTCGACACAATGCTATCTGCATCCCCTCTCAACAATACAGTCGGTTCCATCTGGGGCTCGCTCGGATTTGCGGTGGACGCTCTCAACGTTGAACTCCGAGCCACAGACGCCAGAACGGCCGGCCAGGGACAAAATCAAACTCTTCCGGTGCTACCGACTGAGTTTCTCAACAAGTCCGACATTGGTTTCATGATTCCAGACGACGACGCCGCCAACTCATACAGTGCGGTCACAGCGTCTTACGTTCTGGGGAACCCCATGCAAGTCTCGGGAAAGTCGGCTCTGCTCGCAGAGCAGTTTCTCCTATACAACAATCCGTTCAGTCTGTCCAAGTCAAAGAAGAACATCTACTTGGTCGCAAAGTCGATCGACACAAACCATGAAATCGTTTCAGCCAAAGGAACTATTCAGAGCGTCCGGCGCCGACGCACCGTCGGCGCCGGCTCCGTCGTTGACGGAGTCATCACAAAACGCCCCGTCAACATAGAGGAAAAAGCAAGCACCTACGCCCCGATAGAGTCCGCAACAAATATCGAGGGGGTCCTCGCGGTCATCCCGGTCGTCTCGGGACAGGTCGACCTCGTCTCCTTCTCGAGCAAGAAAATCGACCTCACCAGAAACCCGATTGTCAACTTCAAAAACCTCAGACTCCAGCTTCTCAACGACGACGGAAACGTTGTCGACATGCGCGGCAGGTCCATCACCGCAACCATCACCGCCACCCACATGTACTAAGGAAGATCACTATCGAAGTCCACCTCGATGTAGTCGCCGATCACGTCCAGCTCGACAGAATTCATTTTTTTGTCTTCAGCAGCCAGAGCCCGGCAGCGGTCGTTCGCCCACTCAAAAGCTCGAGCGAGCGTGATCCAAAAATGCCGGTTCACCCGCATCAAGCACGCGTCGAAGACAATCAGAGCATGCTCTAGCGCAGTCTCGATCGATTGCGGCATCTCAATCTCAGAAGACATTTTTTCAAATTTTTGATACCCAGATTTTATCCAGACAATGATGACCCTCAAGCTCTGGCGGCGCACGCGCGATCAGATCGTCAAGGACGCCGTCCACACCTACAAGCCTCGCTTCAACCGCGAAATCAAGCTCGACACCAGCCTCTTCGAAGACCTCATTTTCCCGGGAAAGCTCAAGCACTTCAAAGACCTCATCGAGCCCTTCCTGGACATCAAGGAGTTCATCTTTTTGGAAAACCAGAAAGCTATCGCGGCCGGACACCGCAAGCTGCTCCGCACCAGGCTCGAGGATTTCAAGTTCGGCTTCATGAACAGAGTTCGAGAGAACGGACTCAAAACCATGTTTTTCGTCCAGGGCGTCAAGTATGACGAAGAAGACGATCACTTCCACCCTTGCTGGGAATCTTCCACCTTCGACACCCGGGCGTTGCGATTCATTTTCAGTAACGTCTCCATGGAATCCCTCGGCCGTCTCGAGACCTTCATGTCGGTAGTCACGAACCGACGGGCGACCATTCATTCTCATATTCGCCGCGAAAGTGACAACAACAACTCCATCGCCCTGTTCGAGTACTTTATTTGCTTTCGCCAAGTCTGAATCAATTCTCTGCAGTCAAAGTGTCAAATTTCCACGGGGTACCTTGGCAGCTCTCGAAGTTGCCCACACATCGATTTCCAGTTTTCATCCTCAGACACTTTCCGTTGAGTTGATACGCTTTGCCAGCCTCCCAAGCTCCACCGGGAATATCTTTGCTGCTGAGAATTTCGCACTCAGCCGAAATTTTTGTAGGCCCAACTTCTTCCGCGGCCGCCGCGCCAGACCCCAGGTCACGCAAGTTCTCATCTCGTGCATCGCATTTGAACGGGTCCCATTCCGCGTTGGCCTCCAGGCACTTTTCCTTCACCGCTTTCGGGAAAGCAAGCTTCGCGACCTCGCAGGGCGTAGTTCCAGATTTGATAGCCTGCGAGAATTGACCGTAATCTCTCTCGGCCTGACCCGACGCAAACTGCATCATGAATGCGTCCTTTCCTATGTTCTGACTGCGTTTAGCATTCACAAACGTCATCAGACTCACACGATCCGATCGGGTTTTGTTGCCCGGGCCCCGCCCGGTCGAGTTCGCTTTACTGATCTTTGATTTCGGATGGAAATACGCCGCACGCACCGACCGAAGAGGATCTTTGTCAGGGTCAAAATTCAGCGATCTGATGTTCGTGAAATCCAAAAAGTTTATCATCTCTGTGTCTGCCGCCTCGGGATTCTTTCCCTTCAGACTGGCTGCCGCCCCGTCCTTGACTCTCACACAAGCGTCGTTTGTGAAATTATCGTTTTTGAAAAACTCCGCCGTCTCCATCCAAGATGATTGATCGCTTTTCTTGCCTGGACTGTCTTTGGTAATTTCATTCAATTTCTTCTTGGTCATGAACATAAAGCCGTACTCACACGACGGGAGAAAGACAGACCCGCACCCTCTATTGTTGAAACATTCGGTCGCAGCCTCGGTCGCAGTCATGCCTCTGATTTTGTCACCATCGACTGGGTTATCGTACCATCCGCTGAATGAGCTTTTGAGACTAGACGTCTCAAACAAGTTCTCCGGACTGTACCATTTGACGTCGTCTATGTTTCTCGTGTCATAAAACTGCGTTCCGGCTTTGCACTTCCCTTGATCGTCTATCTCGCACCCGTATGACATGCCGTATTTCGAAGTGGTGCCCCGTACCACATACTGTTTTTCGTTTTCGGCGGGGTCGGTCAGAACTCTATCGACACGGAATCGCCGAGCGAAGAGATCGCTGCCGACTGGCACGTTCTCGCACAGAATTTTGTTCTTCTCAACTTTTTCTGCAGGGGACATGCTCTTCGGCCGAATCGAGCCATCCCCGAAGTTTTTGATGGAAGATTTCTCTGCCTCAAGCTCGTGGTAATTTGAAAAGGCTTGATATGCGAAATAGCCAGAAACAAAAAACAGGAGAATTCCAATCGCTAACCCATATCGATAGGTTTTCGCGACTCCTGACATTCGTTTTCTTTAATCAAACATTTTTTAGGGGAAAATTGGATTTTGACGCTCATTCAAACCCTGAATCATGCTGTACCCGCCCGTGGTCGGGTCGTTCGACCTCATCGTCAGTACCCCGCGAGGCGCTGCCATCTCGGACACTACAGAGCCAGAAGCGCTGCTGATGTTTGCTCTGCTCCTGAAGAACGGCCGAATTCGCTCGCCATCCTTGACGGGGAGCGTGCGGAACAGATTTTCGACGACGTTCAGATTCGTTCCGGTCGCATTCGCTCGGCCGCGAACAACCAGCTCTCTCAACAACGGCCGCATCGCCTCGGGTCGAGTCTCGAGACCGCCCGCAGCCGCGCTGCCGATCAGCTTGCCGTAGCTTCGTCGGTCTTTGATGATGATTTTCGATGACTCCTTCCGGATTGGCCGCGGCCGCGGCGCTGTGATTTTCGTGTAGTTGCTATTGTCGATCGACGGCCTAGTACCGACGTTCTGCCTAACCCTTTTTTTAGTCACTATCGACAGCGGTCTCGAGACGCCCTTTGCATACTTTTTCGAGTTCGCCCAGCCCATGGATGGCGCGAGGTCCTCGGCTCTCGTGAACGGATTGTTGTAGCCTTGAACGCCGCGCTGCTGCGTGACAATATCTTTTTTTCGTATCACGGTCTCGATCGAGTCTCGCAGTCGACCGCCGAAAGCAATCCTATGCCCTCGGCCGCTATTCACAAATTGTTTGGTCAGTTTCGTTCGATTGAATTTACGAGAATTGCCGAGATTATATATTTTTTTCCCGCTCAGCATAGTTTCTAAGTTCGAAGGCGGAATGTTCTGCGTGGCTTTCGTGCTATGCACGCCACCATGATATTTGTAAACTCGCGGTCGCATGTTGAAAGCGGTCGATTTGTCCATGAGTTTCAAGTAGAGTGGATTGGTGACTTGCGAGGTCTCTCCCAGCACAACGGGCTGGTTACCACGTCGCCGCGTGAGCTCCATCGCTGATGGATTACGGCCGCTGTATTGAACAAATTTTGGATACGATCTAAGGACAGGCGCCTTCGTCCGAATTCGCGTGTCCGGATCAGTCAGCGGGCGCCCTCTCACGTTGGGAGCCACTGGGTCGTTGCTGCCCATAGCGCGGATCCCGCTCGTGTCCGGCAGGACCAAATCTTTGACGAAGTCGTTGCGTTTTCTTTCTTCATAACTAGCGAAATTTGCAAGAACGCGGTGACGCCGTTTTTCTTCGACCGTGAGCATATTTTCTTTATAAATCATTTTTTTATTTCATTCTTTATCATAATCAAATTTGCATTCCATGATTGACTTTACGAGTTCAGGACCATATGCTTCGCTCTCCACCTTGTACTGCTCGATGATTTCCGTCGCGGCGACTTTGATGCGATCGTTGATCGCACCAAAAACATGTTTTGATGTCGTGTCAGGAACTCTCTGGAAAGTCCTCCCAAAAAGAAACGTCGAAAGGATCTTACTCTCAAAAAACAGATGCTTGACGTCGTTGATGCACCCTTCGTCCATACACTTGAACTCAACTCGGTTTGGATAGACGCTCAGTTTGGTTCGGTTCGAATTGTGCCGAAGGAGCTTCGTCTTCGAAATCCTCTTTAGGTGGTCGAGTGGATGATTTAGAACGGTAGGACAAATTTTAAGCTCGGGCTGGAGATACTCCACCTGCATCTTACCCGTCTTATGGATACAATATCCACCTCGCTGAGATATGATTTGGAACTTTTTCGGACTCTTTTCGGATCCGAATCGCTTGAAGACAAAGAGCTCTTCATCGATTTCGTCCAGAATATAAATCTGTTTAGCGAGCGCCTCCAGCGCGAGATAGTGGTCACACCCAGGCTTGACGATCGTGAACTTTTCGTTTTCCTTTTTGTCTTTATCATTCGTCTTTACCTCTTCGACGTGCTTTTTGAACTCGTCCATTGTACCTCCGACGCTCTCGATGAAAGCGGCAGCATCGTGACGAAGCTCTGTCACAGGTTCCTCTCGTGGCAGAAAAAGAGCAGTCTGCTCCAGGAGACTGACGCGAGCGACTTCATCTTCTCGACCGTTCCAGACGTCGACCAGATAGTTGCTCGCTCCTTGATCGCGCAGGATTTGATTCGCTCCAACTACATACTTGCCAAAGGGGCTGTAGGTTTTAGGATTAGAAGATCGCGGCTTGGCAGAAGCGATGTTTCTCAGAGCTGGTATCTTGTAATCGAAAACTTCGCCCAGCTTCTTGTTTATAATAGTAAAGCTTTCGAATTCGGGGAGGTCGGTCTTTTTCACAAAGAAAGTATGGCGTGCCATGAGCTCCTTGTGAGCTTCGCGGTCGAGGAAGATGTCGACGAGGTAAATGTGAACGCCAAACTTGTGAAAGATTTCGACTTCATCTCCCTTTTTCTTTTTCTCCTCCGTTGCAGCTCTCGAAAATACAAAAGCCTCGAACTCCGGGGTGAAAGCGCGGACTGACTCAAGGGTATAACGAACGAGAGCGTCCACGTCGGAAGGGAGCACAGAGTTGTGCCCCTGTTTGAAGTTGATCTTAACGTCAAGATCCAAAGCGCCGATGGAGACGGCGGAGGGTTCTAGCGTGTGAGCGAAGTTGTCAGAGAGATAAAAACGCGGCTGCTGCCAATTGGAACGCGACAGCATGACAAAAAAACGCTCCGCATCTTCGACGCTGACAAAAAACGTTCCTCCTGCGTCTCCCCTGAGACATGTGAGGTTGAATTTCTCTGCGTTGCAGAAATCGGATAATTTCGTGTCACCCCCGCCGGTCTCCATCGTGATTTAGACCAACAAAAATATGCCGCTGAAAATCGGCTGATCTCGCGTCGGCGATATTGTGCCAAGTAACTGGATAAAATTTGAGTTGGATAAAATTTTGATACTCAAATTTTATTTCGAGCTTTTATCGGCCACACAAAAATGGCTACGATCGAGAAGCCCGAGGATTTTCCTAATGACGTGTCGATTTTGACTTTCGTCGACGAGGACGTCACCGTGACCATTCCCGAGAAGCAGAGCGACGACGGGAAGACTGTTCCTGCACGCGATATTACGGTTAAGATGAGCGTGGGGCGCCAGGACGGGCATGCGGTCGTCCGAAGGACTAGCCCGCAAGGACCGGCGGATTATCGTCTTTTGGAGGACGCCAAGAAGGAGCTCATTGCGTGCGACGGGAAAACGCCTTCGCTTAAGGCAAGCTTCCACAAAAACGGATCGCTTGGCCTTTTCCAGCTGTGGGTTCCAGCACATTCGCCACTTCAACAGCTGCATAACGGAACTGGACATATTAGCGCCCAGAACGCGGTGCTCGCCATGCACGGTGTCGACATCACATGCGTTGGGCAGGGACCTCTCGCCTATCAGGGTGACCACTTGAACGAGAACGTGGCTGAAAACCTTCCTTGGAATCTAAGAAAAATCAAACAGTTCCTGAACAATCTTCGTAAAGGGAGCTTCGTCGGTGGAGTGTGTGAGATTGGTCTCCAGGATCAGTGTCGTTTGCCGCTCTACAAGCTCGTCCGGCAGGCACTTAGCGAGCACCAGATCACGGAATACCAGCATCTCCCCGAGGAGAACAAGCTCCTCAGCATCTACCTTTGCCGCGATCACTATATGGCACGCGTTTACACCTCGCCTAATGCTCACCAGCACGACGACGTTCGTTTTCTCAAACGCGAGGTCGGGCGCGCAGCGCTCACCTTTATCAAGAACGCTTTCGACGCCTCCTCCGACCCAAAAAAGCGCGACGCCTTCATCGAGACTCGCCCGGGAAATGACGGCCCGGTCCGTAGCTGCATTTTCGCCGAAATGATGGCTACGTGGGACCCTCGCGACGAGAATGGCCAGCCCGTAGACCCCATCGTCATCCCTGGTAGCGCAAAAGAGCTGATCGAGCGCGTTCGCGCCAATGATTTCGAGAAACCTGATTACGATATGAACGACGACGACGAGAACGACGTTCATCCTGAAAAGGCAAAAATTGGAACTGTCCACCAGTTTTCGAACTGGTACTTCGTCCGCGTCCCCGACAACGCTAAGCCGTACAGGATTCTCATGAAGTACAAGAACGCGTACAACATCAACAAAAAGGACTTCTACGCCAAGAACGCCGCAATCTACGGCTCGACCTTCACGGCCGCTTGCCGACTTCAGAAGGGCACCACTGTATACCTCGGCCGCGTCGATGAAGAGATCGAATCGGAGCCCGGAACTCCACCGTCCTCGCCGCCGCGCATGAGCTGCAAGCGTTTCATCG
>Ga0187217_1000164_pt1 | contig 26128 bp, 18 predicted proteins | sample 15SPOviralmetaG_FD_130165 | JGI IMG/M metagenome (GOLD analysis project Ga0187217, IMG submission 130165) | Marine viral communities from the oligotrophic San Pedro Time Series (SPOT) site, San Pedro Channel, CA, USA - 15 SPOT_SRF_2010-09-15... | ecosystem: Environmental > Aquatic > Marine >... | reverse complement strand
TAAAGAAAGTAACAAAGAAGTGAACCTTGTTACGTTAGACTTTGAAACCTACTACGCGCAGAACTTTTCTCTGGCTAAGATAACGACAGAGCAATATATACGTGATCGTAGGTTTGAAGTGATTGGGTTGGGGCTAAAGCATGGCCCCAATCCGACCGAGTGGGCGCAGGGTGCCGATGATGTAACCGAACTACTGGCATCTGTTGATTGGGACAACACGCACGTACTAGCTCACAACATGATGTTTGACGGGGCTATCCTGAGCTGGCGTTATAACATCAAACCTAAATTCTTACTCGACACATTGTGTATGGCGAGAGCGTTGCACGGTACAGAGCAAAGCGTGTCTCTAAAAAATGTAGCGGAGCGTTACGGTGTCGGGGAAAAAGGCACCGAAGTTATCATGGCGAAGGACAAACGCCTAGCCGATTTTACCGAGGAAGAACTGACCGCCTACGCAGGGTACTGTAAGAAGGACGTGGACCTGACTTACGCTATTTTTCAGCAGATGAAAGCCAAGTTCCCTGAACAAGAGTTAGATATCATAGACGCAACGCTACGCATGTTTACGGAGCCTAGCTTAGAGCTAGACATGGGCATGCTTGAGATGCACCTAGAGGATGTGCGGGATCGCAAAGACAAGTTGATGGTTGATGCCAACATCACTGACAGAAAAGACTTAATGAGTAATGCCAAGTTCGCGGAGTTGCTGTCTGGGTTAGGGGTTACGCCACCTGTCAAGATCAGCCCCACGACAGAGAAAGAAACATTTGCGTTTGCCAAGTCTGACAAAGAGTTTCAAGAATTACAGGAACATGAAGACGAGCGTGTGCAAACGTTGATAGCAGCTAGGCTCGGTACTAAAAGTACCTTAGAAGAGACACGCACACAGCGGTTTATAGATATATCTAAACGTGGTACTCTTCCGGTCCCCATTAGATATTATGCGGCACACACTGGGCGGTGGGGCGGTGATGATAAGATCAACCTGCAAAACCTGCCGAGCCGTGGGGCTAACGGCAAGAAGCTAAAGAAAAGCATAATACCCCCACAGGGTCACACTATAGTTGAATGCGATGCGTCTCAGATTGAGGCGCGGGTGTTAGCTTGGTTAGCCGAGGCAGACGAATTAACTCAGGCGTTTTCTGATGGCGAAGATGTTTATGTAAAGATGGCAGCGGCTATATACAAAGTAGCCGAGGCAGACGTTACTGGCGCACAGCGGTTTGTGGGTAAGACTACAATCCTTGGCGCAGGTTACGGCATGGGGGCTAAGAAGTTTAAAACTCAGCTTGCAGGTATGGGCGTCGAGGTTGATCTAACGGAAGCTAGGCGTGTCATAAATATATACCGTGATACATATTGGAAGATACCTACGCTGTGGGATGAAGCCCAGTATATGTTGAAGCAGCTTGTAGACGGTCATGCGGTTCGCGTGGGGCGTGAAAATGTGTTGCGTATAGACATACCACAGAGCGCGGTAATCCTGCCATCGGGGTTACGCATGTTTTACGAAGACTTGCAGTTAGACCCTGCGCCCAAGGGAGTAGAACCCGAAGATGTTTGGCCCGAATACTCATACAAAACGCGCCGTGGACGTAAGAATATATACGGTGGTAAGGTGGTTGAAAACGTATGTCAGGCATTGGCACGTTGTATCATTGGCGAACAAATGCTACTAATAAATCAGAAGTATAAGTCTGTTATGACTGTGCATGACAGCATAGCTATATGTTGCCCCGATGAGGATGTGGTACAAGCAAGGGCACACGTAGAGCAGTGCATGCGTCATGTACCCAGTTGGGCAGCAGGACTACCGCTTGAGTGTGAAAGCGGTGTTGGCAAATCGTATGGGGATACCGAATAATGACTAGGGGAAGGCCAGATTTTATACCTGCGACTGTGTTTAGACAATATCTATCAACCACACAGCTAAACAAATACTTTAAAGTAGATGGTATCCTAGCAGCTAGTTATGTGAGCAAATGCTTGTTACGTACCGATAGACCTATACCGTCTATCAAACCTGATAAATTATCAGCCCCTAGATATCGTCCGTTAGATGTAGTCGCTAGAGCGAGGGGCGAGGGTTTAGCTATAACGCGTAATAGTACAGACGAGTTGGCGCTTAACGTAGAGCAAAGCAAGTTAAAATTAGGCAAACTAAAACGGGAAATAAGTGAGTTAGAACTTAAACGCGATAGGTTAAAGCATATAGCTACTTTCGATGAACTTAGTAGCAATCTAACTATGCGAGATATGCTGATAGAGGACGAGTTAGTGTCCGAGAGTAAGCCTTATGATAGTTCTTGCGGTGTCTATTTTCTTATCGCCAACGATAAAGTTGTGTATGTAGGTCAATCTGTGAACGTGTATGGGCGGGTGCATACCCACAAGACTGAAGGCCATAAAAAGTTTGATGCGTATACATATATCCCTTGCAAGCGCGATCAGCTAGATGTGTTAGAGAGTTTATACATCCACGCATTAGCCCCTACGCTTCAAGGTAGGGCAGCGTGGGGCAATTTAGCGGCCCCCTTTAGTTTTGAACAGCTAGTAAGTTTGGGTTCCCGCGAGAAATACACAAAAGGAATTTCTACATGACTGATGTTGCGCCTTGGTCTTTTAGTAAGATCAAAAGTTTTCAGCAGTGCCCAAAGCAATTTTACTATGAGAAGATACTAAAGCGGTATCCTGTTAAAGTAAGTCAGGCTATGTTGTATGGCACACACTTCCATACCGCATGCGAAAACTACATAGGTAAAGGTGAACCGCTACCTGAGAAGTACAGCTACATGCAGGACGCTCTGGATTCGCTTAACGCTATCGAAGGTACGAAAATTGCGGAGCAGCGGCTTGGCCTAACCGAGGATATGCAGCCGTGCAAGTTCGGAGCGAAAGATGTTTGGTTTCGTGGTATCGTAGACTTGGCTATCGTGAATGAGGAAAAGGAAACCGCGTTTATCGTAGACTACAAGACGGGTAAGAACGCGAAGTACGCAGACAAAGGACAACTTGAGTTGATGGCGGTGTCTATATTTCAGCACTACCCACAAGTTCGTACTATAAAAGCAGCATTGATGTTTGTAGTACCCAAAGCGTTAATTAAGGCTGAGTACACGGTAGATCAAGTTCCTGATTTATGGGTGAAATGGCGCGGTGCTTATGCTAATATGCAAGCAGCCGCCGATACTGATGTGTGGAACCCACGACCTAGCGGTTTGTGTAGGCAACACTGTCCTGTGTTAGAGTGCGCCCATAACGGAAAGAACTGACATGGTTTATAAGAACACCCCCCGCCCGTACAAACGTGAATACCAACTGCAAAAAGCGCGTGGTGAACATGAAGCACGTATGGAGCGTCAACGCGCACGGCGCAAGATGGATAAGACAGGCAAGGATGCCAACAAGGATGGCAGGGCCGACAAACGTGAGGGCAAGGATGTTTCTCATAAGAAGGCGTTGAGTAAGGGCGGTAAGAATAAGGATGGCGTTTCGGTGCAAAGCCGTAAGCGTAACAGGTCGCACGGTGGTTCGTTAAGTAAGGGCCGCAACAGAAGAACTAAAAACAAAAGATAGCATCAGCTACACGGAGAACAGTATGCAAGTAATAAAGAACAAGGCTCTGCTAGTGTCACTAGCGGACCCCAAACAAGTCACGAGTGTTATACCTAAGAGCGAAGCCGTGGGTACTGATGCAGTGGTTGTTAATTGGGGTATTGATGAAGCGCACAAACTGCGTACCTTGCGGATACCCGCACCATCCCCGATAGAAGGACGCTATGCTTGGACAGGGCAACACATCCCTTTCGATCACCAAAAGAAAACCGCAGCGTTCCTAACTATGAACCGCAAGGGGTTTTGTTTTAACGAGCAGGGTACAGGCAAGACCGCCAGTGCTATATGGGCCGCTGATTATCTTATGAAAGCTGGCAAGGTCAGACGCGCTCTAGTTATATGCCCCTTATCTATTATGGATAGCGCATGGCGTAACGACCTATTCACTTTTGCGATGCACCGTACCGTTGATGTGGCGCATGGGGTTAAGAAGAAACGCGCTGCCATAATAGAGCAGGGCGCAGAGTTTGTTATAATTAACTACGATGGTGTAGATATTGTATCTGAGCAGATTAGAAATGGTGGTTTTGACCTTATCATAATTGACGAGGCTACCCACTATAAGAACGCACAGGCGAAGCGGTGGAAGACGTTAAAGAAACTCCTGCGTGATGACACATGGTTGTGGATGATGACGGGTACACCCGCCGCACAGTCGCCCTTAGACGCATATGGATTGGCTAAGTTGGTCAACCCGCAGGGCGTACCTAAATTCTTTGGTTCGTTTAAAGATATGGTGATGGACCGCAAGAGCCACTTTAAGTTTGAACCCAAGCCAACTGCACCTAAGATCGTACATGCAGTGCTGCAACCTGCGATACGTTACTCTAAAGAAGAGTGTCTGGATTTACCAGACATGGTGTACGTGGACAGGGTTGTACCGTTAAGTGGACAACAGAAACACTACTACAATCTTTTGAAGAAGCGTATGATTATGGAAGTGGCGGGTGAAGAAGTAACCGCTATCAACGCTGCCGTAAACATGAGCAAGTTGTTACAGATATCTGCAGGTGCGGTTTACACTGATGAAAGAGAAACCGTAGAGTTCGATATATCAGACAGATATAAGGTACTACGTGAGGTCATAGACGAGAGCAGTCAAAAGGTTCTGATATTTGTTCCGTTTAAGCACACGATAGATATACTTACCGATAAGTTACGAGCCGACAAGATAACGTCCGAGGTAATCAGGGGTGATGTACCTGCACATAAGCGCACCGAAATATTTAAGCGGTTTCAAGAGGACACTGATCCACAGGTGTTAGTTATCCAACCACAAGCAGCCGCGCACGGTGTAACACTTACCGCCGCTAATACTGTAGTGTGGTGGGGGCCGACTTCATCATTGGAAACCTACGCGCAAGCCAACGCTAGGGTTCATAGAGCAGGGCAGAAACACAAGTGTACTGTTATATCGCTACAAGGCTCTTACGTTGAAAAGCGTATGTACCGTATGCTTGCAGGTCGCATAGACGCTCATGCAGAAATGATAAATTTATATCATGAAATACTTGACGATCCTAATTAATACTATTAGATAACAAGTATAGATATAAACGGAGGACTTATGACAGTGGACGTGGAAAAACTGACGCGAGTATATACAAGGATACGCGATAAGCGCGCCGAGATATCCGCTAAGTTTAAAGAAGAAGACAGTGCTCTCGTTGAGCAACAGAACACTGTTAAGCAAGCGTTGTTGGATTACTGTGCTGAAAGTAATATCGACAGCGTTAGAACTGCAGCGGGTTTGTTTTATCGTAGCGTTAAGCAGCGTTACTGGACGAGCGATTGGGAGAGTATGCACAAGTTCGTGTTAGAGCATGAGGTTCCCGAGTTGTTTGAAAAGCGTCTTAATCAAACTCACATGAAGCAGTTCTTGGAAGAGAACCCTGACCTTGTACCTATGGGTCTTAATGTGGATGCCGAGTACATCCTAACTGTGAGGAAGAAATGAAGAAGTATGTGAACATATCGGATGTGGCAGAACACTTTTCTGTATCTATATCCACCGTGCGGCATTGGGTTCGGGAAGGTTATATACCTGAGCATACATATGTCAAAATCGAAAACACCCAACGGTTTAAGTTGGACGAAGTAGATAAGGCTCTGTCCGCTTTGGGAGAGGATGATACTCCTAACGATGGTTGAGTTTAGGCGGCTTAGTTATCAGGACGGTATGTTTGTGCGTGTAGGGGACGGAGAACGGGAAGTGGTGGCAAGTGAAATAGATGTAGTGGTAGTCAATGCTGCCAACATATCTCGTTTGTACTACAAGAACGACTATGACCCTGCACATACCACGCTACCTACGTGTTGGTCTTCTACAACACAGGCACCTGACGAGTTAGTTCCTAGCGAAGATAAGCAAGCCACTAGGTGTATGGACTGCACTCAGAACATAAAAGGTTCGGGTTCGGGGTATAGCAGGGCTTGTAGATTTGTGCAGAGGGTAGCAGTAGTGCTTGATGGAGAGTTCGATACGGTGTATCAACTACAGTTACCCGCCACGGCTATCTTCGGTAAGGGTAAGAATAATAATAAGCCGCTACAGGAATACGCTAAGTTTCTGGGTGGTAGGGGAACAAAGACTTCATCTGTGGTGACTACCGTATACCCAGATAATTCCTACGTATATCCCCGCCTATGCTTCAAGCCTTTACGGTCCTTGGTGCCTAGTGAACTACACAGTGTTGCAGAGTTAAAGAACGACCCCGCGACATTGCAAGCTATAGCCCGTTTCGCGGCTGTAAATACTTCCCCGTTCTCAACAGAAGACGGGTTCGACTATAAAAACTCTAAAGGAGAACTACCAAATGGCAAAAGTTGAAAGCCACATCATCCGCAAAGTTGTTGCGAGATACCCCCGTTTAAATGGGACATATCGGTTTGACCAATCCGCAGGTGAGCGTGGTAAGTCTGTACCCTGTGATCCTACTGCAGATGGCGCAAAGTACGAGTTGCAGTTTGTGATGGATGCTGCACAGGCAAAAGACCTGTATACTGTTATGGCTACGGCCTACAATGCACGGGCAGCATCTGAAAAGAGTTGGCCTCAAAAGTTGGGTAAGGCATCCGAAGTCTTTAAGAAGGACGAGGACGGCAACTACATCGCCAAAGCCGTACTTAAAGGGGCTTACGGTGCTGATGTAACCAAGCCGCCTGTGCAGGTTGACTCTAAGAACAAACCGTTACCCAAAGACTTTGAGTTGACTACGGGCAGTACGGTCAACGTGCAGGTTTCCTGCGTCCCGTATAGTATGCGGGACCACGGTGTGTCTTTGCGTTTACGTGCTGTGCAGGTACTAAAATTGGCAGAGCGTGAAGACTACTCCCCGTTTGGTTCGGAAGAAGGCTTCAGTGTTGAAGAAGCCCCTACCATGATTTCGGGGTTTGAGGTTGATGAAACACCCGCTGCCCCTGCAGTTGTTGATGACGCGTTTCAAGACGAGACACCCAAGGTACGGGCCAATAAGAAGCCCCCTGTTGTCGAAGAAGCCAAGCTGGACAGTCTTGTAAGTGAGTGGGGTGAGTTAGACTGATACCCTACACGGTGCGGTATCGTATAGGGTGCCGCACCGTTAATACTCGGAGGACTAGCAGTGGAACGACTAGAATTTCTAAAAAGTGTTTTAAGTAGTGAAGGGCATTACTGTTTATTTGCAACCAACGGTGAACGTAGAACGCAGAACTTCTATGACACTATTGATGAACTGCATGCAGCGGTAGATGCCTTTGATGCTAAAGACCACGATGTTTATTTTGCGTTAAGCACATTCGTAAACAATACTAATCGTAGGGCCGATAACGCACTACATCTACAATCCTTTTTCGTGGACTTGGATTGTGGTCCTAGCAAAGAATACCCGTCTCAGCAGGATGCGCTATCGGCGTTACAGGCGTTTTGCACTAAGACTAGCATGCCCGAACCTACTAAGGTCAACTCGGGGCGCGGAATACACGCTTACTGGGTTTTGTCTGCGCCAGTACCTGTGGATGATTGGGTTCCTGCGGCAGAACGGTTTAAAGAGTTTTGTGAGGAGAATGGTCTCAAGGCCGATCCTGCAGTTACGGCTGACGCAGCGCGTATCCTACGCATGCCTGACACACGTAACTTCAAGGACACACCGCCATCTCCAGTGGCTTTGATAAGTGCGGAACCAAGTATCGAGCTGGCTGACTTCGTAAGTTTACTGGGAGGCGTTACCCCTGTAAATACGGCCTCTGTTAGCGGCAATGTTGTGTCGGGGTTTATAGCGGTCAATGCTGAGAATAGCTTTGGTCGTATTGTAAAGAAGATACAAATAGGTAAGGGATGCGCTCAACTCGCGCATATACTGACAGATCAGGCCAATGTGACCGAACCGTTATGGAGAGCGGGACTGTCTATTGCTAAATTCTGTGAAGACGGAGACAGGGCTGCACAGGTAATGTCTAGGGGCCACCCTGACTATAACTCTGGTGAAACCCATCAGAAAATGTCTTTGGTTAAGGGGCCGTACACTTGTCGTACATTTAACGGTCTTAGACCTGATGTGTGTATGGAGTGTGCTTTATGGGGTAAGATAAAATCCCCCATAGTTTTAGGTAAACAATTTAAAGAAGCGGACGAGGCTGACAACGAAGTTGTCGCACCTAGCGCAAAACGTCCCACCAGTGCGCCTAAGATTTATAGTATACCGACATACCCGAAGCCTTACTTTCGTGGCGCTAAAGGCGGCGTGTATAAACGCACCAGTAACAGTGACGGTGAGATAGAAGAAGAGTGCATCTACCACAACGATATCTATATCATGCGCCGTATATGGGACACAGAGATAGGCCAAGCACTTGTGTTTAGGCTGCACATGCCCCGAGACGGTGTGCGTGAATGGACGATGCCAATGTCTAGCATCACATCGCGGGATGAATTTAGGAAAGCTATGTCTACGCAGGGTGTGGCTGCGTATGGCGCAAAGTTAGATAAGATACAGGTGTATATAATGGCATGGATCGAAGAGCTACAAGCTACTCAAGCAGAGGATGAAGCCCATAAGCAGTTTGGGTGGACTGATGACAGTATGACCGCGTTCATACTGGGGGATCGTGTAATCTATGGTAGTGATGAAGACTACAACCCACCATCCACACAGACTGCAAGTATGATGGATTACTTTACCCCCAAGGGTACTGAGCAAGGCTACCTTGATGCGATAGACTTCTACAATCGGGAGGGGTTTGAGTTACACCAATTCACAATCGCTGCGGCCTACGCTTCAATACTTATGCCCCTTACAGGGATCGGCTCTGCAGGGTTACATATGTACGGAGACACAGGTGTTGGTAAAACTACTATGTTGATGGCAGGGTTATCGGCATGGGGCAATCCCGAGCAACTGTTGTTGAAAGAGGTTGATACCTACAATTCTAAGATGCACCGTGGGGAAATATACCACAACCTACCCCTTATGATGGACGAACTTACTAATACCAAAGGGGGTAAGTTGTCTGATCTGGCCTACCAATTAACGGGTGGGACACAACGTAATCGTCTGTCTCAAGGCGGTAACACCGAGCGACACAGGGGCAAACCGTGGAGCCTACTGGCTATCAGTACAGGTAACACTAGCTTTATAGAAATGATTAGTAGGGTTAAAGGTTTTCCCAAAGCTGAAGCCCAGCGTATACTAGAGTTTAGGACAGAAGCGAAGTTCTTTGGTTCTGCTAGCAAAGCGGAGACTGATAAACTGTGGCCCGCTTTAAAAGGCAACTACGGTCATGCAGGAGTACGGTTTGTGCAGTGGGTCATAAACAATCGTGTGGAGTGTGAACGTACTATAAAGCATGTGCAATCGCGTGTAGATGAAAAGGCTGAACTTGGTCCCGAAAACCGATTTTGGTCTGCCGCTGTTACGGCTATTATATCTGCGCTTATGATAGGCAGGAAGGCAGGGGTACTGCCTTTTGAGGTAAAGCCTGTATTTACGTTTGCGGTGAATAGGTTGCGGGAGCGTAGAGCCTACGTTGCCGATATGGGTTCCTCTGTAACTGAGACGTTGAACAATTATATATCCGAACATTGGAGCAACATACTCTGGATCAAAAGTACAGATGATGCTCGCGGTGGTATAGATGGCAATCCACTAGATATGTTGGCACTGCCCGAAGTTACACCCCGAGGCAAGTTCGTCGCTAGGTACGAGACTGATATTAAGAAAGTCTATCTATTACCGAAGCCGCTGAAGACTTGGTGTATAGATCAACAGATAAACTATGAACAGTTAATTAGAGATTTAACTGAGAAGATGAAAGCCACCAAAACACGTATACGCCTAAGTAAAGGCACACATATGAACCTACCCTCTGCTAGAGTTATATGTGTAGATTTTTCTATTGATGGAGTTCCTGATGGATCAGAAGGTGATGAAGATTGAAGACCTTAATCCTGACGGGATTAGAGTAATTGTAAACTGGGATAAACTTACGGTTAGCGGGTCTGTGTTTATACCCTGTGTGGACACTGAGAAGACTAAAGATCAGGTGTCCACCGTTGCATCGCTGCGACAATGGGAGGTTAAACACGAAGTTCGTGTAGAAAACAAAATATTGGGGTTACGTATATGGCGTACCGCATGATATAGGGCAGTTAGGCAATATCCATTTCCACTGCGTGTTGCCTGTTCTCCCTTGAACTGCCCCTGCTTAATTGCAGGGGCTTTTTTAATTTACAGGAGAGGACAACCCACCGTCATATTCACCAGCACTTCTACGCATACTAGGTGAGTACTGCATCCCACCTACCATCTCTTCGGATACGCGTTGGAAGTTTTTATAAGAATTTTTAAATGAGTCCGAAGTTATTACTAGCTTCCTAGCATCAGATGGAAGCCTACTATTGTGTTCATTTGCTTCTTCATATGCTCTACGTAACCCTTCAACGTCTCCTTCTCTGCGCGCTTTATTAGCCTTACGCAGTATTTTTCTTTTGCGATCTGTCATAGCAGAATATTTTTGCCGCTCGTTACGGTTCATATTAAGTTGCTCAATATGAGCGTGGCTTGCAAACCCCAACAACTGCCCTGCTAATGTGTACGGACTTGTCGCTGTTATTTCATCGCCACGCAGGGTTAAATTGCCTTCGGTAGCGTAACGTCCAGTTTTCATAACATTGCGTACCGCCGCAGGAGATGCAGCTTCAATACCACGCCAGACATTACCCTCTGCAATAAGGCTTGCGCCTCTGCTAACCTGACTTGTTATACCGATGACAGGACCACCTAACTGTTCTGCCAAAGTAAACAGCGGGTTCTGGTCTTTGTCTATAAGAGGTGGACGGTACAGCATATTGTTAAGTGCGATGCGATCACCGATTTCAAGACCTGTCATGTCAACAAGCCCGCCATACACAGGATCACCCATCCACTTTTTAGTCATAACATCCCAGTTATCTTCATCTTCATCTCTAAATAACAAGTCGTACATAATGCCGAGTTCTCCAAACAACGGCATTCCTGATGCACCTGCGATAAGTCCTGTAGTTATAAGAAAGTTAGCCCCTTGTGCGCGGGCTATCCTACGACCATCTACCGCATCTTGGTATGCTTCTTCAGTATCATACTGATCTCGTGGTAATACTTTAGTGGCATCATTAAGCATGCGAAGCATCATGTAGTATTTACTAATCGCAAATCGTTTAAACAAGAATAGGATGTTACCTATTGGACCCTGTGCGTATACGGGGCGTCCTGCCGATGCAGTACCTCCGAGAGTAAACTCTACAAAATCTACTGCCGCCTCAGCCGCAGCTTGTTTGTCCGCATCGGTTAATGCTTTTTTACCACCATTACTTAGTTTATCTATTTCTAGTTTATAGGCGGCGACCAGTGATACTTAACGTCCGTAGCGTTCCGAGTGATGAAACATAGCCCCACCCCACTTCTGTGAAGTGTCAATTATCTTCTTACCAATACGGGATACCCTATCTGAACCTGTATCTCCTGTATACATATCTAATTCTAAGGTTTCTTGCGTTAGTGATTGACCCATTTGCGCTTGTTCAGTTGCATATCTAACCAACACATCTAAATCACGTAATCCTTCTGGCACAGATGCAGGATCACTAAAATCTAAATTACCTAATGATAATCCGAAAGCCCCTAGATCATACTGCTCTTTAACTTTGTTACCATTCTCATCGTCTACAGTTAGCGTTTTAGCGCGAGGTGCAGCAGCTATTGCCTTAACCGCATCACCAAATGCGCGGGTAGTTTTACCCGCGCCATATTTACCCGACAGTAACGGCATCACCGACATACCTACATCGAAGAAGGTCAAGGCCGCAGACGAGAAGTTTAACCCCATAGTCCAGTTAAATCCAAGGTTTGTAGCTATCTGCGACCAGCGTGATACGTTGGGTCGCTGTCCAAATTCTGCGATCTTTTGTAGTCGATCACCTATTTCAGCGGTCTCTGGGTCTGTGGTAAGTTTAACAATGTCACCCATCACACCTTGAATTTCGGCACTAGATTGTAGTTGAACAACCTGACGATTAAGGTCACGGCCCTTAGTCTCCATCATATCTATAAGATCGAAGTTAGCGAGAGAGTAACCTGTAGGTGTAATGTCACCCAAGAAACCACGGACGCCCTTACGTGTTCGAAACCCTTGCATAAACGAGCGTTCAGGCAGAGCATCTAATGATAGGTCAAGAATATCGCTGATGACCTTACTACCTTTGCCACCTTCCATCTTCTGCACACCTGCAGCCTGTAAGACATTCAACACATTAAACACGAACCCCGACGAAGGTGCTTTGCCATAATCGCTGTTTGGGGTTAGCTTTGTAGCTTCAGGTTCTAAACTTTCTGCGGACAGCATGGGGTTTGGTCTGCTTTGCCCCGTCTTCTCGTCAAAGATCGTATCTAAATTTGCTGCTATAACATCTGGTCGTTTAAGCATAGCTGCATTATAATCTTTGACCTTTTGTTTTGCTTCCATCATTGCAATTTTAGTGGGAAAATATTCCACAAAACGATCTACCTGTGGCTTGGCATCAGGGTCTTGATCTTGCGGGTCGATAGCTGTGTAAGATAAACGATAACTACCCTTACGCATAAGTGGGAAGTATGGCGTGATTATACCGCTGTCCTTGAGTAGTAGTTCAGACAACTTATCAAACGCGGTCTTACGTACCGCTGCATCGTCACTTATACTATTTATACGATCCCTTAGAGCAGGTGCGATTTCGTCATATGTCTCTTGGAAATAGTTACGCATGGTGCGGTATACGCGCTGCCCATCTTCACCTATATTTTTGTAGTCTTCTGCCAACGCATCATAGACTGCCAACTTATCTTTACTTAACGGGGCGATCTTGGTTATCTTAAAATCAGGATGTTTAGCCGTAAACTCTTTAATATAGTTTTCACGTTTCTCTAACGTGGACCAATTTGTGCGTTCCTTTTCTAACGATACCGGATTAGTAGTTACAACGCCGTAAGAAGTGTAGATATTACGCTTAACTGATGGGTCTATTCTATTAAGCGTGGATGTAGGTACTAGCTGTTGTAGTGCGTTGTATTGTTCCGCACTCGCTGCCCTACGAAAGTCTTTAATTTGATTTACGATGTAATCTAATTTGATCGTCTTATCACGCAATTTAGAACTTTGCTTGTTAATCACCTTGTTTAGACGCATTCCCGCATCATTGTCGTGGTTGCGCTTCAACGTGTCGGCAAGAATATTTAACGGGGAGACGCCGTAAAAGAAACTTTTAGCGCCTGTGTATGGCGCTGAGTTTTTAGCGCGGTCCTGCATGTCTCTTAGCTCTTCGCGTGTAGTAGGTTTCACGGCGTCTGTAGCCTCTTTAGTGGCGTCTACTGCCCCCTCGGGTGTACTAGCTGTAAGATACATAGCGGGAGCGGTACGGGTGCTTAATTGCGGTGCTAAGATATAGTCTAGTAGCAGATCAGTTCGGTCAAACACTGACTCGGGTGCCCTGCCCATTAAGTTGCGGAACACACGGCGTACCGCTTCTTTAAAATTTTGCCAAGCTGTAGGAAATTTTAAACCTGACATAGGTATACCCGCTAACTTAACTTGGAAGTCGGGGTTACTAAACGCTTCTGCGATAAATTCATCTATGCTTCGTGTCGCATAGTCACTACCTTCGGGCATTTGAGCTTTAACAGCTTCGTATATACGTGTGAGCTGCCGTACTTCTGGTAGGTTTTTCCTAGCTAATTGTGCGGCAGTTCCTGCATGTAGTACCTCATGCAGTATGGTGTGAGCGTTCATGCCTAAATTACTATCTATAGCGATAGTGTTGGTAGCAGGGTAAAACACACCTGCAGCAACGTTACCCTGCGGGTCTTTAAGTCCACCAGATACCAGTTGTATCTTTGTATCACCCGTATAACCCGCTAATTTATTTGCTACGGAACGTAGAGCCTTCGATGGACTAATGTTTGCGATAGCTATTAACGCACCGGATAAATCTCCTGCGGCTAATGTGTTACGTATACTTGGGGGTAGTGGTACACTCTGTGCATACAACTCACTAGCCAGTAAGAAGTACCTACTATCGTAGTCATCATCACGACTAAGGGTTTCCGATCTTCTTTCAAACTGAGCGTTAAGTTCTGACTGTGACAGTCCCAGCCCCATACTCTCTTGGCTAATATTTTCATCTAAAAGAATATCGGCTGATACTTCTGCAACATTAGCTTCTGATAGTAAATCAGCGTCCGCTAGTAAGGGCGCATCCTTTAGGTACGCTTCTTCTGTCGAATTTAATTTGATCTCGGCCAAGTTCGCTTGATCCTGATCGAGTTGGTTAGGCTGTCCTTGTGATGCAGCGGCTGCGGCTTTGTTCTTCTTTCTTATGTAGTTTGCATAGTCAGCAGCCAACGCTTTCATACGCGCTTTTTTATCTGCTTTCTGCGCTCTGTCGTAACCGCCTTCGCTACGCATACGTTCAATACGTTCTGCGCGTTGCCGTGCATATGCTACCGCTCTAGCTTCGGCTAATACAGCAGCGTCCTGTCCCTCTGGTGAGTTTTCAAAACGTTGCTGCGCTTCTTCTGCCGCCGACATTTCTCTTAGACGTTTATCCTCGTCCCTGCGACCTTTTTGGAGTTCACTCTTTCTCTCCCTACGTAACTGTATCTGAGCATCTCGTTCCGCAGGGGTGAGCGTGTGGACCGCCATATCTAGTTGTTCGGCTATTACATCAGACGCAAAGTTGTTCACGTCATCCGACATATTGCTTTCCATCCACTGTAACGCCTGCAGTGCTTTTTCTTGTGTCTCGTTACTGTAAAATTCATACGCGGCGTCTGATATTTCTGCGGCTTCTTCGAATATGGTATCTCCGTACACAAAGCCATCTTCGGGGTTTAGTGCGGACGCCATAGCGGGTGTGCCTTCGGGGAACTTTGTAACCTTTGAGGTTCGTTTCTGTATCTTAGGGTTTTTAGGTGAGGACGCAGGAGCATACAGCACCGACACGACTGCCGCTTCTTCTATCGCGTCTACAGGACGTAGAAAGTTTTTAAAGAATGCTCGCGCAGCAAAGGCATTCGGGTCTTTCATCTTCTTAGCCGCGTCATCTGTCATCTCTAACAAGTTCAATATGCGTTTTTTGTCTTCTAAATCGGTTATATCAGGTTGCTGGTTTACGTCCGATATTGCGCCTTGCTGTAGTAGGATACTTCTGGCCGCTTCACCTTGTTTAGTGTTTCGTGTGAGAAACAGTTCACCTATCTTGTTGAGTAATAGGTTGCCTTGTAGCGATTCTGCTTCCGCTGCTTCTATTTCGCGGGTCAGCATGGCCTTTTGCTGTGCTGGTGGCAGTTCACTTATGGCCTCTAGTACTTCTGTCCTAACTTTAACGGGGGCTTTTTCTGCTGTGTAGTTTAACCCACTTGTGTCTGATATTTTTGGTCCAGCTACAGGGTTAAGAGCCTTATCGTAACTTTGCACGAACTCACTACCCGTTGCACCTGCATCGGGAAATGCTTGATCCGTAGCGTCACCTACAAACTCTCCACTTTCATCTCTTAAATTTTTGGTCCCAACAGGCAGTTGTGCGCCCTGTTCGGGTTCTGCAACAGGTTTAAGGCTGGGTGTAATAGCTCTAACAATGTCAGCGTATGTAGCATTGTCATTAGGTATATCAAAACCTAATGTTCTAGCAGTGGCTATGTCTTCAGGACTAGCTACAGATTGTATAAACTCCGCAGCCTTAACATCGTTAGCGTCTATTTTATCAACTAAGTAGTCTTTAAAAGTACGTAGTTTTGTAGAGTCTACAGTAACAGGATCAACAGGGTTAGTTTCTTCTACTTCGACAGTGCCTGTGCTTGTCTCAACGCCTGTGCTACCATCTAGTTCTGTTGTAGGAGTTATAGTGTCTGGAACTATTGGCGCACCTACAGCAACTGCATCAGGTGTACTTTCTACAGTTATAGGTATGTATTCACGTCTGCCTCTTTTATCGGCAGGGCCAACTATAGGGTTTGTTTCAGCAGCAAGAAGACTAATTAATTTTGCTGCTCGTGCCCCAGAGATTTTTAAATCACGTTGCAATGCACTAACTGAAGCTACTTTGCGTTCAGTTACTGATCTTCTAGCATCTTCAAGTAAAGCAGCGTCATCCACTTTAGATTTTACTGTAGGCTCAGTATTTTTAAACTGTTGTAATGTTTGATTACCCCCAAGCGTTGATCCTACATATCTGTCACCAACTTCTGTAGGAGTGTCTTGTAATGTTTGACTACCACCAAGCCCCGCTATAAATGCGTCTACATTATCCCCATCTACATCTGAAGCTGATACTCGATCTGCAGCGTTTTCTACAGCGGGAGGCAAACGTCCAGTTAGTCCAGCTAATCCTCCAAGTGGAGTTTGTGTTGCTTCAAAGTCCTTTAACCCTGCTGCACTGTAAGTTCCAATTCCCGTAGGTTTTTTAGATGATGGTAATTTGACTGAATCTACATCAATGCCTACATCTGAAGATGCGTCATCTACAGGAGGTTTTAATTTAGTATCAGTGCCTTTATCTAATGATGGCCTTACTATATTTATTCCACTACCGATTGTACCTCCAAGCAGACCTGCGGCAATACCTACTTCACGATATTCTGCTATTGCCTCTGCATCATCTAAAGGCATACCTGCTTGCCAACGTTCTAATACTTGTTGACCAATTTCAGTCGGCACTTCTGATACAGTACCCTGTACCCCGCCTGATACTGCTCTAGTAAATATATTTTTTCCGGGTTTTAATAATCCGGTAAGTAACAGTTTATCTGCAATAGTATTTAATGTAGCTGATCCTACAGCCGCTGTTAAGGTATTAGTTCTGTTAACAGCGTCTAATTCACCTTTTGCAACTTGTTCTTCAGCACGTTGTAAACCGCTGCCATAGAAAAACGGGGTCATAACTCCAATACCTGCAGCACCTCCTACAAGAGGACCACCTGCTAAAGTACCTATTCCAGTAGCAGCTAAACCTGCGCCCATTTGAGGTCCAGATTGTCCAGCAATCTCACCCAAATAAGATAGTGTATCTGCAATGCCGCCTTCTCGGGCTTCATCAAAAGTTCTAAACGGTGTAGTTGTACCTGCACGAGAGAGCTGCGTTCTACGTGCCGCTGCTTCTTGACCAGCACCAAGATCACTAATAAAGTCAGACCCTACTACATCACCAAAATCTCTAACAGTAGTACCTAATGCACTGCGCGCTTGTGTTAAGCCAGATTCAAACCCACGACCAAATGCAGTACCATCATCTACTGCTTGGTCTCCGTAGATACTTTCAAATTTAGTTTCAAAAGCACGTTCTAAGGCTTGAATTTGACCTGTAGCGTTAGCAATTTCTTCAGGCGTTGGCTCATCCCCAGCAAACTGCACATCATATGTTTTACCGCTGTAGTCGCCCCTGACTTGCATCATGCCCATAGGTTACTATCCTTAACTAACATCAATTATTGGATTGTTTATGTTTTGATACGGCAATGTCGGAACTATACCTGCGGGTGCAAGATGTTCAACTAAAGCTGTTTGCGCTCGTTGTAAGTCTTCTCTTGCTTGCATTGCCTCAGTTTTATTTACACCGGGTAAAATTTCCCCATTTAGATCGGTAAATTTTTCGTAAGTTTCTGCGGCAGTATCAACGTCTCTTTGAAGTTGAGTATTCATCTGTCCAAAAGTCATTAACGGTTTTTGCGATTTAGCATTTGCTGCCATGCGCGCAATATCTTTACGGGCTTGTAACGTCTGCTGTGCCATATCCATATCAGCCAGTTTACCAAGAATGTTGAGTTCTTCAGCATCCTGTGCTTTTTGTTTACCCATATAAGACCCAAAGGCACCTAGACCTGACTCACCTATAGCACTAAGCATGTTAGGATTACTGCTAGCCATAAGCCGCATACCCATCTCAGCTAGACCTAACCACTTGTCTTGGTCTGCCGACTTTTCACGTTCTGCTAAAATATCCAACAGCTTCTGCTCGTAGGACGATGGAGAGTCACTAGCACGGTTAGCCATAGGATTAATGGTAGCTATACCTTTAGGTTTGTCTTTCCCACCCCCTCCTGCATCTTGATTTGTAGTGGCTACAAAAGCATTTTCTCCTGCAGTCAATCCTGCAGCTCTGTCCGCATCTAATTGCTCTGCAGCCGTAAGACCTTCTGCGTTTACAATTTGACTTTCTACATTTGTTCCGGGTTGAAGTTTAGATTCCCCCCACATTTTATTTATTAAAGCGCCATCTTCAGATATTTCTTTTGTTCTATCCTGCACTACGGTTTCTAGTCCTGCCGCAAGTTTATTGTTAAGTTCAGGAGTAAGTAGCGGACCCGGAACAGCTTTTATTTGTGCTTTTCCATCTGTTATAAGCGCGCCTAGGCTATCATCTACTTTAGCAGCAGACCCAGCTTTAGTTTGCGCGTCGTTAGTAATCATAGCATCTAAAATAGAATTAGACTCAAGTACCGAAGGCTTAGTAGGTATATTGGGTTTACCGTCTGTTTCTCTTTGCAGTATATCCAAATAATCTTGAGTAGCAGCAGTGTTAGCAACACCGCCACCTAATACTTCAGGCAAGGCGACTTGTGCGCCGCCACCAAGAATAAAATCAGCCATGTTAACTGCAGCAGGGGCAATAATTTTTTGCACTACTTTTTTTGCGCCATCATCTAAATATTCAAAAAGAGTTTCTGCGCCGCCCGTAGCCTCCATAACACTATTTAAGTATTTAATTCTATCTTGCGCTATTTTTAAGCCATTACCTGTGTACTCACCGCTAGCTATTCCATCAGCTAATTCACGCATTTCTATTACACGTTTATCAAATTCGCCATCAAGCTGTGCTTCGTAAGATGGAAGGTTAAGTTTAGGTGTATAGTTAGCAGCAGCCCCTATAGCTCTACCTTGCTGTCCTGCTGCATTAAGATAAGAGTCAAGCCTTGTACTATCACTAACGGGGGCATCTTTTTCCTCCATCTGTTCTACGAGTTTTGCAGTTAGCGCAGCATTTGATGTTGGGTCCGCACTACTAGGGGCTACAAAAGCATTCTTTCCTGCAGTTAATCCTGCGGCCCTTTCCGCGTCTAACACTGCTTCTGCGTCTAATTCTTTATTTTCTCGCTGCCGTCTTAAATAGCCCTCAGCCCCCGCAGTTTGTGCGGTTAAGTCTGGTTCCGCAGTAGTAACTTTAGCAACGTCGGCAGCGGCTTCAGCTTGTAGATCATCGGCTTTTAGTTTGTTTAATGCGCTAACTGTATCTTTTCCAAAATATCTTTCCGTAGCAAAATCACCACCAAAGCCACTTGCAGGTACTAAACCACCAATATTTTGATATAGTAAGTTAAAATCATCTTTTGCCGCTATAAGTTCTTTCTTTAATGTGTCTGCAAGTTCACCTGCCCCAAAGCGACCTACGCCTGCCTCTACATCATAATTATAGTCTCCAGTACCACTTCGTTTTGCTATACGCGCGCGCTGAAGTCTTTTTTCTAAACTTTCAACTTTTTGTTCTGCATCTATAAATCGGTTATTCAACATTGTAAGCGTTGCAGCTTTTTCTTCTGGTGTTTTTAACTCATTTATGCGTTTTATAATTGTTTTTGCATCATAATTTTCATCATCTGTTGGGGCATCATCAGCAAGTGCTTGATACATAAACAGACCTTTAAGCGGATCAAACACTTCAGGTTTTTTAGTTTCTGGAGCCTTGTTAAACGCAAAGGGATTTACACGATCTGTTGCAAATACTTCTAGCTGCGCGTTTGTAACTTCTTCAGATGGTTTTACTGCAGAGTCAATAGTAATAGGTTTAGGGTCTTGCGCGCCATCTGCTGCCATTGACATATCGTAAGGTATTAACCCCTGAGACGCATTTCTAATCTCAGTATCTGTCATCTGCATGGGATCAGTTTTAGTGGTTTTAACAATCTTTTCAGGAAGTCGCGGCGTGTATTTTGTAGCATCAAACGGAGTACCTGCAGCAATGCCGGGTGACGATGGTGTTGTAGGAGCAGTCTGAACACCTACAGTTTCATCAAGCATATCAGCATCACCAGCAGCACCAAGTGTAGCCAAGCCTTTGGGCCTAGGTATAGCAGATAAAGGGACTTCGCTAAATTCACTAGTAGGTAAACCTAAACCAGAAGAGTCTGTACTGCCACCTCTAGCACCTGTAGGAGATGAATACATAGCGCCGCCAGCGGGGGGTAAGCCTGCAGACACACCGTAGTTTTCGGGTGTTGTAGGCACTTCTACAGACGTAGCAACTTCAGGTGCAGGGTTAGTGTTTTCAATATACTTTTTAACTCTAGTAGGGATTAACGCGTCGCCTTCACGAGCAGCACTAGCAAGTCCTCTATATCCATCGTCCACATAAGACTGTACTGATGCAACCTTATCCCCATGTTTAGCCATTATTTTAGGTAAAGTATTATTTAACTTTTCTAACGTTTCGGCTGAAACTTTTATAAATTGCCCTGCACGTATACCTAACTCAGGTATATCAGTAAGAATAAACTGTGCATCTAGGTCTCCGCCGAGACCCATCTTTAAAATACCACCACTAGCCATAGTAGCTACAGGTGCGACAGAAGCTATACCTGTGTTTTGATCTGTGTCAGTCTTGGAAGCCATATTCTGCCCCATAGTACTAGCAGCGTCTTGAGGCATACCTGATACGTTAACCTGTGACGTTTCAAGTTGTTTTTCAAGAATAGTAGACTGGCCTAACCCTTGTTGCCGTGTTTGCTCATCAAGCATCTCTTTGTTAGTGTTCATTTGCGCGACTACAGCCCATTGTGGCACTGTAGGGTTAGGGTTTTGCAAAAGTCCTATAAGCTGCTGCTCTGACGCGTTACGAAGTGCGTTTTGTATTTCTAACAGGTTCTGCATAATTAACCCCCGTAGGCTTTATAGAGAGATAGTCCCGTAAGCCCTGCACCCGCTAGCTGTTGTAGCGTTCCCGGCTCTCGCACAGGTTGTGTAGATGTACCCTGATACGTATTCGTGCCTGTAGCAGCAATCGGCATACCCGATAGGATACCCGTCATGTTACCAATTTGTTCAGCGGTATAGCCCTTTTTGGCTAAAAACTCATTGTAGTCTAAATCAAGCTGTTGCTGGTTTCTGCCTTCTTCGGCAGCGCCAATACCTTCTAGCAACTGCAAGTTTTGTATATCAGTTTGGCGATCTAACTCACCCAAAGCCACCGAATCTTTAGCAAGCCCTGCCCCTACACCTAATGCGGCAAGTCCTTGTTTAGCAGCAAACTGATCTGCATCCTCCGTAGACTTCTCAAACCGTGCAAGCTCTGCAGCACGAGCCTTATCAACATCCATGTCTGCTTTACGAGAAGCAGTAAACTGTGTGGTTGCATCCTTGTAAGCGTCACGCAGCCCTTTATCTTGGATCATACCCATGCGATTCATCATAGAATCTTCAGCTAAGAAGTTACGCACTGCGCCGCGTGACCCACCAAATGCACCTGCTTGTACTGCTTGTGCATTTCTAGCGCCTTGAGTTCGTTGAAAGTCCCGCATGGCTTCGGCTTTTTGCCGATCTACAACATTCTGTGTGTAGGGGTTCATATACTGCCCTACATTGTCACCTGTAAATTTAGCTGCATCGTTATACCCAAACTGACTGAACGTATTAGGGTTGTAATCACCTAACGTCTCTGCGGTAGCCATACCGTCTGTCATATAATCTTGTGCGCCAGAAAGACCTGTTATTCCTACCTCTCGGTTAGCAAGGTCACGCGTACCCGATATGGCATCAAGCGTATCTTGGCTTTGCCCTGCAAGCCGATCACCCGTGTAGGCTTCATACGGCTTACCGTACTCGGCTTCGGCTTTAGCTAAGTTACGTTCAAAGTAAGGTTTGGCCCATGCGGGTAAGTCCGCAACAGAAGAACCCGCTTGAGTAGTTGTGCTGTTGTATGTTGTACTACCGCCCATCGGATAACTCCATTTTATAAGCAATGTATTCTGGCTTCCAGCCATACTTCTTTAGGCATCGTCCCCATGCCTTACGTCCGTAACCTTCAAGGTGGTCACAGTTATTATCTTTAGCGTATTTACGTAGTTTAGACTGAGACAAAGCTAAGACCTCTACCATATTGCCACCGCCAACCCAATCAACTGCTAACCCACGTTTGTTAGGGTATTCTAGTATGCGAGTTGTAAGTGCAGTCACAATAACATCATCCTTAACAATAATCCATAACGTATAAAAACCACGTTTTATATCATCATAAACGCTTTGAGTAGTAAACTTGTCGTTTGTAGTCCGCACCGCACGATCCATAAACTCCTCAACTTGAGGCCACACCGTATCTAGGTACTCAACAGGTACAGGTGTTATAACAGGGTTGCTTTCTACGATTGCATCTTTCATCCGGTCATCATCTTATTAAGTTCTTTAGCTGCGTTAGAACCCGCATCATTTACCTTATCTACGTTTACCCCTGCATCTTTTAATGCTTCGTAAGCATCTTTACGCAATACAAACTCACCTTCTGCTAGCAATACATCTTGTTCAGAGTTGCCTTCTTTGAGTTTAGCAGGTACTTTATCGTCTGTGCCTGATCCATCACCATTGCCACGCACTACCCCGTTTCTCCCCATTGCAAACCGTGCGCGAGTTTCGTCGGCCTCACCAGTACGTACACTATCTATCAAGTCTCTTAACGCATCTTCTCCGTACTGCTGCACGTATTGAGCAAGAATAATAGCGGCCCTAGTCTCGTCCAACTCACCACGTATAGCTTTTTCAGCATCGTTAATCAGGTCTTTCTCATTACCGCCCAGCGCCGACTCAACCTCACCACCTCTTGCCATACCTGTTACAGATTTTTTATACTCAACAAGCTGATCGTATGTTGGGTTAATAATATATCTTGGAGATAACGGGTCTGTAGGATCATAGTCGGGATTAGGTATAGGCATAAACTGACCCGCCGCAGCCTCTTGGGACATAGCACTCGCAGCAGGTAGACCATCAGTAGGTACGGTAGCCTGTGTTATGGGAGCAGCGCGACGTACCATAGCAATACCACCATCATCAGGCATCATAGCAGCTTCGGCATCTCTACGAATCTGAGAAGAATTACCTATGTTTGGTCCAAAAGTATCAACTTCATAGCTGTTACCAAAAGCATTGATTTTATAAGCTCGACCACTAGGATCATCTTTCTTAAAAAATGCCCCTTCAATTCTTGGATGTTTTACACCCGCTTTTCTTATATCGCTTGTATAACCTTCTGAACTACGTTCACCACCAAAAAAAGACTTGCCGTCCCCTGTTCCTGCAGTTCCTTTCTTTGTGGCAGTTGCTCTTGCTACAGCACGATCTATTTTATCTTGTGTAGTAGTAAACTCCCCGCTAGGATTTTGAAACTGAGGTACACCATATTGGTTAGAACCTAGTCCTCTATATAAAGCAGCACCTGCCACAATAGGTCCAAACCCAGCCGCGCCAAGTGCAATACCGGGAATAACTTTTTGCATTGTAGTAGTTCTAGTACCTCGTTCTGCAGGAGGTACATTTGATGGCCCTGATTGTGCGGTAGAACTGCGTGTATCTCCGCTACTTGTAACATTTTGATAGAAATTTTTGCCACCCGTACTTTCAGAATCAGCTTGTCCTAATGTTCCGTAGTTTGTTTTAACATTTGGACCCATGTAAGGTACGTTGGAATCGCCTTCATATAACGTACCCCCACGATATTCAAAGTTATCTCCCGGAGTAGTTACATTTGCTACGCTTTCTCCAAAGCTATTTCCGCCGCCAAATGTGCTAGACCAAAAACCTGCCATTAGAAAATATCCTTCATACTACTATCCTCAGTTCACCGCCAGAAGTCTTGTAGACACTGTTAACGGCTAGTCCGCCAGATACCGCTGCTGTGTTATTAGCAAACACAGGGAGATTAGTCATCACTAGAGTTGTACCCCGCATAGGGCCGGGATTATTCATTTGCTGTGCGTACAACGCAAAGTTTCGTGTTAGCTGTGCAAAGTAGGATGGCGAGTACTCAGGTGGGGCATCACCAAAAAACGGAATAGGTATGTCAGTAGTCATTATCGTCTCCCGTCTGGACGTACATCTATTCTAGGGGTGCCAAGTCTCCACGACACACCAGACATGCCAGATATAGAACTTAGTTTAATTGCTACAGACCTACCTCTGATACGTATATCTACTTCTTCAGTAAATGTACCTACAGCTATAGGCTGTCCTGTTATGGTGTTATCCTCATTACCAAAAGCACTGCCACCGGGATTATTCCTTGCTGATATGCTAAGTTCTGCTGCTGCAGTAGCGCCACTTGTAGAATCTCTAAATGATATGTCAGGTAGTATTCTACGCCCAAACATAAACTGATTGCCGTCACTAAGTTCTATAGGACTAGATTCTATAAACGCGCCAATATCTGACACAGGGTCTGTACTGCCATCGTCATTACCAAATTCATGTGTATACAAATACCCGTCTGTGCTAGCCGCAAGAGGTAATCCACTGCTTGTGTTATCTGTCCACGCAGTTCTAGGTAACGATCCATAGTACCAAATATTTTCAGCGTAGTTAAAGATTACATACTTGTCATTGTTTATAGAGTTTTTAGATGGGTAAAACCACCACACTTCAGAAAATGCAGCATTGCTAGAAGCCATAACCTTAGATAGCTGTCCTAGGTTAATATCATTAAAGACATACTCTTTTACTGCACAGGGTATTTCTCTAACGCTACCATTGTAGAGATAAAACTGTCCTTTGCCCATCCAGTATACAGCATCACCTACAGCCACCGCAGCATTTTGTCCTGCTATAGATATATTTGTAGATATTTCTGAAAGCCCATAGATAAAGGGATCACCTACGTACTGCATCGCATGTGCAGATACATCGGTTAAAATAAGTATCTGTTGTTTTGTCTGTACGGCAGCTATAATCCCACTTCCTGTACTAAGCTGTAATTCTCCTGCAGTATTAGTATCCAAAGTGCGCCATTCTGTAGCTGATTCTTGACTAGAAAACCGTATCGTTAGTGGGTTCTGTACCCCAGTAGCACTTTCAGGGTCGCACCCAAAAGCTATTACATGCCTATCTTTTTCAGACACTAAGACAATGTTAGCCACTGTTGGTGCAGACTGTGCGTTAGCTAGTGTTGATAACGCTACTGCGCGATTAGTCACTCCACCAGATAAGTCCCAGTAAAATATACCGCCCCCACGTATGCACATAATTAGGTCTTCACCAAAATTATCTTGCGACCATAAACGCAAAGATGAGCCTGCTACTTGGACATTAGCCTCAGAGTTCCATGTACCGCGAGACCAAGCACCTGCGCCCCAACCTCCACCTAATACAACTGTATCTAAGCCTACATTTATTTGATACGCGCCTTTGGAACTTGCTCCTCCATTACCTGTGTCACCGCCAGCTACAGCTACGGCTGTGGTAATAGTGTAAGCATCGGAGCTTATCATACCTGTAATCTGGTATTCTTTGTTTAAGACTGCGGCTGTTATATTACCGCCGAGGCTTGCAGCGCCAGAGAATGTTACGAAGTCATTTAGTAATGCACCATGCCCTGCATCGTTTACAGTAACTGTATTAGACCCCACTGACCCTGCAGTAAAAGTAACTGTTCGGTTGGATACACGTATAGGAGTAATATCTTCAGGAAAGTTACCCGTTAATACGTAAAACTTTAAGTTAGTACCTGCTCCTACATTGGGCGTACCCGCTAAGTTACTCCAATTATGTAGCGATCTGCAGGTGCCAAGGATCGGAGTATTGTTGAGTTTAGTCCAACCCCCAATAGTTTCAGGAAAACCCATACGAAACCTAATGCGATTACTATCAAACCAACCACCATTATTACTATATCGTGTAACATCGCGGACAATTCCCGGTTTGAACTGCAGTTTTGTATAGGCCATAGATAACTCTCCTAAAGCATTAGCTCAAAGTGCGGCGCATCAATAAACGGCCT
>Ga0187217_1000163_pt1 | contig 26135 bp, 46 predicted proteins | sample 15SPOviralmetaG_FD_130165 | JGI IMG/M metagenome (GOLD analysis project Ga0187217, IMG submission 130165) | Marine viral communities from the oligotrophic San Pedro Time Series (SPOT) site, San Pedro Channel, CA, USA - 15 SPOT_SRF_2010-09-15... | ecosystem: Environmental > Aquatic > Marine >... | reverse complement strand
TTCCATACTTCATCGTTGTCTACTTTCATGCTAACCATCCAAGTACCAACAGGTACGTTTAAATCATATTTACGACTTTTATCGTGTACTTCATCTTCTACCAACCAAGACTCAACTACAGTCATACCGCCTATGGCTTCTGCATGCTCTAAGGTTGCTTTACTTTGGTTGCCACGTTTTAAAAACATTTGGCTGGCTTTAACTACTGTATCTTTGCTAAAGTAAATGTAAAACTCTTCTTCGCCGTTGCTTCTATATATGGGTTTCTCTGGAACAAGTGCAGCCCCCATCAGTATTCTTTTCTCGGCAGATACTTCTGCAAGTTTTATTTCCTGTTGCTGGTTTTTTAAGGCAACAAAGTCCTCCTCTATCGCAGGTTGTTCTACTACACTGATCGCATCCACACCACTCAGTTCCTCGTCCTCGTTGATTACTAGTTCTATTATGTTCATTTCTCATTTTTTTAAAAACATTGTTAATTTTACTTTGTTATAATTATCCGCCTAAAGTTGCACCTGTAATTATGTTGTTTTCTAGGCTTTGTGCTGTTGTAACATCTTGGCTAACTACATACGCTTGTACAGGTTGTTGTTCTTGTTCCCCAATGGCTGTAGCTAATTGACTTGTAGCAGTTGCACCAACTACGTTAAATTGTGGTACGGCTGGTTGTGCGCCACCACCTGTAGGGCGTAAACTTCCGGCAGCAGCTGGAGATTCTGGGTTTGTAGATATAATTTTAGCTAATTGTACAGCACTAAATGCTCCCGCTAAAAGTGCTTGATTTATTGGGTAACTAGGGTTTACTAGTGTAATTGGTGATGCTTGTGCCGTTGTGTATGCGTTTTGTACAGCTTGTATTCCACTAATAACTGTTGCACCTATTGCAGCTATTTTAGCTACCTTACTACCCTTTTTAGCTATTTGCCCTACTAAAGCAAATACTTGACCAGCTTGTGCTACTTTGGCTTGTGCCACCATTTTATCTAGGTTTTCTTCTTCCTTTTTATTTTTGGTTTCAACATCTAAGTATTTATCACTATAAAACTTTTTAACTTGTAGTTTTTGTTCTTCTGTGGCATTAAGCCTTTCAAGTTCAGCTAGTGTGCGTTGTTCCTCAAGTTGTAGTTTTTGTAACTCGGTTTCAGCTTCTTCATCTTCTTTTCTTTTTTTAATGTCATCTAAAGTTGTTTGTATGGCTTCACCATTTGCTTTTATTTTATCAAACTCCTCTTTAGTAACAAAACCAACGCCTGGTAAAAATACATACTCAGATGCTAATTGTGCAGATGCAGCTTTACGTTCTGATTTTTCTTCACGTAATGCAGTTGTTATTTCTGCTGTTAAAAGTTTTTGCCTACGTAAACGTTTAGTTTCTAAGTCAGTAACGGCTGCTTGTAGCCTAGCTTGTTCATCTAAATCTTCTTTTGTGCTTTTACCTAATTCATTTTCAGCTTTTTTGGCTTCAAACCTGAGTTTTGCAGCTTCAATTTCTTTTTTAGTTATTTCTTCTTCAATTTTACCGGCTTGTTGTAAGGCTGTAATACGTTCTTCAATGCTAATGTTTTCTTTATCAGCTGCTTTTTCACGTAATTCATTGAATTTTCTGTTGGCTTCGGCTCTATCTAATATTAATTGCCTGTCTACTTTGTCAGCCTTGGCGCGTTTGTTTGCTATTTCATCAACTATTGCACCCTCTTTTTTAATTGTATCTGTAAAATTAACTATAGCATCGGTTGCATCATTAATATTGTTTTTGGCTTCACCAAAAGCCCTGGCAGCACCCCCTAAGTCACCTTTGGCTAGTTTAAATAACGCTTTACCAGCATTTATAACAGCCATACCAAAATCAGCAAATATATCTAACGTGTTATTAACCACATTACCTATTTGTGACAATAACTTAATGAATTTGTTTTGGCCTTCTTCTGACCTAGTAAATGCTTGTTGTAAACTACCTAATAACACTACAAAAGCACCAATTCCTGTAGCTATTAACGCTACTTTAAATGCGCCTAATGATTTTATAGAACCACCAATAGCTAGCTTCATACTTTTAAAGCTGCTAATTAAACCGCCAGTTGCGCGGTCAGCAATGCTGGTTGCTTCGTTTAAATCTTTTTGTGAATTTTTTAATTCCTTAACTTGTTTGTCAGCCTTTTTACGCTCTGTGTTTAGTTGTTTTAAATCTTGTTTTTCTTCTTTTAAACGTTGTTTAGTTTTATCAATAGCTTGTTGGTAGTCGCGTTGTCGGCCTAATTGTTTTGGGCCTAGTTGTTTTTGTTCTTTTTCAAGTTGTATTATTTCAGCTTCTAGCTTGTTAATTGAATCAACAGTTTCCTCAACTCTTTTGTCTAAAAGTTCAAAGTCCTTTAATGCTTGTTGTAAATTAACATTAACTTTTATATTTGCTTGCTCTGTTGCCATTTGTGTTTACGTTTAATTTGTTGAAATCCTTGTTTTAAAGTTTCAGGTAATTTGTATTTACCTTTTGCTATTTCTATGTTTTCACTTATACCATAGAAATTATTTATATTTAATAACTTAAAAATTATCATGTTGTAATTAATTCTAGTTCTGATTTATTGTTTAATAAATTTACTTTAATACTATTTATTCTGTATTTTTTACCACTAACTACTATATAATCGTTTAACTTATAGTTTAATATTATACGTAGTGGTAAATAAGCTGTTAGTTTAATTATTCTAGCGTTAAACCTAAAAATATTAGTTATGTAATTGTAATAGTAGTTCTCAAATAACGTACCACTAAAACTAGTTAATGGTCTATCGTATTCGTTTATTTCTGGGCCAAAGTTTATGTTATCTTCACCACTAGCATCGTTTTTATACCTACTATTACTTGGTATTATATATTGTGTTATTTGTTCACCATTTCCGTTAACCAAAAATTGTATTGATGTTCCTGAGTTTCTTAATGGGTAAAATAATAATGGTTTACCTTTATAGCTATCTTGGTTTTCATTAACACTCCAGCCCCATTGTATGTTGGTATTAACGCCATTGTCTTGGTTTACTAGCCTTTCGTATTTCATGTGTGAAAAAGGCAGCTTAACATTATAAGTTTGCCCATCTATTCTTAAAGTATCGCTGTCTTCGTTCCATTGTTCTGCGCCCCAACTTTGGTTAAATAATTGCTCGTGGTTTACGGCAAAAAAAGTTTTTAAATCATCATAAGTAAAGTTTACTTCTTTAAATGGTAAAGCCACATCAACTTGTGATTCTTTAACATCTACGTACTCTGTAATGTCATAAGTATTTACATTTGATAAATTATAATAACTATCACTGCTGGCATTGTCTAAGGTTCTTACTTCTATTTTATCATCACCATTTACAAAAGCAATAAGATTAAACATTTTAAATAAACCATTAATAAAATCAATTACTTTTATTTCTGGCATTTGGTCAGCAATATCAAATGTGGCAACAGCCGGTGTATTTATATTACCAGAGTTTATTGTGTTTGTATAACTATTAGCACTACCAGATTCATCAAATATAATACCTTGTAAAGTTATTGATATGTTACTTATAATTACATTAGCATTAGCACTTATAACTACATGCCATGTTCCAGCCATTGTGTTAATTGCGCCTAGTTCAGCAGTGCCTAAAGTATAAGCCCCTTGTGATGCCGTTCTTGATGTTGTAAAAACTAAACTTTGATTCCTAAAAAACTCTATTGTATATGCTGTAGTAGAATCTGCAATACTCATACTAAAACTTGTTCCAAAATCAGCAAAATCAGATGATAAACCATAACTAGAACCCAAACCAGCACCGCCCTCGTTTAAATCACCACCAGACCAACTATCTACAGTAAACTGAAAACTATTTACACTTGTACTTGTACTAACCTCACCTGATTTACGGTTTAACCACATATATAAATTATAATAGTTGTAGTTAGTAGTGTTAAAAAAATCAGTAGTAAACTCAATATCACTATATGTATTTTCTATGGCTTCAATAATACTATGTACTCTTAATGCAAATTTTAAATCTGTATATGCAACCCCATGATCATTACTTCCACCGCCACCATGCCAGTATAAGTTCCCATCATCAGCTATATTAGCTGAACTATCATAGTAAAGCCTTTTAGTGTGTGTTATTAATGGGGTTATTAAAGTGTTTTTGGCTGTAGCTGGTTGTAATTGTAGTTTTTTTTCTATTGAATCGTTTTCCCATATTGGCGATAATAAAATTCTATAATCATCACCTGACGTAAATATATCTGCGTTTAAGGTTAATTGTTGGTTGCTATCTACACTAAGCACTGTTGCGTATGTTCCATCATCTACGTTGTGTACTCTATCACCCTCTGATGTTGTTGTGGTAAAACTACCGCCATAATCAACTAATTTATCAGTTGAGGTTAACGTTGAGCTCCCAGAATCTTTTACCTCTATAAATTGTAAGTTGTTTAGTTTATCTTCGCCAACTATATCTTTTAAATCAACCGCTTTACCATAAAACACTATTTTGTAAGCATGTGGTTTATTGTTTTTTAAGGCTACATTATTTAATTTTATTTTGCCTTGTTTAAAATCAACACCATTTAATTTTATAGTAGCATTAACACGAGCCCTGGCATCAAAACCATTTACAATATCATAATTATAGTAATGCCTAAATATTAAATTATTAGTAGATGAGGCCGGCAAACTAAACTGCTGGCTAAACGTTGTAAATACTTTACTAATATCTTTTATGTTTTTTATGGTATCAGTAATTGTTAGCGACTCATCTTTAAATAAATCAACCCTAGTGTTTTCAATAAATAATTGTATTGTTTGCATTACCTTATATTGTTGATAGTGTTAAAAGCAAAATCTAATTCTATTGTGTAATTAATTAATTTATCTGTTAATGATGTTTTATATGTTATATTGCTAGCTGATATATTTACCCCTAATGTTTGGTTGTTGTATTCTATCCATACTTTTTCGCTTAAAAATAGTTGTTTAAATAACTCATTGTTGCTTTCAGGATAATAACCACTGTTTAATGTTAGTTTTTGGTCACCGTTTTTAGTGAGTATTCTATTTTGTGCGTTATATACATCATAACCACTGCCTTGTACTATGTTGGCTTTATACATGTCTTTTTTAGTAGTCATGCTAAGTTGTGAGTTTTTAAAGAACCAAAGGTTTTGGTATGCACCAAATTTATTTATAAAGGTTAACTTGTATAAAGGGTATTTACATTCTTGTATGTTATCAACGTTAATTATTGTAACACCCTCTGCACCACTAACATAAACTGTATCTACTGGGTAAATAATATAATCGTCTAGGAAATCTTGTATGCAAACATTATCTTCGTAAGTACCACCGTCTTGTACAACTCGGTTTTCAAAACTATCACCACCGCCAATTAAATTACTTATATAAAGAACCTGGTCTTGTATTTTATATGTTCCACTAGGCAACCAACTGTATGTTTGTTGGCCATTACTAAAAAAAGCTACGCTAGTTGTATTGGTAGGGTCAACTGCTATTCTTAAAGGTGAGTCATCTGGTTTTAATACTTTGTTATTGCTTTGCAAATAACCTTGTGTAAATTGTGGGTTTGCACCATCTTCAAAATAACCGTAACCATAATATGCTCTATTAGCTAAATTATCTACAGGGGTTTGTACACCTCCAGTATGGGTTTCTGTTATTCTGTAATCTACATAACGTGTGGTTGCTTCATCAGTTGATGTGTTTGACATAGGGTAATCACCATTGAACTCTGCTTTTATATAATCTTTTATTAGTTCGCTAACTTCAAATGTTACACTTGTATCTATTGCCGTAGATTGCAACGTGTATTGTGGGCTACTTTGCCAGCTTGTATTAGCAACGCCATGATATATTTCTATTTCTAACTGAACGCTAACCAAATCAGGGTCTTTTACGTTTATAAAATATGGGCTTAGTACATTAATTTTTGCCATTTTCTAGTTTTTTAAATGTTTTTGTTATTTGTACGTTAAAGTCATCTAGTATTGTTTGGTTTAAATCTGTAAAGGCTTTGTTAAATGGTGTGGTAAAAAATAAACTAGGCTTTATGCCTTTTTCAAATATGCTACGTGCTATAGCAAAATTAACAGCTTTACGTGGTAAAAACCTACCTTTATCATCTCTTGGTGCAATGCCTTTCCTTATTCTCCATTGGTCAAAAGCACTTGGCGGTGGCATACCTTTTAAACCTTGTTTACCACCTTTGCTTCTATAGCTATATGGTGTGTTACGCCTTACTTTAGTACCGCTTACACCTTTGTCAACAAACTGACCGTAATTTTCCATTATAAATTCAACAACCCAGTTTTTACCATTTGGCATTACTTCAAACGCTAATGATTTACTAAGCGAACCAGATGCATTTTGGCCTTTGTTTTTGTAACCACCTTTAGTTAAATTTAACCTAGATTGGCTTACTACGTATTCGCCAAATTGTTCTAATATGGGTTTTAAGTTGCGCATATTGTCATGTCATTTGGAATTAATATATTAAAGGTAACAGTCCAACCGGCTAGTTTGTTTTCAAACCTATCGGTAAAGGGCTCGCATACTGGTTGCCCATCAAGCTGGTATTTGTCTGTATATAAATCACCTCTGTAAAGTAATTCTAGTAAACGGTTTGCTACGGCTAGTTGTGTATTCCAAACATCTTGTTCGTTGTTGTTGCCCCTGAATTCAGTAGGCACACCATCAGCGTATTGTTTGCTTTCGTTTACTATGTCCATAACTAATAGGCTAATTGAAAAATTCCACACATTGCCTTGTAAAGTTGCGTTATTGACCTGAAAGTGGCTTAACGGGAATATTGTTTGTTTAGCTAAGTCAACTTCAAATATATCACCATAGGTTACTGTATTAACAAAATCATCTTGTTGTAATTGTTGTCTTATTTTTTCTGTAATGTTATAAAAACCTTGCATTATTGTTTAAATTTTTGTTTTATCATTAAGTTTTCTAGTTCTATTTTTTCTTTTTCAAAAGCTAAGTACATGTAACATTTATGTAAATTTAACTTGCTAACGGCATTAAACCTTGTAACGTCTCCTTGAGCGAGCGTATAGAGCTCTGAATATCCACTCCATTTTTTTGCAAATTGGCTTGCAGCGTTGAGTCCTCTTGTATCTGCTGTTGCAAATAGTTCAGGGTAGAGTTCATTAAGGCGTTGGTTAAACTGTAAAAAAAAACAATAGAACCTAATACAACATCAAGTGGCATTTGTTTTAGTTTTTCAGCATAAGTGTAACTGCCGGTGTATTCATCAATTAAATATTGCTTGCCTATTTTTTGTTTTATTGGCCTAAATAATACAGCCATTGCTTTATGCATACTGCCGTATTGATTCATGTATTTTGTAACATCTAGGTTTTCACCATAGGTGATGTCATCTAATTTAGGAATAAAACCATACTCTATGCCATTTAATTTAAACGTACGTATTAATTCATGTTCTTGTTTTAAAATGGCTTGTATTTGCATTAAATAAATATCAACGTGCTTTGTTGGTAGCTTGTTTAACTCTGGTTGTGTTAAACCTAAAAAGCATTTTAGCAAGTCCTGTTCAGTAGGGTTTTCTATTTGCATGTACTTTTGGTAACTATGTAAAGGAACGTTACTTAAACTAATGTTTTTTAACTTCATAATAATAATTGTAAAGCTGGTTTACTTTATGCCATAGTGTTTTGTCTTGCTTATATACTTGGTTGCCATGTATAATTTTATTTGGTGTATGTATTTGTAGTTTTACGTCTGGGTTTTTACCTGGCCTTTGTGGCACTACAATTACTTTTATACCTTTTGCAAAACAATAACTAATAGCCTTAGTGTTTATCAACTTTGTTTTTTATATAACAAAAAAAGGGGCTACATGTATAATGCAACCCCCTTTGAACTAAAACTAACTAAATAATTAAAAAACGTAGTTTATAAGTGCTTCAAGTGATAGTAATGCTATGCTAGCTATTAGTAATGCAATACTAAATAAACTTAAAGCAGCTGTTCTTATTAGTTTATCGTAATATTTATTCATAATTCAATTTTAATTTTATTATTTCTTTTTTTAATTTACTTATTTCGCTTCTGTACATGTTAACAGTATTATGGTTGATTAGTTTTTCATCATCAACTTGTCTGTTTAAATATTTTACTTTAGACCTTAGTATTTCGTTTTCTACCTTTAACTCGTGTATTTGTTGTTTATCCCTATTGTACATGTTTATTTATTATTTAGTTTAATACTTTGTATTTTAATGAACATTGTAGAATTAACTACACAACAAATATAAACACAAATGTTAATAAAACAAGCACTTTGGCTGATTTTAACAAAATTTTAACATTTCATTAACACTTTTACAGGGTAACTATATTTTAAAATACAAAGTATTTGCCTTTATGTGGGTTTTGTAATTGGCTAGTTAAAGCATACCTGGCAGCATCTATGCAATGGTTAAATGCATCTATTGGTTTGTTTAGTGTATTGCCCTCTTTGTCTTTTAACCAAATGTAGTTTTGCAGTTCCTTTATTAAATTAACACTAGTATTAGTAACGTATATTTTGTTTTGGTTTATTAAGTTAAGGCCATATACAATGCTGTCTTTACCTTTTTGGCATGGTAGTACTGTATTACCGTAACTGTTTAGTTCAGCAATACTTTTAGGTTCAGCACTATCTGCATATATAATGTCTGCTACATTGTAGTTTTTAAGTAAGTTGTTTATATCGCTATTAAGTAAACCCTTTTGGTAAATAACCTCATCAAATATATAAGCATCATTGTATTTGTATAATGCAATTAAAGATGTAGGGTCTGCACTATAGCCAAAGTCCATACCGTAGCAAAGTAAACGTGCTTCAGCTGGTAAATCAATGGCTTGCCAGTCAGGTATGCAAGCACCCTCAAGTGTGCCTATTTCACCCAGGCCATATACTTGCCACCAGTTTTTCCAGTAAGTGCTGGTGTGCGCTTTTAGTTTAGCTTGTTCAATGTCTTTTATTATTTCAGGGCTTAGTGCTTCGTTGTCTTTGTAGGTTAATTTAATAAAGTCAGTATCAGCATTGTTTTGTAATTCAGTATGCGCCCAAAAACTTGATGTGGGGTTAAAGTCAATCCATATAGTTCCGCTTGTACGTATTGATAGTTGGTTGTAAGCATCAAAGGGTATGTTGTTGGCTTCGTTTACATATAGTATGTTACGCCTTGCCCCACGTAGTTTATCAGCACTTTCAATACTAAAAAACTCTATGTAGCTACCATTGGTAAATGTATATTTTAATATTGACTTGTTGAATTGTGTATCGCCGTAGCGTTTAGTCATTATCATTATTTTTAAGAAGTCTTTTAATGCACCCCTACGTAAATGTGGTATTGACTCGCTTACTATGCTTATTTCAGTTTGTGGTTGCCTTATAGCTGTATCTATAAGTAAGGGTATTATGCCAAATGTTTTGCCGGCACTAGTCCCACCCTGTACTATGCGTTTACGGCTTTTTAATTTAGCTAGTTTTTTTATTGCAGTTGTTACAACAAAGTCCACTATATGTCAGTAATGTTAAATAATGGTTGTTCTGCGTTTAGGGTAATGTCTTTGGTTTCACGTGGTTTACCGGCGTAGTAGTGGTAAAACAATTGTACAAATTTAAACTCACCGCTTTCAATGCCAGCTTTAAGTGCTGCAAACGCTTGTGGTTCAAGTGGCGTTAAACGTTCAATTAGTTTAACCTCTTCAGCTTTTGACTTACGCCCACTGTTAATATGCCCACCGTTGTTTTTTCTACCGTCCATAAGATTGAAAAAAATTGTTAGTAATTATTTTTTAAATAACCCTTATTGTTTGTTTTTGTTAACTAGCATGTTTTTAATTGTGTTAAAACGTAGCTCAGCGTTTTGTATTTCGTTGTTAGGTATTTGGCTAATTATGTTAAGTAAGTTAGTGTATTGTGGTGGTGGGCTTTGTTGTTTTAGTTTATTGTATTTTTCTTTTAAATTAATGTAGCGTTGTTCAATGGGCATGTCATCACTGTTGGTTAGTTCTTTATATACTGTATAAAGTTGTTTGTCATATTGTTTTATTGCTGGAAATATATTGTTTATGCTATATATTACGGTGGCATGTGTTTTGTTAAGTGTTTGGCCTATTTGCTTTAATGTAAGTGGCGTTAATTCTTTACATAGTTTAAAGTAAATTGCCCTGGCATATACGTTTTCACGTTTACGGCTTATGGTTGTTATGTCTGTGTTTGTGTATTGTGTTACTAGTTGTTGTATTCTTTTTGTGTCCATGTTATTTGTTTTAAATCGTCTTCAAATGTGTAATAAGTTATTAAATGATATAGTATATAAAATTTGTAATGTTCTATTGCGCGGTGTATTCCTGCACAAGCTAGGTATTGTTCTAGTTGTATGTGTTCGTTTAGCATTTGTTGTAACTCTGTAATTGTTACCCCATTTTCTAGTTCGTATAATGTTAAGGCATAGTATTCATAAATTGTTTTGTGCATTTAAAATAAGCTGGTTTGTTGTTTAGTATGTATTTGTTGTTGCTTGCTTAGTTGCATTTGTAGTTCTTGGTGTGTACTACTATGCATTAAACAATGCAGTATAACACTTAAACAAACATTGCTGTTTTTTAATTCTAAGTCTGCGTTTATATTGTTTATTCTTGTTTGTATGCTTTTTAAATGGCGTTGTGTTTGTTGGCTGTTGCGTTGCTTGCGCCCTTGTTTGCCATCGCCTAGTATTTTTATTATAAATGGTTTTGCTTTTTTTATAAATGTACTATTGGTAAAGCGGTCACCCTCGTAAAATATTATGTGGTTATTGTTTTTTTGTAAAAACTCATCAAGGCTAGACATTACATTCATGGCTAGTTTATCACTGCCGTCAAACATATCACCTACGTAAGCACCTGTAACAATGTATTGGTCATTATGTAAATAACGTAACAAACCTACATTGTTTGCATAAGGGACTTGTAAACTATTTATAAGTTTTTTTATTACATAGGTTTTACCAACGCCACAATTACCTGTTATTAATATGTTTATTGCCATAGTGTATTTGTTCTAAAGTTGTTTTTATAGTATGGGTATTCGTGTTCCATCATTATTACTTGACCAGTTAAACGGTAATGGTTTTGTTTTTCTTTACAAAGTTTTAATTTACTAGGATTATGTTCGCAACGCAAGTATTTAGGTAAATATTTTTTACGTGCTGCATGAAATATATTAAATTTAGTTTGCCATTTTTGTTCAGCATGTGTTATGCGGTCGTAAAACATGTCGTTGTAAACATTAGGGTAACGCCTGTTTACTCTGTGCCAACCTTTGTAACAACATAAGGTGGTTTCAAGCGTAAAGTAATTTACAAAAGGTAGGTTAATATATTGTTTGGCTTCTTGCAATAGTAATTGGCCTTGCGTTTTTAATTGGTTAATAATGTTATCTGTGTATGTTACAGCGTTGCTTTTAGTCCAATCTAAGTCATCTCTGCCTAAAACCTTACATAAACCGTTACGGTGGCTTTTACTACCTTTTAAATCATCTAAAAATAATTCATTGCATTCTACGTTTAAACCCATAATGTTTAGGTATTCAATATAACTAAAGGCACTTAAACGCCCAAAGTATAAAAATTCATTATTAACCACTTGCCATAGTTTTTTAAAATTTGTATGCGCATTGTTTGTGTTACATGTATTGCTAAAGAACTCTGTTTGTGTTTTACCATTTAAAAGGGTTAAGTAATTTTGTATGCATTGTATAAAGGAGTTTTTAAAATAACGCCTATCGGTATCCCAACCAAATAGTTTGTAGTTTTGGTAAAACCATTCTTTTAATTTATGTAAGTTAAGTTTGTGTATGTTACTAAACTTTTTAAATATTATATAACTAGTTACTATGTTTTGGCTGCAACCATTTATAAAACATAACCAGTAGGCTTGTTCTTTATTTAATTTTAGTTCATTAATTATATGTGGTATTGCATAATATACCGCGCCAGCATGCCCCCTATATTTTGTATGGAATTTGTAAAAGTCCAAAAACACTTTGCGCCTGTATTGTGGTAGCCTAAAATCAAAACCTTGTTGTAGGTTGTAAATAGGTTGTACTTGTATTAAGCCTGTTGTTTGCAAAATAAATTAATTTCGTTACATAAATAACCTAGTGTTAAACGCTCGGCTTGTTGTGTGTTTAATAAAAAACCATATTCAGTTCCTTGGTTTTTAGTAATAAAACCTGGCCTTAACTTTGGCTTGTTTTTACAATAGTATTGTTGTAATAATTTTGTGCTAAATACATAACATTTGTTGCGGTCACCTATTACATAAAAACGTTGCTTTACTTTTTGGTCTTTAAATATACCACTAGGGTATGTAGCATGTTGGTAGCGACGTTCAACACTAATGTAAAGGTTGCCAGTTTTTTTAAATGTTTGGTCGTTTTTTATTTCCCAACCCTCGTAGTTTTCGCCTATGGTGTATTGTTCTTGTTTTGTTTTACAATGCGTTAAAGTAATGCCCCAGTATTTTTTTAGGTTCTGGTAAACATAGGTTTCAAATTGTAAACCTTTTTTTTGTTTTGTAATCATAATGTAAAATAACCTGTTTTATCTTGTTTAATATTTTGTAACTCTTGGCTAGGTTGACTGCATTTATACATGTATTCCCTATAGTATAAAACAAAACTTATACGCAACCAATCATCGCTTTTGTTTGTTATTTCAGTATTGCCATGCCATTTGTGTACATCAACAAATAGTACATCATTGTTTTGCATATCTATAGCAACTTTGTATTCAGGCAAGCAAAAGTAACCGCCATCATACGAGCCCTGGCGGTAGGTAACTAAATTGCCAAACCCCTCAGGGAAGTCGCCACTGTCTTTATGTACAGCTGTACGGAAGTTTTTATTTACTGTTACAGTTGTAAAACTTGTATCACCAATAACATAATTACGGTTTGTTCCATCTGCAATTGCTTTTTGTTTTTGGTAATGTGTAGGGCATAAATTACTATATAGGTAATCAATGTATTCAACAAACGGAATACCCTGTTTAAACTTATCAAAATACTTACGTGCAAATGCAGTTTTACGGCAATACTTTACCATTGCACTGCTATCCATATAACCTACGTTACCGCTATAAACTTTATTACCAACTGTTATGTTACTTACACTACCATCTTTACGTATGCGTTTATGGCTGCTACCACTAGCTATGCCACGCCCATCAGTGTATTCTATGCTGTCTTTAAAACTGTTGTAACCTAGCTTTAGTATGTTGTCAGGTATTGCATTTTTACGGTATCTAAATAGTAGTTGGCCGTTTAAATCATAACCGTCAGTATCTTGTGTTATAAGTGTGTTATAATGTTTGTCAGTTAAAAACGTGCCTTTAAATTTATCAGCTTGTTTGCCCTTGTAATGGTTTGCTAGTTTAATTGTTTTCATTTGCTTGTTTAAGTATTAGTAGTAAATAATCGCTGAGGTTGCCTTTTGTTTGCGCAGCTTCACCGTAAACTTTTTTCATACCTATTTTACATAAATGTTTAAATTGTTTTAGTTCTTGTTTGCTAAAATATAAAAGTGTGGTTGTTATTTCTACATCTTCTATAGGGCTGTTGTCAGTACCCCAATTGTCTTCAAATAGTTTCATTGTTTAATAGCTTTAAAAGTTTATGGCATTGTATGTATTTTTCACGCGCTTTTTGTTTATATATTTTTTTATATAACATAAAAGTTTGTTTTATATATTGGTATTTAGTTGTGCAATTTGCAAATATTTTTTCTGCATACTTTTTACCGTAGCCTTTACAAAAGTTAACATTGTCAGCACTATCACCCACTACCATTTGTGTATAAAAATTGTTTAGTGCTTGTTGTGGTGTAATGTCGTATATTTCTTTGTGCATGTAATGGTAGTTGTATATTAATGCCGGTAGTTGTTTGTAATCTTTGTCAAGGCTTACAATAATAATGTTATCACGCCCATATTGTTTTGTTAACTTATGCCAATAAATACTAATTAAGTCATCGGTTTCCATACCGCATGCGTTTTTACATTGCCATTGCTGGTTTAAATATTCTTGTAGGTTTGATAGTTGTTTTGGTAATTCTCTTTTTTTGCGGTTTAATTTATAAGTGTTATCTATTTTTTTACGGAAGTTACCCCTTGCACCACCAAACAATATAACCTGTTCAACTGGCCATTTTTCTTCTATGTAGTTTACAATAGACATAAACATTTCATCAAACTTGCCTTTGGCTTCTGTTAAGTCGTCGTCTACGTTTATACAACTTGCCCACAATAAACTATCTGTATCAAAAAGTACTAACATAAATTACCGTCTAATAAAGCAGCATATAAACCGTCTGATATGTCTTCGTAATCTAAGTCGTTAATAATGTTACTAACTTCTGCTTCTGGGTAGTCGTTTAAACATATTTTTTCAATATATAATTGCGCTGGAAAACCTGGGTGAAAATGGTCGCCAGGCTCGGCTTCTTCATATTCACCTGTAATTAACAAGGTGGTTTCGTAAAGTGTGTATTCAGTAGTAAATTTATGCTTTTTGTTCTTCATCTGTTTTAATGTTTAATATGTTTTCTATTTTATCTATTCGTGTACGCATTGACATTACAGCTACATATAAACTAGTTAATACTTTTTCCATTTTAGCCATGCGTTGTTGATGCGTATATTTCTTTGGTTTTTTCATAGTGTAATATAATAAACATTTTGTTAATTAAATTAATGTTTAACAAAATTTTAACATTTTACCATAGTCTGGCTTGTTGTTTATGTTGTTCTATTCGTTTGTTTGCTGCTTCAAAGTATTCTTTATCTATTTCGTACCCTGTTAGATCAAAACCTAAATTATGACAAGCTATAGCTATAGAGCCACTACCTAAATGTGTGTCAAGTATTGTGTCCCCCTCTTTAGCGTACTTCATTAAAAGCCATTCGTAGAGCTTTACTGGTTTTTGGGTTGGATGTATTCTTATTTCTTTGTTTTTCATATTGTGTTGCAACATTCCGTGCCACCTTAAAGATATTTTTCTAACAGCAGTTTTAAAACTACAATACGCAAGTTCACAATCTGCAAAATCATTATCCCCATTAACTTTATCCCATACTATCCAGCAACTACTGTTTGCTTTAGGTATGTTTTCAATAAAATGGTTTGCCCCAAAAATTATTTGATTTTTAGATACTCTTTTTAGTTCAATAAAGTATTCTTTATTTGGTGCTTTATCATCCCAATTTTTACTTCCGTAATCTTTAGACTTTGCAAGTTTAGAACGGCTTTTATTATTGTTAGAACTTTCGCCAATTCCATAAGGGGGATCAACAATAGCTAAGTCAAACTGATTGTCTGCCATCTCTTTCATAGCTTCCATACAGTCTTCGTTGTATATCATTATCTTGTTTGCTCTGTTAAGTATTTTCATTATAAATTCATTAACTCGTTTATAGCAATACGGCCATCTATAACAACGCCACATGCTATAGCTGGTTTTTTACCACGCTTTGCATAAGCCATTGCGTAACTTTCAAAGTCAATACCGCAACCAACTTGCATACCAAATACTTTAAAGTTTTGGCCAACAAAAAACTCTGTATAACATTGTGTATGTAAATGGCCTTGTACTGTACTTTGCATGTCTGCCTTGCATTTAGTACGTGCCGTTCCGGCTTCACCATGTATGTATTGTACACCATCAATTACATGACGGTCAACAAACTTCCAGCCAGGCACTTCTAGTACTTCTTTGTATGCTTTTATCCATTTTTTAGGTACTTGGCTTGTTTGTGCTTTACGCATTATTATACGGTCATGGTTACCAATTGTAACTATAGCTTTTGGAAAAGCCTTATACCAACGCCTTATACGCTTTATTGCTAGTTCAAGTTCATCAGCACCGCCCAGTGCTTCAGTATCAGTTTCATGGTAACTACTGTAGTGGTTGTCTATAACATCACCAATAAAAACTACTTTGTTGCAGTTGTATTTAGCATAGGTTTCTGTACAGTGTTCAAGGTATTGGTCTAGGCAAAATGGCTCGTGCAAATCACCTATAACTAAAACCCTATTAGCTTTGCTTGTAATGTTTTTAAAAGCCTTTAGCCTGTTGCCTTTTAAACGTGGTCTAATTTCCATAAGTTTTATATATTTTTTGCAACTCACTTATCATAGTACGTACACAACTGCTGCATGATGATTTTTGTTTTTTAGTTTGAAATATTCTATTATATATTTTTAGTAATTCGCCTTGCGTTTGCGTACTAATTACACCCTTTGGGTTATTAAAAAAAATGTTTAAATAATAGTATTCATCTTCTGCAAGGCATAAAGGTTTATTGTATTTAAATAAAGTGTTTAGTTTTTGTTTTCTAGCATCACAACCGCAATCTTCTCCAGCAACCCATTTAACTAGTTTTTTTATACCTGTTGCTTTTGTTATTTTTTCAACAGTATCGCCCAAACCCTGGCTTTGTGCATCAAAGTTTTGTTTCCAATCTTTGTATGCTTTTGTGCGTTTGTCTTTTGGTGGTTTCATTTTAATTTGTTAAAAATATTAGTATTAGTGTTAATATTAAGCCTAAATAACTTATGGCCGTTGCTTTTAATTTGTCTTCATATTTTTTCATAGTTTGTTGTAATCTTGGTTTTTATAATCTTGGTAATCTTCTGTGAATTTATCACGCATTAATTGCTTACCTTTTTTTAATGTATGAAATATATTTACAAAACTTATTCCAGTTTCTTTAGCCATACCCCTAATGCTTAAAGGTGTGTCTCTGTATATTTCAAATATGCGTTTGCTATACCAGTCCCAGTTGTTTAATTCTTTGTCCATTTTATTTATAAGTTTGCCAAATGCAACTTCTTGTTCTAGGTTATTATTAGCCGTAAACTTATGTAGGTTTTGTTGTGTAATCTCTTTAAAGCCATCATCTTTGTAAAAATCATCTATGTTAATTTTGTGTATTTTATTTTTATTAATTACATAGTCAAGGTAAATACTACGTAAAACAAAAAACATATAACCTTTATTAAGTTTACCCTTTTTAAATAGCTTATTAGGGTTGGTGTATTTGTGTAATTTAATGTAGGCTTCTTGTACAATGTCTTCGGCATAACTACCAGCACCAAATTTTTTTGCTATTAAAACCCAGTCATTATGGTATTTTGCTACCTGTTCAAGCCACTTCATTAAAATTCTTTTAAAGGGTTGTATAAATTATCTATAACTTGGGGCAACCCATAGTCGTTTATTTTAAAACTAAATTGCTGAAAACTATAACCTCTGCTACGTTTACAGGCAACAGATATCCAGCCCTTGTTAGAACTGTTTTTACTAAGTTGTATTTGCGTTTCGGTTTTCTTTTCTAAAAAACTACCTAAATGCCCAGTAGGTTTATCTACATTGCCAGGGTTTGTGTGTATTACAGTTATAATGTGACAATTATAAACTTGCGACCATTCCATAATCTTTTGCACAACCTCATTGCTTTGTTCTATATTGTTTACATCACCACATAAATCAGCAACGCCATCTATAACAACTAAGCCAACTTGACCTCTTTGTATTTTATTTTGTAAATAATATTCTATAAATTGTAAACGCTCCCTATGCCCTATAGTGCGCAAACCAAAGGTATGGTAACAACCCACATCATTACCCTGGTTCATGTCAATAACGCGCCTAAACACACGCTGCGCATGGTATTTACCTTGTTCAGTATCTATGTGAATTAGGCAACGGTTATCTCTATGCCCTTTTATATTGCAGCCGTATTTATTATGCCCACTTAAATAAACACTAGCTAATAAACTTATAAAGTAGGTTTTATGTGTTTTTGGTGGGGCTTGTACAAAACTAAAATTTCCATACGTACCTATAGGTATTGGCAATTCTATTTCACCTTTTATGGTTTTTATTTTATTAGTCCCTATAGATAATGCAACTGGTGGGTATTTAATTTTTTCTTGCGTATTTATAACACAATTTTTTTCAATTACTTCTAGTTGCTTTTTGGTTAGTTTTTGCATTTATTAAAAAGGTAAATCTATATCATCATCTGTTTTAATTGGTTCTTGTGCTTTTGGCTCTTCCTGTTGTTTTTTAAAAACTGGTAAGGGTTTTTCATCACTGTATAAAACAATACCATTACCAACGTATGTACGTGGTTGTTTGCCTTGCCTTTCTTCTTGCGATTGCGACAACCATGCGCTTGTTGTTTGGTTGTAATCGTTTGGTTCATCAGCTATGCCAATAGTAATATCAACGTATGTTCCTTTTTCACCTTTTACGTATTTGTCTAAAGGTATTTTTTTTACGTTTAATCTTGCTGTAATTAAGTGTGCCATATTATTTATTTGTTAAGGTTTGTAATTTTTCTTTTGTATTATATTTTGGTTTTTTAAAATCTTCAGACTCGTCTTCGCCAAATACGCCAAGCTGGTAAAAGCCTGTAACTTTTAAAACCGCTCTTGATAATGCTCTTTTTTCTGCCATTTCAGCTACATACCATGTATTAGTATTGCCATCTTTAAATGTACTGCCTTTTAAGGCACTACCGTAAGTTTCCATAACTTGTTTGGCATCTACATAACCAGTGGCTTTTATAACTGCATAATCTTTTTCTAATACTTTGGCTTCAAATTGTACTTGTATATTAGCTATGGCTTGTATTTTTTCAATACCTGACCTGGTAATAATAACATAATGTTGATGCTTGTAAACATCATCTTTTGTTAATTCATATTTTAAATATAATTCTTTAAGTGTTTGCTTGTTCATTTGTTTTATTTTTTAAATTTAATAATTCTGTTTGTACTTCGTTTAATTCGCTTTTTAAAAGTTTATTATTTAAATGCACGCTGTTAAAATGGAAAAACATTTCCCTTAGTTTACTTGCTAATTCTTTTAGCTTTCTGTTATTAGGGTTTGCTTTAATTAAACTTTGCATGCTTTTACTTAATTGCTCAAAACAATTGTTAAAATATATTTGTTGTAATACCTCTTCTTTAGTCTGCATCTTGAAATATAAACTTCTTTACTGCTTCCCTGTAACTATCTTTACAATCTTCGTCTAGTAGGTCTATAATTATTTTTTTTAATTCACCGTTAGATGACTTTAAATCTGTAATTTCTACATAGTATTCAATCACTAAATTTCTTAATGATTCAATTTGTGCTTCTTGAAATTCAAACATTGTAGTACGTGCTGTTTTTTCTTCTGTTTTACTCATAACTGTTTATAAATGTTTTATGGTTATTGTAAGCAAAATAAACAGATGCCTTTTTGTTGTGCGCTATTATTTCTGCTTGCAAAGGGTCTGTTATTCTAGCATATATTCTACCGTTTTTGTATAAAATGTATTCTTGTTTTTTGCTCATGTTTTTTATTTAAAATTACTTAAATAATTAACAACATTTATTATGTTAACATAACTTTAACAAAATTTTAACAGTTTAAAAAGGGTGCTGTTAACACCCTTAATAAAAACAAAATAAACAAGAATTATAGCAGTTTATCTACTAAATTATTATAATAACCTATTTTTTGTTGTAACTGGTCATTTGTGTATTTAACTATGTTTTGGCTTTTTAATAAAAGCTGTTCACTAGTTCCAGTTGCTATATTTTTATCCAACCAAAGGCTGAATTTGTATTGCTCACCGTATTTAAAAACATTACACCCACTGCATTGCACCTGTACATTTGTAGTGTCCCAACGCGTTGCGTAATGCCTACGGCTGATAAAATGACCGGCCTGTAATTTAGTCCAGTGGTCTACCTTGCCACATGTTACACAAGTTGCGTATTGGTTTTTAGCTTTACGTAATCTAATGTATTTACTAAATATGTTATCTAGTTTTTTTATTAGTGTTTTACGTTTTGGTTTTTTCATTATTGAATTCTACATAAAGTTATAACAAAAATTTTTAAATAGTAAAACTAAAATATAAACTAAATGTTAATAACTTATATTATATATTACGCGCGCGCATGTATATATATAATAATATAATATATTATATAATATTTTATATAATAAATTTATATAATAAATAAATAAATATATTAATAATTAATATTATAATTATATATATAAATAATTCAATATTTATCTGCCTTGACCTTTGTAAGTTTTTTTGTAACCTTTTGAACTTTTTAATCTTGATTGGTTTTTTGTGTGTGGGTGGCTTTTTCTTTTTGGTTTGCGGTAAATTGCTATTTGTAGTTTTTTAGGCATCGTCTATTTGTTTAAGTTTTTTTATTGCCCAGTTAATACCGCTAGTTCCACCCCAACCTAGCCAGGCAACGTAACCTCTATCTTTCCATGGGGTGCTTTTATATTCTGCACTTACTTCTGCATTTTTTTGGTGGCGTTTAAAACTTGCCATACGCGCTATTGTACTACGGCTTATGTTTTGGCCTTTAGCTAATTGATTGGCACGTGTCCAGCCAACGCGCGTCATTCCTTTAACTTCTTTGCCGTATTTGTCACGCCAACGTAATACCTTTTTAGCATTGTTTTTTGCGCTTGCAGGATAATCATTATAGGTTTTTAAATTATACTTAAAGGCATCTTCAAGTTCTAATAACATTAATAAGTTTTTTATATTATCCATTGTTTATTTTTTTATATTTTTCTACACCTCTGCTGCCAAAATAAGCTGCAATTATAATGCTAACAACGCTAGATATATCTTGTAAAGAATATTGTAAAAACCAACCAATTACATAGCTTAAACTAAAAAATATTAAAGTTAATGGCCGTACGTTTTTGCTTAACCAGCTGTCGCTTGTCATGTCGCTTGCCCACCTTTTGCTAACCTCTTGTAGCTCTATAGAGTCCATTTCAAGTAGTTTTAAGGCATGTTCTTTGTCTTGTGGGGTAATTTGTTTATCGGCTATAATTAAGTCCTTTACAACGCCTAAAATGCCAGAGTCAGTTAAATTATTGCCTAGGCTATTTAGCAAGCCCTTTTGGCCTATAAGGAACTGGCCAACTTTTGTATCTTTAAATTTCTTTTTCATGCCAAATAAAACTTATACAAATTATAAATAAATAAATATTGAGTTCAGTAAAATTGTTTTCTTCATCTGGTGGTAAATAACTAAAACCCAATAAAATACCAATACGGCTACGGTCAATTATTATGATGTCCATCTTGCTTTTTTACCCCTTATATCATAGTGTACAAAGGTATTATACAAACCCAAGCCACCTTGTAACATTTCGCCATTGCTAATTAGGTCATCTATATATTGGCGTACTATGTTAGTAGGTAATGCTTTTATAACAATATCAGCAGCTTTACCAAATTGATGTTGGCTGTTAGTTACACCACCAATTTTTAAATTATGTTCTGGGCAACGGTAACCACTATTTATTTTTATTGGTTTGTTTAAGTAATCCCGTAGGTATTGTAATTGGGTAGCTACTTTAGTAATGTTAGCGTAAACATCATCAGGCATTTGGCAACCACATTTACAATTAAATTCTTTTTTTGAAAAGTTTTTGGTCATAGCAAATTTTTATTAATATAATTAAAAATATAACTGTTTGTAGGTTTATGTGGTGCTCGCCACATGTTCCTAATAAATGTTTTATAAATTCCATATTTATTTTAAATTATTTACTTTTTGTTGCACTTCTTCTATGGCTACGTTTAATTTAAAAGTTATATCAGCTTCCCATTTATGAACTGGTTTTTTATTGCTGTAAAGTATTATTACAGGAAGTTTTTTAATTACTGACCTTGCTTCAAAAGATTGGTCTTCATACCAACCAAAATCTACTTTACAATTTTTTAACTTAGACAAATCAACATTATTAGCCCTATTCCACTTACTATTTATTTGCAATACCTTAATTACTTTTACATCTGTATCAGCTTTTACTGGTATTAAAAATAGTAATATGAATAAAATTAATCTCATTTTTTTGTCATTTCGTACAATCTTTGCTCAATGGTTTCTAACTTCTCAAAGTTTTTTTCTATTAAGTCCCTATTGGTTTTTATTTCGCTTCTTATAGCATTGTCTTTTAAATCGTATTCTTGCCTACTAATTACAGGGTCAGGTTTTTCCATAGCTGTAGCAATATCTGATTTTAACGCAAAATACATACTGGCTAAAGCAACAGCAAAACCTACAATTGTTGATATTGTTTTAATATCTAATGTAATTTGTGTTTGTTCGCTTATCTTATTCATTTTTCTTTTCTGTATATATCATAGCAAACTGCCATGGCTTGATCTTTAGGAAATTCAGTTAAAGCCTTGTTTAAACAACGCGTCATGAACTCACTTTGTTTTTCCCCTTTTTTTGGTTTTGGTAAAGGCATTATTCAACTTCTGCTACAGTGTTAAACGACCAACCAGCAAAAGTATGCACACCATTACTTTCTACTTCTATTTCTTTTGACAACCAACCATAAGGATAACTAACAGATGTTACTTCTGGTGCTACAACCATGCCTTCATCATCTAAAACAGCTTCTTCATCTATTTGTGTAAGTTCAGCTGCATTCCATAATACATCTACAGAGTATTTGCTTGATTGCTCACCCTCAGTTACTATATTACCCTCTTCATCGTAAACAGGTGGAACAGTCCATATATAACCTAATTTAACAACTGTATGTTTATAATTAGGAACATTATTGCCCTCTTCATCTTGTACACTTGGTAAAGCAGCTATTCTTGTTTCAGCTTGGTCTTGTGAATCAAATTCGTATTTTTTAAAGATATTTTTCATTTTATATTTATTTAACTTGTTAATGCTATTAGTTCTGAGTCTGTTAATGCTGTATTATACAATCTAAAATCTATGTTTTTTATAGCGTTATTTACAACTGCAGTATCTCTTCCACCACCGGATAAGTTTAGGTTATTTAAATCATTGGAAAAATCAGCCAGTGTCGACTCAAATTTTTGTACTCCATTTACAAAAACTTTAACATCATTTTGTGCTATTCTCATTGCTATTTTATAAACACCTTCAGTTGAAAAAACATTATTTATTGTACTGTCTACAGTATTAGAACTATTTTTCCTAACATATACCCTTAGATTATCCCCACCTTCAATACCCAAAAATACCCAATTACTTGCTGTTCCAGATTCATTTAAACTGTATCTTGTAGCTGTACTTGATGAATCAGACACAGACCCAAAAATTTGCATTTCTACATACATAGTTGATGGTTTTGGAATATTATATGGTAAAACTTGATAAGAAGCTTCTACAGCTCTTGTAACAGCACTACCAGATGTAGGAATATACGATGTAGCGTAACTGCCGACTTCGAGTTGAGCGCCATATATCTTAACACTTGTATCTAAAGTGTTTGTTTCAAGAAAACTTGACGTAGCAGATGTTATTAACATTGGGAAAAAATTTGCAGAACCACTTGTAAATGATGTTGCTGTAAATCCTATTCTATACCAACCATTTCCTAATTTTTCTATAAATCTATTAGACGTTGTATTTCCAAAACTGCCAATAGTTCCGTTTAATAAATTAAAATTACAATAATTTGTACTTCCAAATGGCGATCCACCCATATTTAATTGAAAGAAATTATTAGTTCCTACCTTTGCAAAAATTGAAAAAGTATAATTTTGCCCAGAAGATACTGTAACTGAATTTAAAATATAGTGAAGACCACTTGCACCATTTCCGACAATAGAATCAGCATTTGAGTTTCCATCTGGGCTTATTGTACTATTGCTTGTAATACTTGTATTAGTTTTACTCCAAGCAGATTGACTAAAATCTTCTGAATAAGTAATAGAATTAGTCCTACTAGGCTCTAACAATAAAGCACCTTTAGTGTTATTTAAATAATCTATTCTAGGAAAACCAGGTGCTACGGTTTCAATTAAACCTTGTTTGTTTACTCTTGTAGCTGAACTTGCTCTTGTAAAATCAAAAGGTAAAGGCTTATAGTTGTCGTTTTCGTCATTATAAGCTAAAGCCAAACCCTCTTGAGTTGCCCATTGTCCATTACCAAATTTAAATGTATTTGCCATAATTTATTGTATTATATAATTTTGTGATTCCACCATGTCTGCAAAACTTCTGTATGATGTTGAATATTCTAGTTGACTATCTGTTAATGCTTCGTTATATACTCTTATGTCTTTTGTTTTTCCGTAGAAAAATAAAGCTCCTCCAGAACCTTGTTCAAATTGTAAACTACTTAAAGTGTCTGCACTAAATATAGCTCCACTTGTATCTGTATGTCTTTCAACGCCACCAACCCAAAGAGCAAAATCATTAACTTTAAATTTAATTGCTATTTTACTAAATTGAGTTATATCGCTTGATGCATAATTACCACTTGCAACAGTAGAACCACCAACAACAACAAAATAAAATATTTGATTAGAAGTTGTGTTATATCCTGTTACTACTCTATTTGTGTTAGTTCCATCTGAAATAGTTATTCTTCTATTTGTTTGGTCGTTTGATAAAGCAGCTATCTCTGCATACAAAACACCTTCTGAATCGTTAAACGTACCTGAGTTTCCCGCACCAGTACAGGTTTCTGCATTTCTTGTTTCTGTTGAACCATTAGTGGGTATTACTGAGGTTGCATAACTTCCTTCTTCAATAGTCATTCCCCATACGTCAAATGTTCTATCTCCACTGTCTTCTACTTCAGTTACTCTAAATTGAAAACCCCTACTAGTACCACCATCATTTGTAAAAGTGTGTGTAAACCTTTGCCATTCGCTTGTCATATCAATAATAAAACCCGCTGGACCTTGTGAACCTGTATCTTTAGGAGATATTCTTACTCTTTTAGCACCACTAATGCTTTTTGCGTATAAACTAATTGTATATACACCAGTTGCTAGTAACGTAATATTTGATGTTAGCAATGCACCACCACTACCTACACTTGAGTTTGTGTACACTAATCTACTAGCGTTTAAAGTTCCATCAGGGCTTAAATAACCATAAGTGTCTACCATAAGGCCACCACCATAATTATAATGACCCCAACTTCCTGTTGTAGTATTACTTGATTGAGTAACTAAGTTTTCTCTACTAGGCTCTAAAAGCAAGCTAGGGCATTGTTTTGGTTTGCCTTGATATAGATCATAGTTTAATCTAGGTACGTGGCTATCTACGGTTTCTATTAACCCATCTTTATTAGTTCTGGTTGCATTGCCAGAACGTGCAAAAGTAAAATCTCCAGCCCCAGTATTAGGCAATACAGAATATAATTGTCGTGCGTTATATGCTGAGGGTATTAATGCTAAATTTGATGTTGCCATAATTATATTGTATAAGTTTTTTGCGCGCAGCCCATTGCTTCTGTTGTAGCATTGACATATTGCATTCTATTATAATAATTTAAAAATATTTCGTTGTTATTAGGGCTTGTTAAGCAAGCTAATTCTAAGTCAGTAAGAGCTTCTTTAAATACTGCTACCATTTTAGCATTTCCAAAGAAAAGCCTGTTTGAAGAAGTAGAATTTTCAAACTTTAATATATTAAGTGTATTATTTGCAAAAACATTTCCATTGTTATCGCTACCAACCTCAACACCATTTACCCAAAGAGCAAAATCATTTTCCTTGTATTTAAAAGCCACTTTTACAAACTCTGTGATGTCAGCCAACACATTACTAAATTCAGCTTGAAAACTACCATTAAATAAAAAAGCGTGTAATGTGTTACTTGGAGTGTCATATTCTATTGTAATTAATTCTGCTGTATTTGATGAATTTGAAATAGTAATTCTTCTTTCTGTATTATCATCAGCTAAAGCCTTAATTTCTGCATAAAGAACTCCCTCTGTTGAATTTATTAAGTCGCTGTTTCCTGCATTGTTTGCTGCATCTGCACTACGAGTAACTGCACTTCCTGAAGTGTGTATTAGAGATGTTGCATAGCTTCCCTCCTCAACTTGTGCGCCATATAAATATAAACCACTACTACCATCTCCTTGATAAGCAGCACCTCTTGATGCAGTAGGAGAATTCTGTAATGAAAGTAAAGGAGTTCCTGTATTTGTAGAAGTAGCAGTAAAAATTATAATACACCTGTACCAATCATTTGGCA
>Ga0187217_1000161_pt1 | contig 26170 bp, 34 predicted proteins | sample 15SPOviralmetaG_FD_130165 | JGI IMG/M metagenome (GOLD analysis project Ga0187217, IMG submission 130165) | Marine viral communities from the oligotrophic San Pedro Time Series (SPOT) site, San Pedro Channel, CA, USA - 15 SPOT_SRF_2010-09-15... | ecosystem: Environmental > Aquatic > Marine >... | reverse complement strand
CCCATCACCCTCACCGTCGGCCCCCCCGGCACCGAGGATGCTGGGCGACTTCGAGTTTTCGACGTGGCGGTTGAAGGTCAGGTCCAGCAGCCCGAGGCTGGTGCGGCTGGTGCCGCTGGTGCCGCTGGTGCCGCTGGTGCCGCTGGTGGTGTGGAAGAGAGTAAATGAGGAGAATATAATAACAATTTGTAATTTCAATAATAATATTCTTATTTAAAGCATATAATATCATATAAATATATGACAAAAACATTATATTGCATAAGACACGGTATTGCACTACATAATGTATTATTTAAAAATATTGGTGAAATGGCATATATTAAACATAGAGATACAAAATTAGTAGAACAAGGAATAGAACAAGCTAAAAATTTAGGGAAAAAATGGCAAGAAAAAGATAATATTGATTTAGTTGTTGTTTCACCTTTAACTAGAACCTTAGAAACGGCAACACATATTTTCAATAATAGTGATACACCTATTATTGCGATTGATTCGTTAAAAGAATATCCACAAGCTACTCAAGAATGTAACCATAGAAGAACAGTTATGGAATTAAAAACAGAATTTACAAACATTAATTTTAATGAAATACTTCAAAATAAAGATCAGGAATGGAGAGATTTAATATATAATGATGATTTTGAAATTAAAAAATTAAAACATAGGATATCAAGTTTTAAAACATGGATTAAAAATAGACCAGAAAATAAAATTGCTGTTGTTGGACATAGTTCATACTTAAATATGATGTTAAATGGATTTGTTGATGATGAAACAAATGAATTAAAACACTGTCATCCTTATAAATACTATATTTAATTAAGATTAGTGCGTATAATAATGGAATGGATAAACTAGTGAGAATTTATATGATATTTTTTACACTATAATAAATAATAAATTTAAATATTAAATATATAAATTTATTAACTAATATGGATAATGAACTAGCAATTGTATTAAAAAATAATATTAACGATGTTGTAACAGATTTTGATAAAAAAGGTGAAGAATTACTAGAAAAAAATAATTTTTTTAAAGATTTAACAGAAATTATGTCAGATAAAAAATTTATGAAATTTTTTAATAAATATTTTAAAACTATGCAAGATATTAAAACAACTGTAATTTATATGAAATTATATGACCTATTCAAAGAAAAATATAATGATATATCGAATAAAGAGATATCAAATTATGTTAATATATATTTACTCCATAAAACCATGACAAATTCTAATTTGAGAACAGCTATGATATCAGCTACTATTAAACATTTGGAAGATAATAAAGAAGATATATTAGAAATTGCTAGTAAAGATATTAATAAAAAATTAAATTAACAGAAAAATATTATTTAAAAAATAAAAGTTTTATATATAAATGAGTATTTTAAGCATTGATGTTGGTATGAAACATTTAGCATATTGTGTAATTAAACCCACAAACAATAATAATTATGAAATATTAGATTGGAATATAATAAATTTATGTAGCGATAAAATTTATCCAAAATGCATGAATAACTTAAAACCTTGTAATAAAGAATCAAAATACTATAAAGGGGAAAATTATTATTGTAAATTACATGCTAAAAAGACAAATTATTTAATACCTACATCAAATCTTAAAATTAAAAATTTAAAAAAAATGAAAGTTCATGAATTAAAAACAATTTCAATAGAAAGAAACTATGATATTGAAAAAAATAGTAAAAAACAAAATTATATTGATAAAGTTTTAGAAGACTTATCAAATAATTATTTGAATGTAATAGAGAAAGTAGATAGTAGAGATATAGATATTGTTACATTTGGAAAAAGGATTAAAACATGTTTTAATGATATAGTTAAAAATTATAATATTAATTGTTTATTAATTGAAAACCAAATAGGTCCGTTAGCATTAAGAATGAAAATGCTTCAAGGGATGATAATGCAACATTTTATTGAAATTGATTGTGAAACTATAAAAGAGATATCACCATCAAATAAATTAAAATTATTTATGGAAAATAATAAAAAAACGACATATTCAGAGAGAAAGAAAAAGGGAATAGAAATTACTAGGAATATATTAAATACAAATACTTTATTAAGTAATTGGTGTGAATATTTTGATAAACATAAAAAAAAAGATGATTTAGCAGATTCTTTTCTCCAAGCTTTATGGTATATTAAACAATAATTAATGCGTCTTACTTAAAATAATAAGTTCTATATAATTCATAATGAATACCCCAGAAATTATTAATATTAATGAAATTAGTGAAACAGGAAAACTACCAAGTTTATCCGTAACAGAAGACAATGATATGGGAACTATTAAAATTAACAATATCCCCCCTATTGATACAAGCACACAAAAATCTGTAAATTTCGGACCAGGTGCTGATCTCTTAATGAATCAAGACAAAGCAAATAAACAAGCTTCTCCGAAATCTGATATTAAATTAAGCGAATTAAATTCTTTAGATGTTGACAATAATGATAGTAAGGGTATATTTGATCCTAAAGACAATATAAAATTTAATATAGGTTCTTCTATAAAAACAGAAAAACCTTTAGAAGAAATACAAGAGTTAAAAGAATTTAATGATATTAAAATAGGGGTGCAAAATAGTGAATTACCCGGTAATAATAAAAATGAAACATGGGATGATTTTAAAAAATTTAATGAAATCCCTGTTGATCCGGAAATAACGCCTCCTGAAAAACCGAAATTATCAAATGAAGAAGTTTTAAGACTTAAATTTTCATATATAAGAAAATTAGAGGCTTTGGAGAAGCAAGGAATTACGGTAAGTAAGAAATATAATATGGATGATAAATTGGAAGAAATGCAAGGTGAATATGAAATGATTAAAAACGAGGTTTCAAAGAAAAACTCAATTAAGTTTCAAGCAAAAATGTTAATGGCATTTGTTTCTGGTATTGAATTTTTAAATAATCGCTTTGATCCGTTTGATATCAAATTAGATGGTTGGGGGGAATCAATAAATGAAAATGTAGATGAATATGATGAGGTATTTGGTGAATTACATGAAAAATATGGAAGTAAAGCTAAAATGGCACCTGAAATCAAATTATTATTTATGTTAGGTGGAAGCGCTGCCATGATACATATGACAAATACAATGTTTAAATCTGCTATGCCCGGAATGGATGACATTATAAAACAAAATCCTGAATTAATGCAACAATTTACACAAGCAGCCGCAAATACAATGGGACAACAAAATCCTGGATTTGGAAATTTTATGTCAAATATGATGCCTCGGGGAGGAAATGTAATGCCTCCAATGGGATCTCCACAAAACCCATCTGTTTACCAAACAACAAATTCGCCACCATCTCCAAATATTAGAGCAGGGGTTGGTAGTAGACCAGATATTGATTTTGCTAGAGAAGATAAAAGCGGTCCAAAGAAATCAGCTCGAAGAGAGATGAGGGGACCTAGTAATTTAGACGATTTACTATCAGGTATAAAAACAAAACAAATAAATATTAAGGAAAAACCTGACGATTCAAGTACAATAAGTGTTTCAGAGTTAAAGGAAATGCAAAAAGATAATATTCAAAAAAAATCAAAAAGAAAATCTAAATCAGAAAGAAGTACTATTAGTTTAAACCTTGGCTAAGATTTAATAATCTCTCTAAGATTTGTTTCATTTGAAACATTTTTAATAATTCTTGTTTTGTTTATATTTTCCTGTTTTTTATCAGAGCCACCAACCAAAGATCTCACAATATTAAAATATTCTTCTAATTTCTCTTTACTATTTTCATAATTTGGGTTTTTTTCAGTCCATTCTTTTAAAATTTTATGTTGTTTTGTAGTTATATCATCAATTGATTTATCTATTTTTTTATTGTCTTTATCTCTCTTCCATGCATTATCATCCTTAACATAAAAGCTCAATCTTTTAGTGTCTGAACAATGTAATGGTCTTTGAGACGGTTCTATGTCTGTTAAATTTTTCATTAAAATATTACTAACACCTTTAACATAACCATATTTACCTGAATATTCTAAATCTTTTACTGATAATTTAATATTATCAATAAAATCCTTAAAATTCATTGCATTTTTACATGTTTCGTTTAAAAAAACATTGATATTAATATTGTTTGTATTATTTATTTTTAAATTTTTTAATTCTGTTTTTAACTCTTTATTTTCTTTTAAAATGTTAGTTAACATATCTTTAATACTTGGTTCATTCGTATCAAATTTTACTAATTCTCTCTTTTTTTTATTTGATTCCTTAATATCTATATTATTATTTAAATAAATTATACATTTTTTTATATGTCTTGAATAACTGCTATTATGCTTGTATTCTTTTCCACAAATACATGATATTTTTTTATTAGTGTTAGTGATTTCTATGCTGTCATTTATACTTTTATGTTTATTTGTATTTGTATGTTGTTCAAATAAGAATTTTGTATTACATGAATAATTACATTTGCAACAAAAAAACTTATTTTTTATATTTTGCATATTTTGCATATTTTATATTAAATAATTAGAAAAATAATTTTAAATAAGTTTTTATTTTCATTTTTTTGTTGATTCCAAACCTTCATGGTTTGGCTTACAAATAAAATAATTGTTGATTTCCAAGACTGAATAAAAAATAGCATATTTTTAATTAGCATTAATTAGCATTTTGCGACTTTTTTTATCCTTACCATAATTTTCAAATATACTTTTATAAAATTAAATCATTAATAGTTAGTTTTTGAAAATTATTTTTTTGTTGATTTCAAAAATCGCGAAAATGCATATTTTATTGGAAACCCAAAAAGTCCCAAAATGCATATAATATGCAAAAATTAGCATTTATTAGCATTTTTCATTTTAGGTAAGGGTCGAAGTTTTACAAAAATCACGTTTTAAAATCAATAAAAGTAACAATACAAAAAAAATAAGTTTTGTTGAATTTGAAAATATGCAAAATATGCAAAAATTAGCATTTTTGTTAGCATTTCCAAAATCTTAAAAAAGTTTCCAAAAATAACGCATGTAGGGGGGATTTTTTGAGTTTTATAAAAACCTACCTACAAGTTTCTAGATAATTCCAAAATTCCACTTTTTTTGGAAAGTCTTTGTCGCATATATCAATTTTGGACATTTTAAAAATGTCCATTTTAAAAAATCGCGAGAATAGTTTTTTCAAAAAAACGAACCTTTTTAACCATAACACTGAATAAGATGATAAATTAACAAAATAAATTACATTCAACATAAAATTAAAGCATGTTTGGTTTTACCCCAAAATACAAAAATATAAAATATAAAATATAAAAATTTATATAATTTATATTTTATACATATATATATATATATATATATGACCAACCAACCAGTATTAGAACAAAAAAGTTCCGATCCAGATGATTGGGAACTTCTTGACTTAAGTCCGGAAACACAAGCACGAATATTACAACAACAACAACGACAACGACAACCTAAAAAACAACCTAAAAAACAACCTATAAAAAAAACTAAAAAGTTATCAAAAAGCGAAGAGCTTTTACTTGCCCTTGATACCGATCCTAGGTTTCGACATCGTGCATTATTACCTAGACCACCACCAGCATCTAATGATAGTGACGATCTTGTTGATGTTATTGAAAAACAAGAAAAAGAACGAGCTAGAGCAGCATTAAATTCTTCGAAGAAAAAAGAAACATCATTACTTAACCGTCTTGCTAATGTGGGTTTAATTAGTAAAAGTGCGTCTGGAAAAAGAAAAGGGACTAGAAAAAGAAAGGGGGCTAGAAAAAGAAAAGGAACTAGAAAAAGAAAAGGGACTAGAAAAAGAAAAGGGACTAGAAAAAGAAAGGGGACTAGAAAAAACTAAAGTTTAGGCACAAAATCTTTTGGTATGGGATTAATAATTAATTTTGCAGGAGTATCTGGTCGCTTATTATTAACTGTTGTATCCATATAAGATTTAATATAATATCGTAATGAATTTATATCACCACGTTGTATTAAGTGTGTAATATTTTTATCATCATTTTCTTCATCCGATAGGTCACTGAAATTAAATATCAAATTAGATGAGTCAAAATGTTCTGAAAAATCATTTCTTATATAAAACGATACTTCGTCACAATTATCATATATTGAGGATTCAAACATAATAATAATAAATGTATATATTTATATATCTTAAAAATATACACTAATAAAATAACTTATTTCTTTCCAATATGTAATTGGTCTAAAATATATAGTACATATGAATCACAATGACCACGTATATTATTAAACGCTTCAGTAGCATCTTTATTATGATATTTTTCAAGGATTTTAGAACCGCCTGGATGAATTTTTTTATATTTAGTTACATCAAACAAATTATCATCTATTATAATAATTGTTTTTAATTGAGTTATTTCTGTTTTTATTTTTTTTGTATTATCACTCATAATTTTTAATTATATTATTTTTAATTTTTTTTGTTGCATGAACAATTACAAGGCTTATCAATAACTTCTATATCGTCATCATCGGTTGATTTGGATTTAATTTTTAACTTTTTATTTTCTTTAATATTTGTGGTTTCAGAATTTTTTTCTTTTTTAATGTTAGCGTTAATAAATTCTATTTCTGTTGATTTTTTGTTATCTATTTGTATAAATAAACGCTTGTGTTCATATAAAAAACTAAGTTTTTGTTCATTATTAACACAATTGTTAATCAAATCATCAATAGTTTGTAAATTAATAGAACCATTTATTGTATCTATATTGGGATCATTAAATATTTTTTTTAGTGATGTTTTATTATGTAGTAGTTTAGTTTCGTATGTTTTAACTGTTAAATCAAAAATATCTTTAGAAGACATAATAGTATTCGTTAATTTATAAGTTTAAGTTGTTTAAACAGTATAATAGTTTATTTCATAGATTTTCCAATATTTTTTCCAGTTAGGTGTGTATTTAACATTTTACCCATTTTAACAAGGATCATCTTATTGGGGATAGCCTTACCGGATTCATAATTTTGAATTACAGTAGGTTTTAAATTTAATTTTTGAGCTAAATCTTTTTGCGATAGTTTTGCATTCATTCTCGCCTTTTGAATAATTTTAGAAACACTATGTTCTATCTTTTTAATTTCAACTTCTTCATTTTCTAATTTACGCATGCTTACGGTATTTTCATAATTTACATTTTTTTTATTAGTATGCTTTTGGGTTGTAAGACCTTTGGCTTTTGCTTCTTGGACGGTTTTAGGTACGCGTTTTTTAAAAACAATGGGTTCCCAATCTTGATGACTCATGACTACTTATATCTGTAAATATATTAAATTAGGTTTAATATATTTCAATTTATTATTTTTAATCCCCCCCACCATCTTCGTCATCTCCATCACCTTCAGCTTCTTGTTCCTCAGCAGTAGTAATTTCTGATGAGATAATTTTAATTCTATTTAAGCATCTATCAGAAAAATTTTTATTTTGTTCTAAAAATTTGGCTAATCTCTCTATGTATGATGTAAATTCTAATGCTAGTTTTTGTTTTTGTCCCTCCAAATTCATAATTAAATTACCTACACTGAAACCACGTGTTTCGCGTTCTTTCGCACGATTTATTTTAACATCAAATGAGCCAATATCGTCTGCCAACTCTCTTAAATTACTTGTTGTACAGTTAATAAGTGCAAAAATTTCATTCATATCATATTTTGCAAATGGATCTTCTATTTCAGCGGGTTCTCCTTCAACGGGTAAACCATCGGCGTCGGTGGCTTTAGGATTGGGGATCATTTGAGGAGGATAAGGTGTCATATTTCTAAATTTACGTGATTTGACAGCTTCACGTGTTGAACTAGTTGGTATTTCTTCAATGGCAAGAGCACTTTCAATAATATTATCGCAATATTTGTATAAATCTCCATATAATTTTTTAATATAAACATTTTTCATATGGACGAAGAAGTCAAGATCAATTTGTAAAGAATCTTTTTGAAATCCCAAGGTATCCAACGAAGTTCCTACATCATAACCTCGTGCTTTATCAGAGAGAACATCCTTCTCAAAATCTTTTATAGAAGCAACATCAGATTCTAAGTTACCAATAAATTTGTCCATTTCAGCGTATTTGCTATTAACAACATTAAGGGTGGCGTTATAGCCGTCAGAGTCTATTTTTTCTCTAAGTTGTGAGTCAGTGGGCTTGATTGCCGTCATTTTAATTATATAATAGAAAATAAATTATGCAAATATTATCCTTACATATGTCTAGTATATAATTAAATAATTAAACAACAGTTTTTACAGTTTTTATTTAATAATAACATATAATACAAATTAATATAAATATTACAAAGTGTTTGAATCTCAGAATTTAATTGGTATTTAATTGGGGATCTATCCCCGCATTCTCTAAAAAAATTAAAGCTTTTTTTTTAATTTCTTTAAGATTGTTTATTTTTTGGGCTATTAAAACAGCTTTATCTGATTTTACAGTTTCGCTATATATTTCTTTATTTTTTTCTAATTTTGTATTTTCATTTACAACCCTTTTTAAGTCATTGACAATTTCAGTTAATCTTTGAATTTGATCATCAATTTCTCCTTCATTTCTAGCAATAAAATCTGTAACTTCTTTTGCTTTTTTTTTTAAATCCTTGTCTTTTAATGTTTCATTAATATTTTTTTGCTGTTCTAGTTCTTTTTTTAATGTTAAAATAGCAGCTTCCATGTTGGTAGAATTATACGATGACATACTTTTTAAAATATTACTCTTAGATTCCATTATATTATAACTTGTTAGAAAAATCTTCAACTTGTCTTAAATGATTTTTATATTTTTCATTTTTTTGAGCCTTTTCTAATAAATTTTTAGCCTTTTCAATTTCTTCTTTACTGATAACCCCGTCTTTATTCTCGTCTATTAAATCTTCGTATTCTCTTAATGCTTTTGGTAAAACGCAGTAACTACTTTTTTCATTAAATAAATGGTCGGTTAAAATAACAAACACAGCAGACATTACCAATGCGATTATCAAATCTCTTGTTCCCATCCAAATAATTGAGAAAATCAATAGTTGTCTAGCAATACTTGAACCTAAATAAGCTTCTTGTGATTTACTTAATTTAATTGTTATATATTTAGAACCAATATTTAACATTATCATAACAACTCCGGCAAAATATTTACTTTTATTTATTTCATTTGTGTATTCCATAAATTTATTAAATTTATCACGAAAGCTTCCTTTTTTAAATTTTTTACCGTTACTTAAAAAACCAAACATCACTTATATTAATAAAAGAAATTTTTAAATTAATATAAATTAAGCAGAAATATACTTTATAGAATCAGTATTTATTATTTTTAATTTGTTATTTCTTTTCCTGCTTCAGCTGTTGATTTTGTAGCATTAATTTTTAATTCGCCGTCTATAGAGTTAATATCATTTTGTGTTACATCAACATTTTGTTTTATATTATCTTTTAATGTTTCATAATTATCATTTGACATACCTTCAATGTTTTCATACATTAATACCATCATTACTAAAGCGGCTAATAATCCTGCAAGTTTTCCCATTCTATGTGACGCAAATATTACACCAATAACAAGTAATGTTTTTCCTAAAACAGTGTTAGAATATCGTGTTAATTCAGAAGGTTTAAAATATAATACTACTAAAACCGCAATAGATACCATTATTTCTAAATTGTATTTCATTTTTCTATAAATAATAACAATATATTTTTATGAAAGTAATAATAAATTATTATCTCTTTTTTTTATAAGTAATGACTAGTACTTTAGGATATTCAATAATAGATGATTTAAAACATGAAGATGAAAATAAAAATAAAAAAGAGAAAACAAAAGAAGCATTCACTGCATCTAAAACTCGTAAAAATAAAACAGTTAAAATGCGTGAGGGTGTGACAAATAAAAAAGCTGTAAGCTTCCTAAATTCTTTAAAACCATCGGTTGTCGATGCTAATAGTGATGATGAAGATGATGGTTTAAGTAATTATGACCCATCTGATAGTGCTAGAAATAATGTAGATGACCCCAGTGAAACCAATGAACAAAGAGATATGTTAAATGAGGGTTTAAACCAACAAAATGAATTTATTTCAAGACAAGAGAATTTCCAAAAAATGCACCAAGAAAGAAAAGACAATTTAACACCTTATTTAAGCGAACTTAGAAATTATACGGATTATCAAAGTCCTAATAATAATTATACAAATGAAAACAGAAATGTTATGCAAACAGAAAACGATTTAATGAAAAAATTAAATTATGTAGTTCATATGCTAGAAGAACAACAGGATGAGAAAACACAAAGTATAACAGAGGAATTAATATTATATACATTTTTAGGAATATTTGTAATTTTTGTAGTTGATAGCTTTTCAAAAGTTACTAAATATAAGAGATAATTTATTCTACTATGAATATATTCTTTGATTTTAAAGGACGAGTGGCAAAATTATAAAAATAATAGCAAGATAATATTTTACCTTTAGGAGAGAATTTTCTTAAAAGAGATTTAATAATAATATAATTAAATGATGTATTTTCAAAATTAATTAGATCAAATTTTATTTTTTTTTTTAACAATACTACAGTATTGGAAACAGAATCTTTCAATATTTCTTCATATCCATCTTTACAATATGAAGCAATACAATTTATAACAACTAGGTTTTTAAAAGATATGCATGTTTTTTTATATATTATAGTTCCAATAGGGTTGATACCGTCTTTAATTATAAATATAAAAAGTATATTTTTATCAATTAAATTTTTAATATTTACAAATGATGGAATTATAAAACAATTAAAATTATTTTGAATAATAGAAGAAAAGTCTTTAAAAATCTGAAAATTGTAAGATTTAATAATATGACAAGAAATATTTTGAGGAATAAAGATATTTATTTTATTTAATTTACTACTATCAAAAGAATAAGAATTATATATTGTAAGGGGGACTAATAATTTAAGTTTCTTAGATCTTTTAAATAAGAAAATGGGTGCGGCATTTAATTCTCTAGATTTTAAATAATGAGTATAAATCTGGTTATATCCAACATTTGAATTATTATATTTATCTCTAATACATAAAAAGTCCATAAATGAAATAAATATTTTTTGTTTATTGATAAAGCCACATAATAAACGTGTTGTTAAACACCCAATTATTTTATTATTTAATAAATCATATTGAAGAGTAATGTGAGAGAATTTTTTTTGATAATTTAAATTTTCTAATATATAATTTTTATCATAATTATATTTTACGATTTCTTTTGGATTTTGAAAGTGGCTTTGGATGAATGAAACCAGTAGTGCCTTTTTTTCAGTTGACATATTGCTGGTTGTTTCGCAAACAATGTTTTTATCATAAAATTTATTTTTTTTTGGTAATTTTATATGAATTAATCCTGGTGGAAACAACCAATACCATATATTATAAAAATGAAAAATTGGTTGTGTAGACCAAAATCTATTAAATAATCTTAATATAATAAATAAAAACAATATAATTGATATCAAAATATAAATGTAATACATATTAATGTGAAATAAAGTATTTTAACTAAAGATACTAATTAATTTACTTAAAATACAAACGTTGTTATTATAAAGTTTAATGAATTTATTCAAACGTTATTCGGTTTTATCAAGTTTAATAATATCTTGTTCATGGATAATTGTAATAACATTGATATTATCGGTTTATACCTCAAAAAAAACAAACTTTTTAATGTTTGGGCCTTCAAATAAAACAATATTCATAGATTTAAAAATAGATACATGGGAAAAATGGTTTTTAACTATGGTATATTCATTTTTATCACAGTGCGTTCATTCGTATATTAATTCTACTTTATATCCATTTATGGTGAATGTTATTCGAGATTATAAATCAGAATGGAATGATACAATGTTAAAAGCGCAAATGATTACCTTAATTTATAAACTATATTATTGGTTTCATGAAATTTGTGAAATTTTTTTAGTTTTAACTTTACAACTCCAATATTATTTACCATCATTGTTAGCCGATATCATTGTGGGAGCATTAACAACAAGAAGATATATAAAAGATAAAACGAACGATTTTGAGACAGAAAAATATTATTATACCAATTATAATAATAATAATAATAATAATAATTATGATAATTATGATAATTATGGAACTATCGTTTATAATAGAATTTAGTATCCTAGATTTGTCTTACATTTTACACAATAAACCATATTTGATAATTTAGGAAAACATTTATCCTTTATTTCAATTAAATTTTTTGATCTTTTTTCACATATAGCGCAAATTTCTTTATTTGAAATTTTTTTTAAATTTTCTATATTTGGCAATAAAGCTGAACTTTCATTATTATTTTCAATGTTCTTATTATTTTCAATATTATTATTTTTAACAACTTTTAAACAATTCCCCATATAATAATTTAATATTAAATAATCTCTCTTGTTAATATTAAATTATTGTCTTTTATTTAATATTTTCTATTTTTTTTTCTATATTCTTTATCAAAAACACATTGATCGCATAATATATTATTTCCAAATTTACCATACCAATGTATTTTTAAAAGTTTTTTAGAACTTACATTTTTATTTTTATATCCACAATTATCACATTTTCTAATTCTATTGCAATGACTAAGTTTATTTTTAAAATTATCTAAATATTTATTATCATGATAACAGTCGATGCATATGTTATGTCCCCCTAACAACCCGTGATGATATACTTTAAATATTGCTTTTTCGCCGTATTCTACAAAACAAACTTCGCATGTTACAGGTATCATATTTCCCATTTACAAAATTGTAATAAAAATATTATTACTATTAAAATAATTCTACTTACATTAATTTTCAGATAATACTTTAACAATACTTTTTTTCATTGTAAAAAGATGATTTTTTAATATATCCTTTTCTTTAATAGTTTTATGTAATTTATTTTTACTAGTATTTAAATCATCAATTAAATTATTATTATACTTTACAATAGTTTTATTATCTTGTTCTAGTATTTTATATTTTTTATTTTCTTCGTAATGCATTATTCCATGCGATATAGACAAAAAGTCTGTATCAATTGTTAATATAGAACCATTATTAATTTTTACCTGTTCAGTAATTATTTTTTCACTTTTAGAATATTTATCTTCATCTTTTATTGTTAAATAAAACGATAAATGTTTTTTAACATCGATATTAAATAGAAAAGATTCATTCCAAACAGGTTCATTATTATTCCACTTTACCATAGTTCTACGTTTTTCTTCTCCAAGTTCAATTTCTACATAAAGATCATTTTTAGTTAACCAGTCACAGTTTTTAATATTAGTAATTAATTTTAAGATTGAAATACAATAAGACATATATATTATATAAAGAGTTATTTTTATACAATTATTTTTATTCATTATGTAAAAATATTCTAACTATAAATATATATGGTTAAACGTAGTCGAAATAAAAAAGGTGGAAATAAAACTATTGTTCATAATTTAATGGTTATTAAAAATGATATAGATCATGTTAGACAAAGTAATCAAGAGAAATTAATAAGTATAAAAAGAAACATTATTCAAACACTTGTAGAACTAGATAAAATAGGTGTAGGTAAAAGTAGTAGCACAGGGCGCGGTAAAAAACGTAAAACAAATAAAAAACGTAAAACAAATAAAAAACGTAAAACAAATAAAAAACGTAAAACAAATAAAAAACGTTAAAAATAGAAAACCTAAATATATAATATGAATATTGTATCTACAGATTTATTATTAAATATATTAAACTATAATTATAATATTAATATATTATTAAATAAAGAATATTACGTTTTTTTAAAAAAAATTCGTAATAATTTTAAAGATAATCCTTTAATTTTAAAATATAAACTAGTAAAATGTAGACAAAAAATGGGACATCAAAATACAAATACAAATTTGCATTATCAAAGAAGTCCTAGTATTAGAGTAATGGAAGAACAAATATATAAGTTAAATGGTAATTTATCTTTAGGAAAAATTATAAATAGTAATATAGATATATCACCAGAATTAAAAGAAAAATTAATCCCCATATCAGAGAGATTTGTTTATCCTTACTACTTATGGACTTATTATCCAAATATATATATATTAATATACTGGGAAATTTTTGAAATTAAAGCTGTAAATATACAGAGAGCAACAGTATATAGTCAATTATTTTAATAATTAATCTGTCTTTTGAAATTGTTGAATACATTCGTAAATTTTAGCAGATTCATTAATAGCAAAAATACCACGTCTTTGTGCAATACCCAAAAATCCGACGATAACATTTAAAGCTGTATTATCATCATTAATTTCAACTTTTAATAAATCAATCTTATCTTCAGTTGTTCCAACGTTTGGTGGTGAGGTAGTTGTTGGAGCTGGTTCATTATTTCCATCGTTTGATACATTCGTATCGGTTTCTGTAATATTTACACCTACTTTATCTTGCCCTGACATTATATTTATTTATAAAAATTATCTTTTAAATAGAAATTTAAATAATTATTTTCTAAAAACCATATTTTGAACTTGACTCATTTTATCTAATTTTTCTATAGTATTTTCTAGATTAGTTTTTTTTGTTATAGAATTATTAAATAAATAATCTGTTTGTGGTTTAATCTCTTGTTTTTTAACTTGTTTATATAAAACATTAATTTTTTTTTTAACTAAATCTATTTTTTTTTCATCTGTGTAAATAGGTGTTTTCATATTTGAAATTTCGGTAGTTATTAATAAAGCATTATACATTAAAAATCTTCTTTTTTTTTTACATGCTGTAGAATATTTTATTGAAAATAATTCTAATAGAGCTTTAACTATATTTAATATTAAATTACTTTGCTTACTTGCTTCAAATAAAATAATCTCCCATATTAACCATATTATATCTTTTGATAATTTGTTATCAACAGGTGCTATAAATCTAGAAGCACATACTATACCATTTTTATTATTCTTTTTACAATTAGTTTCAAAATCTATTAACCATTCATACCAATAACAACAATCGTGCGTTTTTTTTGTAACCAAAATATTATAAGCGAACTCATTAATTGCTATGAAAATTTCCTTTGGGTCATCTTTTTTAAAAAAAGTATTACCATATTCAATACTATCAGCTTTTAATTTTTCAGAAATATTATGAATTATAAAATCTGTTTTATTTACTTTAACTTGTGATAATTCATTTTTTTTTGTGGATAAACAAAGAATTGTTATTATTTCAGCAAATAATTTTCTTATTTTTTCATTATTCCGCATTTTTATTTCATTTTTAATATATCCATTTAAAACAATTTCTTTAAAATTATTAAATCGTAAGTTTAAATATTGAGGTAATTTTGGATTACCCAAATGTATATTTTTTCCAGAAAATAGTAATAAATAGTCCCATAAATCTAGAAAATGCCCAGCACATATAAATTCGATAGACCAATAACAGGCATTCTCGATTTTTCCATTTATTAAACTATTTAGTAATTGTTTTTTAACATCTGCTTTTTTATAATTTGAAAATGTAATTCCATTAAAATCTTTTTGCATTCTTTTATCTAAAATTTCAGAGTCATTCATAATATTAACTTAAAATATAAAAAATATTTTAATATTACATATTAATGGATGAACAAAAAGATATGATCGTAAATAAACTATTAGATACTGGAGATAAATTTGCAAAATTTATTAAAAAAATAAATAAGATTTCTTTATGGAGCAAAATTATGATTATTTTACTAATCTTAATAGCTATATATTTTTTTAAAATGAAGAAAAATATAACAGAAGGTTTTGAGCAACAACATAATTTAATATTTAAAGAAAAAGATGAAATTTATGATTCCTTTTATACTAGTATTTATGATCAATTAAAAAATGATACAAAAAAAACAGAATTTGAAATTACAACAATTATAAATAATACATCATTGAACAAAAATGATAATGTTTTAGACATTGGTTCTGGGACAGGTAATCATGTGGGTGGTTTTAAAAAATATAATATTGATGCTATAGGTTTAGATAAATCTAAATATATGATTGATATTTCAAAAAAAAAATATCCTAATTGTAATTTTAAGCTTGGTAATACTATTAACAATAATTTGTTTCAACCACATAACTTTTCTCTTATAACAATGCTAAATTTAACTATTTATGAATTAAATGATAAAACAAGGGTAATTAAAAACTGCTATGAATGGTTACAACCAGGTGGATTTTTAATTTTACATCTAGTAAATCCTAACAAATTCAATCCATCATTAAAGGTTTCGGATCCATTAAATATATTGGAAAAAACATCTCTTGATAGTAACGATAACAAAAATACATTAATAAAATTCAAGAATTTTACTTACAAAAATATATTTAATTTTATTAATAATATTGCAACATTTAAAGAGACTTTTAAAGATATGAATAATAAAACACGAGTAAATACATTACAACTTAAAATGGAGCCGATAGATGAAATTGTTAATATTGTTAAAAATGAGGGATTTATACAAGACGTTATTGTTGATTTATATAAAATTAATTATCCAGACCAATTTTTATTTTCATTCTATAAACCAGAATAATTATCTAGGACTATGTAAAACTATATTTTTATTTGTTTCTGTCATTTCTATAACAATGTTATCCTTATTAATTGGATTTTTTGTCTTTAAATGAATAATTTCCTCTATTTTTTTTTTGATTTTCTTCAAATTTATTAGTTTCTACTACAATCTCTTTTTTTATAATTTTTAACAATATTCTTCCTACTGTATTATTTACTATTTGAAATATCTTAATAATACCACCTGTTATTCCAATTATTTGAAGGAAAGAATTATCATTTGAGGTAGTTTTATATAACCAATAATCTGATAATGCGCCTACTAAAATACTATTTGTTATTATAAGAACCCATAATAAAATACATTGAAATTTATCTTTTACATTACTATCAATATTATAATTAGGAAGTTTCTTTTCGTCTATAAATAAATCTTCATAGTATAAGGGTTTTGAAGCAGTAATATACGCCAAAAATGGAAAATTTATAAATATAATAAATCCACCTAGTCCAGAAACTATTGGAAAATAAGTATAATTAATTATATCTTTAAATGGTTCAAACGGAATTAAAAAGAGAAATATTATTAAAGGTAATAATAATCTTCTATATTTTGTTTTTAATAAATAGGTCATGCATTTTTCACAACATTTTTTATTTCTTACATTTTTAATATTTTTTAACATTACTATTTAATTTTAAAATTAGTTTAAATGGTTTATACTAATTTTAAACGATTTTTGCAGTTATTATATCGTTATCCGTTAAATTTAATGAATTTGGTGTATCACTAATATCAATATTATCCTTTGTTTTACAATCGAATTGTAAATTTGTTAATTCTAAATTTAAACTTTGTTTAAATATTTCAAAAATTTTACCCATATTAGTTGTAGGTAATAAAATAAATTTCTTTTTATATTTATCATTTCCCATTGAGAATCTAATAAACAATGTTATTTTACCATTATTGGGTTGTTTTGTTTCACTATCCGGTTCTTTTTTTTCAGTTGCTGGGGTATTCGGTTCTTTTTTTTCAGTTGCTGGAGTATCCGGTTCTTTTTTTTCAGTTGCTGGGGTATTCGGTTCTTTTTTTTCAGTTACCGGACTATCAAAAAGGTCATAATCGGGTGTAATTTGAAGTGATGAGTTAGCTTTTTCTTCTCCAAAAACATCACTAGTTATACTATCTGGATTGTAATTTTGACTTTCACTTTTCATTCTCCTTGTTTTAACTCTTTCTGCTATTATATTTTTTTTAGTATTGTTTTTTTTTGTCATATAATAAATTAATATTGAATAACCTTTATTAAAATTAAATAATAAATCATCGCTTACACTTGACATTCTCCACGATACATTTTTATTTAGTTTATCCTTCCAATTAAATAATTTTAATCGTTTTTCTTTATTTAACCCATCAAAAGCATATTGATTTTGATTGCAAGTTATATAAGAACTGAAATGGGTTTTATCTGTATCTCTTAAAATAACAGAATCTAAAGTATATGTGTTATTATCTATGGTAATTGTTTTATATTTTTTAACTTTACTAGATAATTTATCAGCAATTTCTAAAAATATCACTTTCGGCATTTTATTATTATCTTTTTTATAACTTATTATTCTATCATTAACGTATTTTTTTGAAACATCATCATTATTATAGTATATATTAATATAAGGTATTACATTTTCACCTAAGTAATTATAAAGCCCTTCATAAAAATATAATGGATTAGATGCTACTCCAACTTTTTCTATCAACTTATTATTTTTATTTTTATTTACATATTTATTTAAAGCACTATAAATTACTTTTATGATTTCATTTGTATTTAATCTTTTAGAAAAACCTGAATTATCATATTCGCTTCTTAAAATGGTTTCAATATAATTATTAAATAAGAAAAATGGTTTTTTTAATACATCGTTTATTTTATTACCATTAACAGTCCTATATGTCACCATACATTCCCTCAACCATTTATTATATTTTCTACCGAGATCACTTACAAAAAAGGTCATCAATAATGAATTAAACCAACAATTAGAACTAAATTGTTTTGGAGCCATAATGTTTCTGCATGATATTTTTTTTTTGGATTGTAAATTTCTTAATTGTATTCCTTTTGCTTCTTTTGAATCCCATTTAACGCATCTTGAACTTTTTTTATCATAAATACTAAATTTATCACATTTTTTTAAATCCATACCGATAGGCGATATAGATCTTTGAGATAATAATCTTTTATTTATTGATGGTGAATATGAAAAAGGAACAGATTTACTTAGCTTTCTTTTTATAAATTTTTCTTTATTATTTTTTTCTTTATTAATTTTGTTAATTTTAAGAGTTTTTCTCTTTTTAAATACAATCCTATTTCTACATCTATTTGTTTTAACATTACAAACCTTATTAATAGACCTACAATATAACTGTTTTTTTGTATTACACGTTATCTTTTTTGTTTTTTTAGGAGGTTTAATACATCTATTTGTTTTCATATTACATATTTTTCGTTTTCTTTCACATTCTTTCCGTTTATAACGATTACAGTTTGCAACAAACATTTTTTTTAAATATCTTTTGATAGTTGAATCCCTTTTTTTAACAACATTACGATGTTTCATTTTTTTTTTAATATATTTCTTTACGGTATTATTTTTACGATGTTTCATGTTTTTTTTACTTAATAAAATGTTTATTTTTTTTTTAATGTCTTCCTTTCTTTTTTTATTTTTAAAACACAATAAAATATTGTGATTATAATTTTTTGGGCATTTCTTGGACATGTTATATATATATTATATAAATAATTTAATATTCATAATTTGTATATGGATACTCTTAAAAATATAATATCTAAAACAAAAACAAATTTATTTGGAAGAGAGAAAGAAAGTTCATCAAGTTTATTTAGAAATTCTTCACCTAGTTTAGCAACATCTGGTATTAGAAATCTTAAAAGGTCTTTATACAGTGTTAAAAAAACGACACCATTAGAAAGCGTTAAAGAATCTGTTAATTCAACAGGAAAATCTATTCTGGGATTAACAAGTTCGCCAAGTTTATCCCAAAGAAACTTTACTGGTGATTTTAAATCTAAATTAACAAGTAATTTAAGTAATGTTAAATCGGCTGTTTTAACACCTATGAACCAATTAAGTGAAAAAACACAACAAACATTTAATAATTTAAACCCGTCATCTTTTAATAGAACCGCGACATTAGGAACTGTTTCTGTTTCTAATTGGTTTTCAGGAAATATATTTGTTATAAGTATTTTAATAGTTATTATGGCTTTTCTTGGATTAAATATTTTTAGTTATTTAGCAAAAGGAACGGACATTCTTAGTTATTTTTTATCAGAAACAGTTAGAGAACTTCCTAGAAAAACAAAAGATGCTACAAAAAACACGCTATCTGGAATTAATTTAGGAACAGATATATTATCTGGTATGGTTAAAAACACGACTAATATAGTATCCGGTCAATTAGACATAAACGATAATAGAAATAATAGAAATAATAGAAATAATAGAAGAAATGATAATAAAAATAAAAAATTAAGAGTTCAAAATTTAAAAGAGAAGGAAAAGAAAAAAGATTATAAAGAAAATACAGAAGACAATAAAATACAAGAAAATAAAAAACCAGGATATTGTTACATAGGTAGTGATAGGGGATACCGTTCTTGTATTAAAATTAATAGTCCAGATGAATGTATTTCAAAAAATATATTTCCTACAAAGAAACTTTGCATTAATCCTAATTTAAGAGTATAATTTAATAATTTTTATTAATTTATACTTTAACCTCATCTTTGACTACTATAAACATTGGCTTCACTATTAAAGTCAAATCTGGATAAGAACCATCTCTGTGAAAAGTATGGAGGCGATGGTAAACCATATTTACTATAGTCTCTCATATTTGGACCCTTTTTAGCGATATTTATAAATTCTATTCCCGTGATAGCTCTATTAAAGTATCTTAATTCCGATAATTCACCATTAAAACCACCATTCATATTTACATATACTGGTCCATAATTTTGTTTTGCAACGCCTTTTAATTTATGTCTTGTTTTAATTTCACCATTAATAAATACATCTAAATTTTTACCTTGCACACGAATACCTATATTTACCCATTTATTTAATGGGATTTTATCAACATATATACTTTCAACCATTTCAGATCCTGTATTTTTATCATATACTTTCATATTAATTTTGAGTTTATTTGTAGTTTTATGTAAATATAACCCAGGTGCATCTTGAATATTGGCCAAGCTTCTATTATCAGCTTGATTATAATCTTTTGGGAGATTACCTTTATTAAAAATATGATAATGATCACCCATTGTAGAATCACTTCCACTCGTCATTTCTAATCGTTTAATATTAACCCAAACAGACCATGTAAATTCTAACCCACCACCCTCGTTTATTGAACGTATTATAGGCATTGAACCTTTATTTGAAGGGTCAACATTTATCAAAAGAGGTTTGCTAGCATCTTTTAAGCCATTAACTAATATGGGGTCTTCACTTGGAGAAAAAAACCACGTTAGCATTCTCATAGCACCCCGTAGTGTTAATATAAAAAATATAAGTACGAATATAAAAAACACAACCTTAGACCATAATCCATCTCCTCTATAAATATTATCTAATATATTCCCGGCTCTAGAATATTTAATGTTCCTAAAATTATCTTCTAAATTATTTACACTTTGTGCTACACTATTCATTACTCTATATAATATAATATATTATTTTACATTTAATCAATAATATATTATTTATATTGAAATACTGTTAATTTCTTTTCCGTTTGACATGAAAGCAAATTTAAGTTTATATTTATTAATTAGATTTAATATTGAACTGCCTCCACCAGGTCCTTGTTTATAAATACTGTAAGCTTCTCTGGGATTAATTGCTCTAGCAAAATATAGTAAATTAGACATTGACCCTTCAAACCCACCGACATCTTCATTTTTATTTTCATTTCCACTTCCGATATATATAGATGAACTACCGGTTTTACCAGCTTCACTGATAACACCATTATATACACAAGTATTAACTAATTTACCATCAAGATATACATCACAGGCTCTATTATTTAAAGAAACAATAACATTTACCCATTTTTGGAGAGGTATATTTTTGACACTACATGATTTATTTTCTTCATATCCTCCATTTTCTGGGTTAATCTGTGCTAAATCAATTTGTAAATCATTTACAAATTTAGTAAAATAAATTTTAATTCCATCTTTATCTCCTGAGTCATCGTGGGGACGCCTTAATATAATTTTATTTTTAGTTACATCTGTTTCCCACGAATCAATGTAAGTCCAAAATGAATATGTAAAATCATTTGTTAAACGTTTGGGTAATTCAGATGCACTAATGGTAGGAGGAGCAGGTGTTTTTGCATTTATAATAGACGATATGAGATATACCTTTGTACTATCGGTTAAAAACCAAATATATATAAGGTATAATATTAGTAAAATAATTAATCCCAAAACTAAATCTTTAAATTTCATAATATAATATACACTAAGAAATTTATCTAAATTATAGGAGGTGATTTATGTTTTAAAAAATAATAAAATGTTCTAATTTCATTTATATTCAAAGTAGTTGGAAAATATATAATATTACAAATACCACCATCTACACCATCGTCCGTGCCAATTGTTATAGTTCCATTATTCTGTTTTGAAAATATTTTTTCTTCTGTATGAACTAATTTGCCATTTATAAATATATCTAAAGTTCCTGAATTATAATTTAATATAAGATTATTCCATTTTTGTAACTTTATTTTTTCACTTGTATAAACTTCAATATCTTGCTCGGATAATTCATTTGTTTTCTCTGGGTCAATTCTTTTGTACTTTATTGTTAATTTATTTCTATTTGTATTAAACAATATATTAGGTTTATTATTATAATTTAAAATACTAATATCTTCACTACTAGTAACTTTTGCATTAGGTGGGGAATTGTGTATAAAAAACCAAGATGATATAGAATAATTATAATTATTTTCCCCTAAATCAATATTTTCCATGGAATATGTTCTTCTAATATTTGTATAAACAGGCTGTTTTAGTATTTCTTTTATTAAATCATCTTGTGTTTGTTCTTTAATTTCTAATAATTTAATCTCTCCCCATATCTGTTTTATTTTAGAAATATTTTCTCTAATTGGTTGTATATTTGCCTTTATATAACTAGTAGCCGCATCTATATTACTTTCATTAAAACTATTTTTAATTAATATGTTTTTAATATTTTCTTCTGTATTTTCATCAGGTGAATTCAAAATTTCTTCCCATATATAATCAGATATACCTAAATATTTCTTCTTTTCTTTGTTTATTTTTTTAATATTTTCAATACTATCATACATTGTTTTAAATTTTATTTTTTTTTGTTTTTTCATATCTTTTATTTTTTTACTAGTTATATCATTAAATATTAAACTTTTTATTGATGGTAGTAAAAGATAAAATGCTAATATAATTATTTGAACTAATAAAATTATTAAAATTTCTATTCGTGTCGTTTTTATAGAATCAATAAAATAATTAATAGCATATTTAGATTTACTATAAATTTTTGATGTAAATATTGCAATTAATATTTTATTTAAAAAATTCTTATCAATATTTTCAAATCTCTCTTTAAAATTATTATATATTACATATCCAACAGCTGATATACAAATTAATATCATTAAAATAGAAAATATAATAGCTAAAAGCCTACTGATACTAGATAACCAAATAATTCCAAAAATTAAAGATATTCCCAATATTAAAATTCCCACACTTTTTAATAATGAGTATAAATAATGTCTATTGTAATTATTATAATAATTAAAAATATGACTTATAGCAAGTGTAAAAACAAGTAAAAAACCACCACTTATAAAATAGGTTATATATGAATACCAATTTCTATTTTTATCATTTATTACTAGATAACTTATAAAAAATGTATAAATTAAAAAAATAAAAAAACTAGTAAAAATTATTAAAGTTTTATGTATTGGCTGTATATAAGATTTATAATAATTTATATAAAATAAAGCCAGTGCTGAAAACATAATATAAAGTATAACTAGTATTATCTTAGCTATCGACATATTATACTATATTAAATTCATATTATAAATTTGACTGCATTGTTTTATTTTTATGACATTCAACACATAGTGCTTCTAAATTACTAATATGATTTGTTCCACCATATCTAAGTTCAATAACATGATCAACTTCAAATGTTGCTTTAAGTTGTTCATTACATTTTTTACATGTCCAATTTTGTTGGGCAGCAACATATTTTTTTTTTGTTTCACTAACACATCTCTTTGTAGTATTCATTCCAGAGTTTAACATTCTTTTTGTTTGTGGTGTAATATTTGTCTGGTAATTTTGAGTATTGTAGAGAGATTGCATGTTTCTGTTAGCTGATGTAAAATCAAATATAGGAGTTAACATATCACTTGTATTTTTATCAATTGGCATATATTTTATAATATTATTAGCATTGCTTAACATCCCCCCTGCACCCTTTGGGTTTTTTTTTATAAATAAATAAAGAGATAATCCTACAAAACCATACATTGCCATCTGTAAATATTTTTTATTTATTTGAAACATCTTTGTATATTTACCATCATAATATGTATTTATAACTAAAAAACTTGTAATACCAATTACAATGAGTTCTATTTTCATTCTATAGAGTAAATATATATTATTCTTTTTTTAATAAATAAACTATAAATGCTATAACAGCAATAATTATACTTATTTCAATGTATTTTTTTTTCTTTCTGCTATTTTCTAGTTTAATAATTTCCTTTGGTTTATATTCCCTATAATAGTTTTCTAAACTATCATAAAATGTTTCTTGTTCTTTATTCATAAAAATATTTATTTTATTATTAATAAAATGAACCCATCTCATAAATGATTCGCGTGACTTTAAATAAGGAGATAATGGATATTGATCTAGAAGCTTAGTAAAATATTTACCAATAGGTTTTTGAGGAAAAAAAACTGGAAGATTATTTATCATATCATAGTATTTTTTCTTACAGACATCGTTTGGATTAATAGGATACATTACGGATATTGTTTGTAATAAAAATTGTAAATGGGGGACCCACACTTCGCTATTTAGATGCATTATATATGAAATAATATTAAAACTAAAGAAATATTACATAATAGCTATGGAAATAAGAAAAAAAGATATTAATAATAATTATTGTAATAATTGTAATAATTTAGGCCATTCTTTTAATAATTGTGATTTTCCTATATTAAGTATAGGTATTATAGCATTTATTAAAAATTCAAAACAAGAGATAAAATATTTAATGATTTGTAGAAAAGATAGTTTAGGATTTATAGAATTCGTAAGAGGAAAATACACCTTGTATGATAAAGAATATATACAGCATTTAATAGATGAGATGTCAATTAAAGAAAAAGAATTATTACTAACTAAATCCTTTAATGATATATGGATATATCTATGGGGAGAGTATAAGGGTCTACAATTTAGAGTTGAAGATAAATTTGCAAAAGATAAATTTGAACAAATAAAAAGAGGAATAAAAAATACTAAAATAGGTGATTATAATTTACAAAGTTTAATTAAGAATAGCACTACACGATGGGAGACACCCGAATGGGGATTTCCAAAAGGTCGTAAAAATTATAAAGAGATTGATATAAAGTGTGCCTTTAGAGAGTTTCAAGAAGAAACAGGTTATAGTAGAGATAACATAGATATTATCTCAAATTTATCACCACTTGAAGAAATATTTATGGGTTCAAATTATAAAATTTATAAACATAGATATTATCTTGCTAATTTTTTAGGAAATATTAATGATAAAAATTTTCAAATTACAGAAGTTAGTGATATGAAATGGCTGACTATTGATGAATGTTTGAAAATGATTCGTCCATATAATATTGAAAAAAAAAAAATATTAAAACAAATAAATAAAACTCTAGAAGAATATAGATTAATCTCATAATATATTAACTATGAGTATTCAAAAAGATACCCAAATTTTATCAACATTTAATTCAGATAATTCATCAACTAAAAGTTCCGATAATTCATCACTAGGTGAATTAAATTTGGATAATATAAATCTTGGTGATTTAGAAGTTTCTTCACAAAAATCCCAATCCATTTCTACACAAAAGTCCCTTTCTCCACCACAATCCATTTCTACACAAAAGTCCCTTTCTGCACCACAATCCCTTTCTCCACCACAATCCGTTTCTGCACCACAATCCCTTTCTCCACCACAATCCGTTTCTGCACCACAATCTGTTTCTCCACAGCAACCTAAATCTGTTTCCCCATCACAATCTGTTTCCCCATCACCACAATCATCTATTAGCGAACAAGGTAGTAATAATATAGAAAAAGAAAGCGACGATGATGAAGAAGAT
>Ga0187217_1000153_pt1 | contig 26802 bp, 41 predicted proteins | sample 15SPOviralmetaG_FD_130165 | JGI IMG/M metagenome (GOLD analysis project Ga0187217, IMG submission 130165) | Marine viral communities from the oligotrophic San Pedro Time Series (SPOT) site, San Pedro Channel, CA, USA - 15 SPOT_SRF_2010-09-15... | ecosystem: Environmental > Aquatic > Marine >... | reverse complement strand
CTTTGAAGCCATAGAAGAACGTATAGCTGAAGCGGAAATAGAAGAAGAAAGAATCGAAAGAGAAGAAGTAGTTGAAGAGTTTGAAGAAGTTTTTGAGGAAGAGTTCCAAACCGCAGAAAGGGAAGAGGCTACAGGTAAAAGCTCCATTAGTAGAGATATAGCATTAAGAGTGGTTGCATCCACCATAACAACTGCAAATCAAAGTGTTAGCGGTACTAACTCTGGCAACTCAGTTCACGCTACAGGTAACTCTATAGCCGCTGGTAATGCTGTAAGCTCATCATCTAATACTGGTATTAGTATTAGCAGTTCGCCTAGTATGTCAGATCAGTTTGCTTCATCTACCGCCCAAACTAACCAAGTGCTTGATATGAGTAGCATGTCTGTATCTAGCTCATCTTTTAATTCAACATCTGCAGAAACAGAAACAGTTTCAACAGAAACAGTTGTTCCACGTGGAACAGTTGAAACAACGCAAGATCAAATGGATACATCTATTGCATCTGTTGGTAGTGATACAGAAAGCGAAACAACCGTAGAAAATATTATTGCTCAGAACCTACAGACAGCTCAAGAACAAGTTGCAGCTAAACAAGAAGAGACTGGCGAGTACGGCTCAGAGAACGCTATTATTGCTGTTATGGGCTTTTTACCAGGTTTTAATACTTATAGAGCTGTAGACATCCCTCAAAAAGAATTGTGGTATGAACCAAAAAGCATTTATACTAATAGCACACTATCAGACAATACTGCTGCATTTTATGGCCTAGCAGGACAGAGTATAAAAACTTTAACTGATTTAAGAAAATTGCAACCAAATTTATAGGAGGCTGAAATGAATTGGTTTGAAAACAAAACAACTCAACTAATAGCTCTTGCAGGCATAGTTACGACTTTAGCTGGCTTTGGTTATCAAGGCGCTCAGTATGTTAATAGGCTAGATAACCTAGAAGCTCAAATAGGCGGCATAGGTGATACCGAGCAAAAACAAAAAATTATTGAAGAAAGATTTGCTTCTATAGAAACATCTGTACAGTTTTTAGAAAAACAAATAGATGGAATTTCTGTTCCAGATGTTACTGAAATAAAAACAGATATAGCTACAATTAAAGCTGACATTCAATCTTTAAACAAAGAAGTGGATAAGATAGAAACAAAGATGAATGATAAAAATCCATTAGCGGGGTAATTATGAAATTTGGTTTAATTAAAAATGTTGTGGGAGCTTTGGCCCCTACTCTTGGTTCTGCGTTAGGCGGCCCGTTAGGCGGTCAAGCAGCATCAGTTATCGCTGGAGTTCTTGGCTGTCAATCAGATCCAAAGTCTATTAATAAAGCAATACAAGCAGCGACTCCAGAGCAAATGTTAGAGCTTAAAAAAGCTGAACAAAGTTTTGAGTTACAAATGAAAGAACTTGAAGTAGATGTATTTAAGTTAGAGGTAGCAGATAAGCAAGACGCTAGAGGCAAGTTTAGCAAAGACTGGACTGCAAGAATTATGGGTATAGCTGTTGTTGGTGGGTTTATGGGTTATATTTTTTTAGTAACTTTACAGCCGCCAGAACAAAACTCTGAAGCTCTTATTAATTTAGTTTTAGGATATTTAGGTGGATTAGCATCTGCGGTTATATCTTTTTATTTTGGCGCTTCAAATACACCTGATAAAGATGACTAGTAGAAAAACAGCATCAGATGTGCATTCAGATCTAAAATCTCACGAGGCAAAATGTGAAGAAAGATGGAAGACCATATTCAAAGAAACAGCAGAAATAAAACAAGAGATGAGCAATCTAAACGGAACGCTAAAAATGGCTGTATTTGGAACCTTTGGTTTTATGGCAACTTTATTAATAGCTTCTTTAACAGGGGTAGTAGCAATATAATGAATATTTCAGATGACGGATTTGATATTATAAAAAAATTTGAAGGTTGCGAGTTAGAAGCCTACAAATGCGCAGCAGGGGTTTGGACTATAGGCTATGGACATACCAAAGATGTGCAAGAAGATGATAAGTGGACTGAAGAAAAAGCAGAGTTTATGTTGTGGCGCGAGCTAGAAGATGAGTATGAGCATTATGTTAACAGCCTTGTTACAGTGCCAATGAATCAATGTCAATTTGATTCTTTAGTTTCTTGGGTATACAACTTAGGGCCAAATAATCTTAAAAGCAGTTCTATGCTTAGAGTTTTGAACGAAGGTAAATACGATGAAGTACCTGCGCAAATGAAAAGATGGAACAAAGCAAGCGGCAAAGTTTTGGCTGGACTTACAAGAAGAAGAGAAGCAGAAGCTTTAATGTTTGAGGGTAAGAGCTGGGAACATATATAGAATGGCTTTACAAAAAACATTATTTAAACCAGGCGTAAACAGAGAAGGAACTGATTATAGTAATGAAGGCGGTTGGTTTGATATTAATCTTGTAAGATTTAGAAAAGGTTTACCAGAAAAATTTGGGGGTTGGGCAAAAAACAATTTAAATACTTTTTTAGGAACTTGCAGGGCTCTGCATTCTTGGGTTTCTCTAGGCGGAACAAAATTCTTAGGTTTAGGAACAACCTTTAAATACTATATAGAAGAAGGATCTTCTTTTAATGATATTACCCCAATAAGATTAACTACTAGCGCAGGAGATGTAACTTTTGCTAAAGTTGGAACTGGAGATGCAACCATCACTGTTGCTGATACAGCTCATGGCGCAGTAAAAAATGACTTTGTAACTTTCTCAGGCGCAGCCTCTCTTGGCGGTAATATTACTGCTACGGTGCTCAATCAAGAATATCAAATAGCAACCATTGTTAATGCTAACTCTTATACAATAGAGGCTAAAGATACTAGCGGCGATCCAGTATTGGCCGCGGCTGGAGACAGCGGTAATGGTGGAAGCTCTACAGTAGGGGTATATCAAATAAATGTTGGGCTTGATGTTTACGTTCCAGGAACTGGTTGGGGTTTAAACGGATGGGGTGAAGGGGCTTTTGGATCAGTAACTGCTTTATCTCCAAATAATCAGCTAAGACTTTGGACCCATGATAACTTTGGCGAAAACTTAATTATGAATGTTAGGGGTGGCGGTATCTATCAATGGACTGAAAACAACGGCGTTGGAACTAGAGCTGTTGATATGTCTGGAATAGCTGGCGCTAATTTAGTGCCTACGGTTGGCTTGCAAGTTATTACTTCAGAAATTGACAGGCATTTAATTGTTTTAGGCTCTGATCCAATCAACGATGCAGGTTCAGCTAGAACAGGAACTGTTGACCCTATGTTAATTGCTTTCTCAGACCAAGAAAATAACTTAGACTTTGAGCCAAAAATTACAAATACTGCTGGCTCTTTGAGGCTATCTTCTGGATCTTCAATTATTGGAGCTGTTAAATCAAGGCAAGAAATATTGGTTTGGACTGATACCGCTGTATACAGCATGCAGTTTGTTGGACCGCCTTTTACATTCTCAGTTAACTTAATTAATGAAGGAACAGGCTTGGTAGGGCCAAAAGCAGCAACGACATCTACTTCTGCTGTTTACTGGATGGGTTACAACAATTTTTACGCTTACAACGGTAGCGTACAAACGCTGCCTTGCAGCGTTCATAATTACGTATTTAACGATATCAACCTTACGCAATCTTTTAAAATTAACGCTTTTACAATTGCTGATAAGAATGAGGTGGGTTGGTTCTATTGCTCTGCTTCAAGCAACGAAGTAGACAGGTATGTTATTTACAATTATGCAGAACAAACTTGGGTGTATGGCCAACTTAGCAGAACAGCTTGGCTAGATGCTGGTATAGAAAACTACCCTAGAGCTGTAAGCAGCGGGTATCTGTATCAGCAAGAAATTGGCTTTGACGATGATGGCTCGCCGATGACAAATGTGTTTATTGAAAGCTCTGACTTTGATATAGGTGATGGCGAACAGTTTACTTTTATCAGAAGAATTATTCCCGACTTTAAGTTTATTCAAGATACCAGCGAAAATGGTTCGGTCAATATTGTTGTTAAAACAAGAAACTTTCCTGGAGATTCTTTAACAACCAATTCTACTAGCGCCATACAATCTAGCACTCAGCAAGCATATGTTAGAGGCCGAGCAAGGCAAATGGTCTTGAGGTTTGAGTCAGATGATGATGCTGCAAACAACGGTAATTTAGGAATAGGCTGGAGACTGGGCGCAACAAGAATAGATATAAGAACTGACGGAAGAAGATGAGCAAGCTACTTCCAACTCAGCTCCCGCAAGCGCAAGGAGAGAGCGTTGCTTCCGCTACTTTTAATAGACTTATAAGAATTTTAGAGATAAACTTAGGAGCAGTAGACCCTGATAATACTTTGCAATTATCAACTACGCAACGTGACAAGTTAAATTTTAATCTTGGCACGCTAATCTTTAATACAACAACCCAAGTGTTGCAAGTATTTAACGGGACTGAGTTTATTGATTTGATGAATGAACCCAATCCTCAAGGATACGAAGCCCAAGGTTTACTGGGTAGTATTTCGGTAAAAACAAACGGAGATATTACAATAACCTTGTAAGATGATAATATAACATATGGAACAAGGTATGCTGAACAACAGACAACAAGAACAACTCCAAGGAATCGCTGCTTTAGGCAGAAATGAAGACACTTATCTAGCTCACGTAGCCCTAGATGAAATGGTCGTCCCAGCCCAAGCTTTACGCGATAACCCCCTTTTAAAAGTAGCAATCGAAAAAGCCATTTCGAATTACGGGATTGATTCAAATCAATTCTTAGTTGGAAATGGAAGCATGGATTTAAACCCTTTAACGGGTCTACCCGAGTTTGGCTTTTTATCTAAAATTTGGAAAAAAGCTAAAAAAGTAATTAAAAAAGTTGCTCCTGTAGCGATGTTTATTCCTGGCGTAGGCCAAGCTTTAGGCGCTGTAGGTGGATCTTTGTTGGGAAAAGTTGGTTTAGGCAACGTAGCCAGCGGTATTGGTAGCTTAGCTGCTAAAATACCAGGTCTTGGTGGAGTCGGAAATGCAATTACAGCAGGTTCTGGCGGAACTTTAGGACAAGCTTTATCATTTGGTAAAGGCGCAATTCAATCTGGAATAGGTAGTTTGTTTAAAGGCGGAATAGGAAATGCTGGGCAATCTGGGATAGGTAGAATTGAAGATTTTGCTAAATTTATGACAGGAGATACTGGTCAAACTAGAACTCAAGAACTTATGTCTGCGGGCTATACTGAAGAACAAATCAGAAATGCAAAAGCAGACGGAACATTTAATCAGCTAGTTGCAAATGCTAGAGCTTCTGGAAAAGTAACTGGAAGAGGTTTAATTGGAGGAGCTCAAAATGTTTTAACTGGCGGCTCTCCAAGTCAAGGCGGTGGTGGTATAGGTGGACTTTTTGGAGGAAATATGGGGGCAGCCGCGTTAGCAGGTTTGCTGGGAAAAACTGCTTATGATTCAGCCAAAGAAAGAATGGGCGGTATAGCAGAAACTCCCAAAGTAACAATGGATCAGCTAGGCAGATACCAAATGGCTCAAAACTTAGGAACAGGCGGCAGCAGAGCAGACTTCGGCTTAGCTCCTGCACCTGTAGCTTTAGACTTTGCTTTTGGCGGTGAGGCTAGACAATATTTTAATCAAGGCGGTTTAGCAACAATGATTGGTGAGCTTGATATGCGCGAAGGTGGAGAATCAGAAGGACCAGGAACTGGAACTTCAGATGATATACCAGCGATGTTAAGCGACGGTGAGTTTGTAATGACTGCCAAAGCTACACGCGGAGCTGGAGCATTTGACGTTAATAAAACCAAATCTGGTATTGAGCTTATTAAAGGTGGTAACGCTTCACGCGAAGAAGGCGTAAAAAATATGCGCGAGTTAATGAATATTTTTGAGGCAATATAATATAATGGCAACCCCACTTAATCCTGTTTTACAAGACCTTAGAAGAGCAGAAGTTATATCTGATCCTGCTGTAAGAGAATTATATTTTGGCTCTACTGATACGCCAGGCTTAATTAATCAAGCAACAAGAGCAGCTCAACAAGCTTTTTTAGATCAACCAGCTATTTTACAAGAAACAGCGGGATTATCAGCGCAAGAGCAACAAGCAAGACAGTTAGCTCAAACTGGTATTGGTTCTTATCAGCCATTTCTAGATAGGCAACAAAATTTAATACAACAAGGCATATCTGACTTAGGTACACAAAGAGGTTTGTTAGATGAATCTTTAGGCGGATATAGGTCTGCTTATGGCATGCAACAACCTTACTTTGGACAAGCCGAACAACAATTAGGTTCAGGGCTTGGCGGTCTTTTTGGCAGTTTAGGTTTTGGCGGACCATCAGCTAGACAGCTTCTTGGCCAATCTTTACAAGGTTACGATCCAAGAATGGCAGGCCAGTTCTACAATCCATTTGAGCAACAGGTTGTTGACCAAACAATTCAAGACGTTCTAAAAGCTGGAGAAATGCAAGACATCCAACAAAGGGCATCCGATATTTCTCGAGGTGGCGAATCAGCGTTTGGCTCAAGGGCTAGGCTAACAGCTCAAGAAAGACAAGAATCTTTAGGCAGAGGTCTAGGCGACGTATTAAGCAAAATTAGATCGGGTGGCTTTGATACGGCGCAATCAAGAGCATTGCAAGAACTTGAAAATAGAAGATCAGCAGCTCAAAGAGGGGCTCAGTTAGAGGCTGGGTTTGGGGCGCAAGGATCTGACGCTCAAAGACAATATGCTCAAGATTTGCTTGGTTTAGGTCAAGGCAGATCAGCAGCGGCAAGACAGTTGGCTGGAGACATCTCTGGCGTAGGTACTGGGATTGCTGGAATAGGTGCTAACTTAGCAGGATACGGTTCTCAATTAGGAGATCTAGGCGCAACGCAACAACGACTAAGAGGCGCAGATATTAGCATGTTAGAAGGTCTAGGATCTACTCAAAGAGGAATTGAGCAACAAAAACTAGACAGACAATATGCTCAGCAACAAGCTACAAGAATGGCTCCAACTCAAGCAACATCTTACATACAAGGATTTGCACCAAAATATCAATCAGGGCAAACTCAAATTAATAAGCAATATGGATTGCCTATAGATCCTTTGCAATATGGTTTAAGTACAGCATTAGGAGCATATTCAACCTTATATAATCAACCACAAGGACAACAAACAAATACAGCTAACACGCAAGGACAAGCTGGAAATCCTGCAGGACCAAATACTGGAGCACCAGCTAATCCGTATGCTAATCCGTATGGTCAAGGAAATCCATATCCAGGTTTTCAACCATATCAGCCAAACCCAGGTACTTATTCTTAAATGAACGTATTACAAAGAAAAATGTTTGCAGCTGGAGATGTGGCAAATTCAAACTTGCCAATTATAGAGGCGGGAAGAAATGTTTCTCCTCCAAGATTTTCAACAAGAGATTCTTTATATTCAGTAACACCACAAATATCTTCAGATCAATTTGATATTGTTCAAGATAAAACAGGTCAATATTACGGACAAGCTGGAGACAGAGTTATTCCAATAGATATGGCGTATGGTAGAAGTCCTAGAGAAGCTTTGCGTAATATGGAAAAAGAAAGAGGCATTCTTCAACTAACCAATAAATCTATTCAAACAGCTGGAATACTTGCTTTAAAAAGACCGATACAAGGAACAGGGTCTTTTTTTGGCAAAGCTTTTTATAATCCAAAAGGCTCAGCAGATTTTATAGCTGGCCCTGCTGGAACAGAGATTGCAAAAGGATCTTTAACAGGTCTATCAAAAGGCATCTTATCTGCTACTGGTTTAGGCGGTATGTACGTAGGAGGCTCTCAATTAGCGGATGCGTCAGTTACTACCCCAGATGAAATTACTAAGGAAAGAACTGAAGCTGTAATTAAAAAAGAAGTTCCTACTCAAACGCAAGATCAAATTGCTGAAATGCTTAACAATTTTGATATAAATGCAAAAGGCAACACATCAGAAGAAATATTAAAAAATGTTTCTACGCAACCAAGTGTAAAAGTTTCGAGCGATGGAGTAACTACTTCAGAAAATACGGATGAAGTTGATAAAGCAATTATAGAAGAAGCAACTGAGAAAGCATCTTTGCAAAGTAAAGTTACTGGAAATAAAAATTTTATAAGATTGCTTAGAAATCTATCCGCAGGATTAGCGGGAGCTGAAAATCTAGCAGAAGGATTTGCTGTCGGATCAGCATCTGCAGCTCAAGAAAGAGCCGCTGAAGAAGCTGCTTTAGTAGAAAGAGAATTTGAAATGGAAAAACTTGGAGTAGAATCTTACGCAGACATACAAAAAGAAATAGTAAAAAAAGGACTTGAATCTACAAAAGATTTTAAAACAAAACAAGCAGAATATGAAACTGATTTATCAAACGCAACTTTTGAATATGATACTTCAGATGGCGTTATTGTAGCCTTAAATGAGGCAGCTAAATTAGTTGAGACAGGAGATGTAACTGGGTTAATTCCTTTGTTTAAGGAATACGCTAGAAAAACTACAGCCTTTTTACCAGGACCAGATCCTAAACTAACCACAAGAGAAATAGCAAAAAATATTATTGAAGATATTATTAACGGTAATATTAAAGAACTTACAGGTGAGTCTGGAAGAACTATATCTAACTTAGACAGACAGGTTGCTAGAAATTTAATAGGAGCTATTGATTGGAATGCAGATCAATCTACTGTAATTCAAAAAATAAATTTAGCATTAGGACGAGCTAGGAAGAAAAAACAAAATTCATACGCAAATTATTTAGCCGCTAGAGTTCCTTTTGAAAACGCGGGTTATGCTATACCTTCTCAATTTGATATTCTTTCAACTCAAGCAACAGCAGATAGACCTGTAGTTGTTTTAAATATGAGATAAAATGGCAAACGAGGTAACGTACAAAGTTAATTTACCAGACGGTAGATATATTGAAGTTATAGGGCCTCCTGGCAAAGAGCAGGAAGCTATTCAAAAAGCAAAAAATTATATAGCTAAAGAAGGAGTTGCTGAAATAATTGAAGAAGAAGACTTTGATTATCAAACTGGCATTCAAAACAAATTTCTTCGAGCTCAGCTTGATATGGCTGAAAACATAGAAGAAAAAGAAGCTGTATTGCAAAGATACGCTGGATCAAATGGTTTTATAAGGGACACCAAAGGAAACATAGCAATTACTCCAATTGGCCAACAAAGGCTAGTTTCAAAAAGAATGTTAGATAAAGACAATCTTTCTGATAAAAATATTATTATTGATGAAGAAGGTTTTTCATTTTCAGATTTTGCAGATTTTGGAGGAACTGTTGGACCGTTAGCTGGAGCTCTAGTTGCTTTGTCCCCGCATGGAAGGTTGATGAAATTTATGCAACCATTTTTTAAATCTCAAAGACTTCCTAGAGTTGCCGCTGCAGCAATTGGAACAGGAGGAGGCCAATTAGGAGAAGAGATTTTTGAGACTGTTCAAGGCTTGCAAAGAGAGTCAGTTGGAGAGGTAGCTGGCGATGTTTTAATGGAGGCTGGTATTGGCGGTTTGTCTCAAGGTTTATTTGAGGGAGGAGGAGCGGCATTACACGCTTTGTTGGGAAGAAAACCAGCTATACCAGGAGATATAGATATTGCAAGAGCTATTGCGTCTGGAGCAGATCCCGCAGAAGTAGAGGCTTTAAAAAATACTTTAGGAAGAATGCCAACATATAAAGATATTAAAAAAGCTCAAGCAGATGGAACCATTAAATTTATTGGTGAAGAGGCTGCGGTTTCCCAAAGAGCTTTAGGAAGAGCTATTCCTGGTAGATTACAAGCAGCAAGTGAAACTGTATTTGGAAGAACAGAAAGAGATAACAGATTGATTAAATACGGAAATCAAAGAATGCAAAAATTTTTAGAAGATTTGCAAGATGAAACTTTAGACCTTCAAGCCGTTGGAACTGCATTCAAAACTGGCCAACTTACTAAAGGGCAGGTAAATGAATTGATTGAAGAAATGTCTAACAAGGCTGCTAAAACCAATCAAGATGTTGATGCGTATGTAAAAAATGCTATAGAGCAAATAGACGACGGCGCCTTTTCTTTAAAACCTGATCGCATAGGGATAGGACAAAAAATAAGAGATGATTTAAAAGAAATATATGAAAGTCAATTTGGAATTACAAAAGATGAATTTGGAAATGAAATTGCTGTTGGCACATTTGTTCAAAGATCAAGAGATATTGATAATTTTTTGGCTGCTAATAACTTAGATGCTATTAATGGGAAGATAAATATTTCTTTAGATAGATTATCAGTAGAGGTTGCAAATTTAATTAAAAGGAATCCATATTTAGAAAATTTATCTGCCTTAGAACAAGTTCCATCTAATCCAGTTGCTGCATTACAAAGAATATTAAAAAATTATAAAGACCAAGGAATGTCAATAGAAGCTTTAAATGAGATTAGAGGCTCTATTCTCGCTGTTAAAAGAGCATCTGGGGTAGAGTCTGAAAAATTAGGCTTAGCTTTAGGTAAAGTAGAAAGAGAAATAAACAATATATTCTCACGTTTAGAAAGAGGTGGAGACTTTGCATCTTTGGGTTTAAAAGCAACTGGCAAGCTTGAGCCAGAAGGCGTTGTTAGAGCTAGAGGAAGACCAAGTAAAGGCCAACTAGAGGCAGAACAAAAATTAGCAAAAGAACAAGCGGCAGAAAATATGTCTAGCGCTGTAAGAATGATAAAAGAATATAATGCAGATTATAGAAATGCGATTAAACCATTTAATAGTGTTGAAATAGCTAAAATTAGAAAAGAAGCTGCTATTAATTCTTACGATGTAGATGATATTTACAAACACGTAATAAAAAAAGATTTTCCTACAGCATTAAACAGAGTTTTAAATGCTTTGGATAATTCTTCTAAAGCAGAAGTAAAAGCAGAACTTCAGAAAAATGTTTTACGCGAAGCTGTTGCAAATTCTGTAGATGACTTTGGGGCTATCAATCCAGTATCTTTTGCTAAATTTATTAACGACAAACTAGGATCTACTAAAAATGTTCTTTTTGACAATGTCCCAAATTTAGAAGTAGCGTTGAGTGATTTTGCAAAAATTAACACAAAATTAGATGCTAAAAAGTTTGCTAACATTGTTGATAAATTACAAACAAAAGATTTTTCAAATGTTGTTAGAAAATTAGTAGATGCAGAAAATGCAAAACACGTTATTGAAACAGACAAACTTTTAAAAAGAATTGTTTCCGCCGAGCCAGATGAAATTGTTTCTACTTTATTTAGAAATGGTCAATCTGGAAATATAACTAAAATAAAAGAAGTAGTAGATAAAGATACTTTTCGAAAAATACAACAAGAAAGCATGAGAGATTTATTGAATGTTGCTGTTGGACCAGGAAAAACAGTAGATGAGGTTTTTAATGCTTCTGCATTAGAAAGAGCATTAAATGCTAAAGGAGACAATGTTTTAAGAGAAATGTTTGGTCAAGAGCAAACTCAAGCTTTAAGAAATTTAGTTAGAGATTTAAGAGTAATGACCGCCGCTGAAGGTGGAGGAGCTGGAACTTTAATTGCTGGAGCAGTTGCCGTTAACGCATTTAATATAGCAATGTTGCCAACTCTTGTTCAATTAGGAGTTATGGGTTCTGTATTAAGAAATCCGTCAGTTGTTAGAAGATTGGCAAAATCTGATAAAGAAAGTGTGAATGTTGTCATGCAAGCTTTTAAAGATTCTTTAAGATTATTTCCATCAACTCAATTAGCAAGAGAGGTTATTGACGTAGGAGGACAAGTTCAAGAAGAAGTAGAAAACATTGCAAGCGATGCCATCGAAGATATTAATCTAGGAGATATAACAGAAGAAGTAAGCAAAGAAATTCAAACAATTGAAAGGCCTCGGTTAACGTCAAGCTTAGACTTGCCAAAAGTTGAGCCTATAGCAACACAAACTTCTGGAATTCTTAGTCCAAGCTTACTTGGAACATCGCCTGCAAATATTGATATAGCGCAAAGATTATCAAACATAGCTTAGTCCTTAATTAAATAAAGATCCCAGTTTTTTCTTAACACTTCTAACCATTCTTTGATTGGCATAACTGTTACCTTGTTGTCATCTTTTTCCCACTCAGAATTAATTGCATACAAAGGTACGCATACCCGAATAGGCTTGCGGTTGTATTTAAAAATTAAAACAGGGATACGGCCATCTGTAGACTTACAGACTTGATCCCACCACCCTTGTTGATACCAGTCTCCCTCTTTGTAAAATTTACACTCTACGGCGTGATGAGGGATGTTTATATCGCATAAATCTTTAGATTGATATTGGTCTAAGTTACGTTTGCAAACGTAATCAATACCTTCAGATTCAAAAAAATCATTTAATATTTTAGCCACCTCTCTTTCAAACGTAGCACCTTTAGTCCTTGAGTTAATCGGCATTTCTCTCTCCTTTATTTATCTTTTTTATAATTGTTTACCAATCCCATTTCTTCTCTGTCAAAGCCCAAAGGATGAGAAGATAAACATTCTAATTCATCTTTACCAAAATGAATGTATGGCTCTGAATCTTCTTCGTAAATAGGTTCTGCTATTGTTCCGAACCTAACATCGTAGACATAATCTTTTTTCCAGGTATGACTGTAAACGCTGTCTGTCATTGCATACACAATTACAAATGGCTGATTGGTAGCTAAAGATAGGGCAGAGCCCATTCTTAGTTTACTAGCTGAAAGCAGCAAAGTATCATACTTGCTAATATCAAATGTTCTGCATTTTACTTCCAACCAAAAAGAAACTTCTTTGGATTCACACCAATAGTCTAAGCCGTAGCTTACTGGTAGTTTATGGCATCTAACATTCCATAGGCCTTCAATAAAACCAGCGACACGTTCTTCACGTTTTTGGTCATTAATATTTTCCATTACTGGTTTTGGCTTATCCATTTTTTTCTCCCTTTTTAAATGTAACGCGTATGTAATATTTTCTGAGTATGGCAAAAATGGTAAAGACAAATGTTTGCGCAACAGATGTTGCCAAGATAGAAGCGTTAAAATAATTGCAGATATTCAATACCGTAAGTGATATAGGAAAGGCCAGCAAAAAGCCTACGCCTACGTCACTTATAGTTTCTCGCATTGCGTACTTATCAATCTTCATTGAAAAACTCTGGATCAATCGCAACAATACGTTTTGTTGGCCGCCCAGTTCCTTTTGCTCTTAAATCTTTTTCTTGTATCTCCCCTGAGTTTTTAAGTCGTTCTATAATCTCTTTGACTTCATACGACTTCATTGATCTGAATATTTCACGTCGATCAATATCACGCTTACTTATACCCCAATCGCCTTGCGATCTAATAAAGCTAAGTATCTGTTTGATACGACCTTCCATTTCAGAACCTGCAACTTTATCTTTACAATTTTCTATTAGCAGTTGATCGTAGTAATAAACATAATCTATCGCCCATTGAGTTATATCGCCTTTAATAACTTTGGTTCTCCTATCGTCAGCAAGAGCTCCGATTAAAGCAAGACGCATGGCTTTTTCTCTGGTTCGAGACAGTAAAACTTCTAGGCCTTCTTTCTCCAAAGAGTTTTGTTGGTCAACAAGTCTATAAGCCAAGCTGTCAAGCAAGGCGTTAGAATCATCGTCAAACTTTATAACCCTTTGCTTAAAATCCATTTCAGCGTTGTCTCTAGATATTTGCTCCATTTCATTGTCAACCTGTCTAACATGCGAAACCCAATCGTAAGTTGATTGCGGCGGTTCAACAAAAGCCACCATTTTGCCAACTGTTCTTGGCACATGCGATTCAACAACAATAAATCTATTGAGGAAGCCGTCAACAATACGACCCGTTGATAGAGCGCCATAAAAGTTTTTAGGCACACTCATACCAACCAAAGTAATCGCAGGCTTCATAGTAGATCTATCTAAGACTTCTTTTTGTTGCTTGTTGGTTAGAGTCATCATTGAATAGTTATCTGGTCTTAGGACACCATGACACCTGCCCCAAGTCTCCATAAGAATCTGTAACGCATCTTCTTTGTTGGAGTTGGACGACTTAGATATGCTTTCCAATCTTTTACCAAACTCATCCATTACAGTTATATGAGTTGGCTTATATCTAAGTAAGCTGTAGATAGCTCCACTTGAGGTATAGCCGTCTCCTGCCATAAGGTCGCTATGGTCAGCATGATCCAAAATGGTTTCAACAACTGTCTTAACATTTTCTTTGCCTTGACCCGACTTAGCAATACACATAAAAAACAAAGATGAAAAGTTATTCATATTGGTTCTATACATCCTACCCAAGGCTACAGAACCCAAAGATAATGCTGCTTGCATGCTAATAGCAGGCTGAGATATGTGCGCTATCTTTTCTGAGTATTCGTAAATGTCTTTTAATACACCAGGAGGAGAGTAAAGATTCACTGGTTCTTTGACTGTTCTTGTTGTTGATATATAAGCAGGTGCTTGTTGATTTTTTCTATCGTGAGTTTTCTGAACCGAATTAACAGTAGTAGATATTTCAGTAGCAGGTAAAGGCGGAGTGTTTTGTTCGTTCCAAGACTGGACAAAGAACTCTGTAAAATCTGTATTTAAACCTTTGGCTATTAAGTAGCCTGCAAGTCTAGCTGCTTGATCGTTACGACCGCCTTCTGAAATACCTTGTATGGATAACGGAGTAGCAATTGGTTTGCCGTTAAGCTTATCAACGCCAGTAACTTTTACCCATAACTCTTGGGTAAGGTTAGGTAAGTCCTCAATATCGTTTAGATCCCACTCTGGAATCGTTGTAGGCGTATATATAGCTCCTGTTGCATGAGTGTTATGTGGAGCAACAATCAAGCCACCCACTCCTCTAATATCAATCAGCTTGGCTGGATCATATCCTTCTGTTCGTTTGGCAACCCAAGTAGTAAAGTTTTCTGGATTGTTATAATAATAGTGGACACCTTTGCCTGTTGCTACTTTAAAAGGTGTTACTGGTAAGTTGGCCTCACACCAATTTACCGCTTCTGGGGTGTCTGCATCTATAACAATAAACTTGCCACAGACTAAAGCTACGACTAGATTGTCTCGCCCTTTAAACCATTTCTCAATTTCTTCCGTCGTCGGCTGTCGTTCTTGGTACTGTTGCCACCCGCCTAATTCTTTGGGTGGAACTTTATTATGTCTATGGAGTGGTACTACACTTATTCCATATTCTGCATAAGCAAGAGCTAAGTCCAACGCAGAGTCTTGCGCTGTTACTTGTAAATTGAACACTATTAACTTTCAATACTTTCTTCAATAGGGCCAAATATAGATTCAAAGTCTAGCTTACCGCCAGAGGCTTTGATAATTTTCTTTGCTTGTTTAATAGAGGGTTGTCTAAGACCATACCTCCACGCTCTGGTTGAGGCCGCTGAACAATTAAATAATTCAGCTGCAGGTTCTGTACCAATAAATTCTATGTACTTCTTCAAGGTTATTCTTTGCACTTCTCTCTCCTTATATTGTGGTTCTAGATTATTTTTCTTAAATAGTTTAAGCTCTTCATCTGTTAAACTTTTAAGTCTCCAAAGGTAATCAACCTTCCATTGATTCTCATCTACTTCTCTCATTTTACATTCCGTTAAAATATTAATGTCCACACATTGTAATTCATAATAAAATAAATTAAAATAGTATTTTTAAATAAAACGGAGAAGATAAATGTCTGACATTTTAAGCAGAATAAAAAGTCCTAGCGATTTGGTTGACAGCCAAGGCGCTAAGATTTTAATGTATGGTGCAGCTGGAGCTGGTAAAACAACTTCACTTGCAACCTCACCTGGAAAAACTTTAATCATTAGTATGGAAGCAGGCTTGTTGTCTATTAAAGACGCGGCCAATGTTACTGCTATTGAAGTTAAAGAAGCTTCCGAGATCGAAGAGATCGCTGAGATGCTAGAGAATGGCAAACTTGATTACGATACTATTTGTTTAGATAGCGTAACCGAAATGTCTGAGCTTTTACTAGCACAAGAAAAGGCTAGGTCCAAAGATCCTAGGCAAGCTTATGGCGAGGTAATCACAGTAATGACAAGAACGATGCGAAGATTTAGAGATCTTAAAATGCACGTTATTTTTGTTGCTAAAGAAGACAAGCTTCGTGACGAAGCAACGGGTATGTTTCATTATCAACCAATGATGGTTGGTGCAAAACTGCCTACCCAAATTCCTTACTTCTTTGATGAAGTGTTATGTCTTAGGACTTTCACCGAAGAAAATGATGAAGGGAAGAAAGTAACCAATCGTTGGTTGCAAACAGTTCTTGGAGATAATTACATCGCCAAGGATAGGAGTGGCAAGCTAGATTCTTTTGAAGAGCCTAACTTGACATATATTATTAATAAACTTGGATTTTCAAAAGGAGAAAAATAATGAGCGATTTTGCAGACGTCAAGTTTGATTTTGAATCTGGTGGTAGTGGTGAATCCACTATTCCAGAAGGGGACTACCTAACAGAGATAAGCACATGCGAGAAGACTACTTCAAGCAATGGCAATGATTATCTAAAGTTAGAAGTCAAAGTGTGTGGTGAAAAATACAAAGGCTGGATTGCAAGAGACAATCTTAATCTTTGGTATAAGCATGATGACTCTGAAAAGCAAGAGCTTGTAAGAGAAATAGCATCAAGAAAATTCTCAGCGCTTGTAAAAGCATTGGGAAGAAGTGACAACCCGCCAGCAAATGCTGGAGAGTTAGTTGGCAACAAAGTGATTTGTGCTTTTGGTATTGAAAAAAGTAAAAATCCAGATTACCCAGATGATAAAAACAACATCAAGGGTTTCAAGCCGTTGGAGAAGATGTCGCCTAAACAAGCAGACGACACTCCAGCTTGGGTGAAAGAAGGTAATTCTGAAACCAAAGCTCCAGCTAAACCGAGCTTGTAATTGTTGGACCTAGACAGGGGCTATTTGAAGAAGTCCTAAAAGGTGTCTTGGAAGCGCAGGCACTGTCGGAAAGCGCTTCACCTTTTTACAAAGTTAAAGTAACAATATTAGGCGAGTTATATACAGATAGATGACCACCTTCTGAGTAGTTTTTATACAGCTCCAAGAACCCTTCCATTTTTTCCCAACCAAGATTCATCTGCTCTTCTGAGATAATGAATACTTTGGATGCGTATGGGTAGACTTTCTCTTGCGCTACAAAAACAAATTCATCTAACTTAAATCCAGCTTTCTCCATACCTCTGCGATACCAAGCAGCTTGCATGTCATAGCCATACTTCTTCACCGAATAACCAAACTCTACTGGATCGCACGATTGAGTTGTCTTGTAATCCACTACACATATAGCGTTGTCTGGATAAGGGCTTTGGACTGGCGGACAGATAACATCTGGTCTGCACTTACAAAGAACCTCACCTTCATACCAATAGAAGCTGGCCTCTGCTACTTTGCCCTCGGCGTTTAGGTAGATATTGCCCTCTTCAATCATATGCTCTTTCATACCTTTAATTGCAGTCATTTCAGCTTCCTTAATAACTGTTAAGCCGCGCTCTTCATACTCCTTCTTGAGTTCTTTGTTGGCATTGGTATAGGGAGATCCCATTACCACCGCAACAGTATTGTTAAACTCTTCCTCGCCTTCTACTAATAAAGCGTGGGCGGCCGTACCAAAATTCATCGCAGGGGTTGTCTCCTGGACTTTTTCTAGCGCATGCAGTTGCGATTTGCCAAAGGCTCTAATCTTACTGCTGCTAATTCCAGCTCCTGCATGGTAAACAGGATTAGGTATATCTGAAAACACCAAGGTTTCACCTTTTTGCTCAGACTCAAATTCTTTTAGTTCTTCTATTATCATTCTCATACTCCAAAATTATCGTTTGCACGACGTTATCATTAAGCATTGGCTCTGGCCAATACAATAAATGGTTGTAAATACGAAAGCGCATGTTGTCCAAAAAAGACAAACGCTCGCTGTACTTGGGCTTTCCTATTAAATACCAAAATTCTTCTATCTCCTCTAAATTATCGCCAATATATGTTAAATCCGCTTCCGTAAAGTCATAAGGAAGAAAAATAAAATCTCCTGTATCTTTTTTAAAAGGGTAACAGCGTGTTGGTTTACCTATCTGCATTTTTCTTTATAGGCCAAGGTTTTTTTAATTTGTATTCTTCGTATGTCATGCCTTCTATTTCTTCGCCGCCCATAATTTTAAAAGAACATTCTCTAAAAATTTCCCAGTCAATGTCATTTGAAATTGCAAGGTTGTATGTGATAACAATTGATTTACTTAGCATTTCTAATATGATTGACGATATTGGGGAACTTGCCCGAATAATCGACTTTAATTAAATCTGGTTTGTTGACTTCTGTTTGTCTAAACAAAGCTTCGTCTACTGTAGAGGGTGGAGATCTTCGTAAGCTGTCGCCACTTACCATTTTGTTCCACCAAGCCACCGCTTTCTCTCTTGCATAGCCCGAATGCTCAAAGCATATGTACTCGCTAATAATCTTATTGGGTGTCTTGTAGCTGACCTTTAATACAGGCAAGGGCTTGCCTTGTTTCTGATGATTGCCAAACCACATGTTAATAACCTTGGTATCGTAGCGTTCTTTCTTGGCTGACTGAGAAATAATATCTAACTTAGATGCAAACAGCTCTAGCTCTAACTTGCGCATAGGATAGACATAGCCACAGTCTGGGCACGTTGTTACAGCTTTTGGTACATATGATTGACATTCTGGACAGCTCTTAACCAGAGCCTCCCCTGTCTTTTTACGCTTACCCTTTTGATTGGGAGCTATTTGGTTGATAGGGCCATGGCGTTCAATATTCTTGGCAAAGTCTAGAATCAAACAATCTTTCTTACCTTCTGCTATACGCATGCCCCGACCCATCATTTGCACATATAAGCCTGGTGAATGTGTAGGTCGCAGCATTATAATTAAATCTGTATTTGGGGCATCAAAGCCTGTTGTTAAAACATCGCAATTAACCAAAGCTCTAATCTTGCCTGCTTTGTAATCAGTTATCAGTTGATCTCTTTCTAGTTGATTGGTATCCCCTGTTACCACGCGAGAGGTTATATGGTTGGCGTTTAATATGTCGCTAACCATTTCTGCATGCTTGATTCCCGCGCAAAAGATTAGCCATTGTTTTCTGTTTGCGCCTTTAATCAAAACTTCTTGCATGGCTTTATTGGTTCGGCCGCTGTCGTTCATCTTGGCCTGCAAATCTGTTTGAATAAACTCTCCGCCCCTCAAACCTATATCATCAATCTCATACTCAGTATCCATACACTTAGTTACTAAAGGTGATAAATAGCCGTCATCAATCAGCCGAATAAAGTTATCGCCACTACCAAAGTCTATTGCTACATCGTCAAAGATAGATCCCTCGCCTTCGGTCAACATGCCAGAGTTAAGTCGATACGGAGTAGCAGTAAAGCCAACCACTCTTAATCCTGGGTTGCGTTCTTTAAGGGCGACAACGAGAGAACGATACATCCCCTCGCCGTCTTTTGGAACAAGATGCGCCTCATCAATAGCAAGGAGATCAAACAGGGGGAGTTGATCCACCTTGTTCCAAACCGATTGGAGCTGAGCATAGATAATATCGTTATCTGTATCTCTACTCTTTAAGCTGTTGCCATACAAACCTATATCTCCATAAGGCCAAGCGTCTTGTAGCTTTTCGTAATTTTGAAAAAGTATTTCTTTAACATGCGAAACAATCAAAGTTTTTTGTTTCTTTTGTTCGTTCATATGCAGCACAAAGTCTGCGATTACATGAGACTTACCAGAGCCTGTAGGCATCACAACCAAGGGATTGCCGTCCTCTATTGCTATATAGTTCTCCAAAGCATTTAGAGCTTCCTGCTGGTAATCTCTTAGGGGCATTTAGTCTTTGTCGTTTAAATCAACAGTTACAACCTTGCCATTTGCGTATGTTATTTTTCTAAAGTGTTGATCTGCACCTTTTTGGTACTCCCAAGAAATAACTTTGTTGTTGTCTTCCTCTGCCTTTAACTTTGCTTTTTGTTTAGCTACATCATCTTTGTACTGGGTCATTTTGATTCTCCTGAATCAAAGCCTTTATATTCTTCAGCTTCTTTTAGTTCTTGCTTTATTTTTTTAAGACCATTTTTTGTTTTTACAAAGTTTTCATCATTTAAATTTCTTTGTGGTGAACTGATAAATTCTCTTATTGTTCTTTCGGGCAATTCAAATTCTCTTGCCAATCCGCTTAATGATATTCTGTATTTATATGTTAAAACCTCAATATCTTTACGCATTTTAATTTGCTCTATTTCTTTCACTTTGATTCTCCTGGATTCTTTTTAGTTTCTTGTAATCTTTTATTATCCACTCCATTTCTATTGAAGCGGCCCTCATCCCTTGAGCATAAGGCGTTCTATCGTCTAAGTGTTCTGTATCAACCATAATACCAGTAACTAACTGTTTCATCTTTTCAATACAATCGGTTTCAATCTTCATCTTTTTTCCCCTGTTGAGATATTGCTTTTAAATATAATTCTTGCCAAAACTTTACTTGATATCTTAAATCGTTGTTTTCTTCTGCTAATTTTTCCAAATCTATTTGATTGTTGTCGCCTGGAATACAGATACTAAAAAATATTTTGCCTTTATCAACTTCTTGTTGAAACTTATCTCTTAATAAATTTGGTAAGCCTTCAGCGTTTGGGTCTACATTATCAACATAAAATGTAGCTCCCACTAAAACCTCTCGTTCTTTTTTAAGATCTTTCATAATATGTCCAACCATCTTCTCTCATTCTCTGGGCAGTATGTATAACACCATATTTTTCTTTAATATCTAGAGAAACAGGCACAGTAAAAACAGAATAATTTGTAAGACCATTAGTTGACCCATCAGCAATAAAAACATCCTCTACCTCTTCTTTAAATTTTTTAGGCAGTTGCTCTATATCAAACCAACCATAGGGATAATTAATCATTTCTAAGATCTTTCATATTTTTTCCTTTAATTTTTTAACAAGTTTATAAAGAACTCCACATGAAAGTTCTTTATTATTTATAAATTTATCTAATGTTTCGTGATATACATTATTTTCTTTTGCTAAAAGCCTTATAAAAGTATTTTTCTTATATTGTTTTCCGTAGTTTTTTTGTAAATAGCCGATTATCTCCGACCTGAATTCTTCTATTTCTTGATCGGTATAAGTTTCTTTAGGCATTTTCATAAATTTTTATTCATTAGCCAAATAAAATACAGCAAGCCACCTACAAGGTAAGTGGCTATTATCCCCAACACCCAAAGAAAAATCTCGATCATTTTTTGCAAGCCTCCTTGTAAGCATGCTCAAAAAGAGCTGGGTGATACTGACGAATGTACTCAACAAACTTGCTCAGCCTTTCGGTTGATCGCATATCGGTTTGTACTTCCGTTGTAAAGCTGGGAGCTGGTAGTCCTGGCTGTAAAGCCTTCATACCTTCCCTGATAAAATCCATTTCTGTCATCGGCATAATCTTCTCCTGATTAATTGTTTCACTTATAGTATAAAATTTCATTTGCTTTGTAAACACTTTTCGATATACTAAGGGTATATTTATTTATTTGGAGAAGAAAAATGAATGACAGAATGTCTGATTACATGGATCACACCAGAGATTATCTACAACAGTTAGTCGCGCAGATTATTAAAGTTTATTTGCAGTCAGGTGGGGTCGAAAGTTCAAGCCCAGATTCAGCCTTACAGCAGATAGAGGTTGATAAAGATTGCTTGATTGGAATGATTAACAATCTAGCCGAAGTAGAAAAGAACAAGGTTAAGACGCATTAATATGGTTTCCAGAGATTTAAACTTTAAGAATGTTGAGGAAGCTAGGGCTTACATTAATAAATCTAAAATGGTTGTTAACCCAAAAAATACTGTTATTAAAGAAAAGAAATTTGTTATTGTTGCTTACAATAAAAATGATGAACAAATGCTAAAGAAAGCATTGGTTGGTATGAAGAATGTTAAATGGATAGATATATTGCTTGAAGAAGCAAAGGAGAAGGTATGAGCAGAATAGGTGATTTATTAATTGGTATGCAAGAGGACGCAGAATGTGTTTCTCCTTCTTGCGATTCGTTTGAGAAGTTCGCAGAAGAAATGCGAAAGCTGAATATTTTATACACGCCTAGTTTATTGGAGGATTTTTGGGACGGCTACGTGCATTCCCAAGAACCGCCTTGCTAATCGCGAACAGGCAATTCATTCGGCTTGTATAAACAATAGAAGTGCAGTTGCGGCGAGGTTTATTCATTCTCGTCTCCAGGGATCTTGAGGTGTAGTCTTGCAACAAAATACATCTCACCTTTTAGGAGAAAAAATATGAATGTATTAAGTTTGTTTGACGGAATGAGTTGCGGAATGATCGCTTTAAATCGTTTAGGAATCAAAGTAGATAAATATTACGCAAGTGAAGTAGATAAATATGCAATTCAAGTTAGTCAAAACAATTACCCAGAGATTATTCAAGTCGGAGATGTTTGCAACATCAAGGCCGAAGATTACCAAGACATAGATTTAATATTGGCAGGTTCGCCTTGTCAGGGTTTTAGTTTTGCAGGTAAACAGCTTGCCTTTGACGATCCAAGATCCTCGCTTTTCTTTGAGTTTGTTAGGCTATTAAAAGAAATTAAGCCTAAATACTTCTTATTAGAGAACGTCAACATGAAAAAAGAGTTCTTAGATGTCATTTCAGAGCAAGTATCAGCCTGTTATCCCGAACTTCCTTTCGGTATTGAGCGAATTAAGATCAATTCAGCTCTTGTTTCGGCTCAAAACAGAGTGCGTTGGTATTGGACAAACATACCAAACATTACCCAACCCGAACAAAGGGGGATTGTTTTGCGGGATATATTAGAAACAAATTCGTTTGAAAACTCAGCAGAAACTCACGATACCCCCAAACAAATAGCAACAGCAGTTGATGTTAATGGATTTGATATACAAAAAAGAGTCTATTCAGCAGATGGTAAATCACCCACTATAATGGAAGCAGCAGGAACTGGAGGTGGCAGAGTACCGAAAGTTGTTGCAGGTGCATTGCGAGGCAGATCTTTAGACGAAAGTGGCAAGAATGTTGCTTGGAAAGAAACAAAACCTAAACAAATGCTTGAATTACGCAAAGACGAAAAGAGCAATTCGCTTACATCTGTTAGGAAAGATAACTTGGTTGTTCAATCGTATCGAGAAGTAAGAACGGAAGAAGCAAAACGATTAAGACGAGAAAGCAAACAAAAGACAGGCAAAGATCATACGCCCTTTCGAGCCAAGAAGATTGTACCCAGAGAAGACGGCAAGGTCGGAACAGTTACGCCTGGTTTGAATAACGATCACATGATTAGCCTTACTAGAGACAAAGATCAAGATGTTTATTGGCGAAAGATTACTCCGATTGAAGCAGAGAGGTTGCAAACAGTTCCAGATAACTACACCGATTGCGTTTCAACAACGCAGAGACTGAAATGTTTGGGAAATGGCTGGACAATCGAAGTGATTACGCACATCTTAAAGAATATGGAGCTGTAATTGAGTGTCAAGATCTTACGGGGAAACGCTTTAGACAAACTTAAAGAGATTCCAGAACAATCAATCCATACCTGTATTACCTCACCGCCTTATTTTAATTTGCGTAATTACGGCCATAAAGATCAGCTTGGCCTCGAAAGCAATTCAGAAGAATTTATACAAAACTTGGTAAATGTTTTTAGCCAAGTTAAGCGAGTATTAAGAGATGACGGCACGCTTTGGTTAAACATGGGCGATACTTGGGATAAAAAGAAACAGCTCTTGGGTATTCCTTGGCGTACAGCTTTGGCTCTACAACAAAACGGCTGGGTTTTGCGAAGTGATATTATCTGGAATAAACCAAATGTGATGCCGAGTAGCGTGCAAGATAGGGTTACTAATTGCCACGAATACATCTTTTTGTTGTCTAAAAACAAAAAATATTACTACGACAACGAGATTATTAAAGAAGATTCTACTTTTAAAAACAGTAAAGGCGAGTTTAGACCAAACGGAATGGCGGGGATTGGTAAGAAAAATGCAGGCAAAGAAGGTTTTGAGATACGCTCTGGTCTTTCTAATATGAAAGAACAACCCAAAAGAAACAAAAGATCAGTATGGACGATTACTAATAAACCATTTAAAGACGCACATTTTGCTGTCTTTCCGCCCGATCTTATCGAACCTTGCGTTCTTGCAGGTTGCCCAGAAGAAGGCACAGTTTTAGATCCTTTCGCGGGTTCTGGTACGACAGCTCTTGTCGCACAAAAGCACAATCGTAACGCCGTCTTGGTCGAACTTAACGAGGAATATATTAAGATAGCAAAAAAACGAATTGGGATGTTTGATTGCTGCAACACTATTATTTAAACTAAATGGATGAAGATATTAAAAATGGAGAAAGGCCCACCAACAATCGAGGAAGGTCGGCGCAGACTTGATAGTCTCTTTGAAGATTTTATATCCAGAGGAGCTGACGCAGAGTTTACGGCTTTGTTGATTTTTACTTACGGCGTAACCGAAACTCTCAATTATGCGCAATCGGTCGAAGACGGCATATCTAAGATAGACGACATACTTAATTCAGAGTTTGGTTTGGAGAAATAAATTATTTTTACACCCGAGGAAAAAGATCCCGAATAGTTTTGTCAGCAAACTTTGACAAAAGTACCCCCTTATAGGTCGAATTTGCCGATATATTGCTAAAAACAGGGTAGTTTTGTCAGAATGTCAGAAAGGTCTGACAGCTAGAAAGGTGATAGCAGTAGGGTTTAGGCGTTTTGTCATATTGTCAGAGTACCCCTTAAATAACCCTTATATTCCCCTCATAATTGTAAAATATAAGGGGGGGTAAGATAAAGTATGACAAAAGTATATATATAGGTATATATATAATAATATATATATAATTATTTATTGTATTAGTAGTAGTTAGAGAGGATTCAATAGTTTTGTCAGAGTTTTGTCATAGGCTCTGACAAAAGTCGGAGAAAATATGTATAAATTAACAGAAAAAATCAGCAAAGTTTTACCAAAAGAAATTGTTGTTTTGCTTGAAAGACAAGATGTAGTAGAATTAGTTAGGTATTTTAACGGACGATTAATCAGTTATAAGGTAGCAAATGAGCAAGAACCCAGAGAGAAGACTTAGAAAAAGCGTGAAGGTTGAGCCTACACTTGCAGATGTAGATGATATGCCTATTGAATACGCCAATTTACATGAAAAGAATCTAACTAAGCGCCAGCGTTTGTTAGTCTGGAATGCAGTTAACGATCCCACGCTTTCATTTACGGAAGCTGCGAAGAAAGCAGGGTTTAAAAATCCCATAGTTGTTAGTCGGTACATGACACTTAACGGAAAATATGCTCACGTGCGTCGGGAATATGAAAGACTGATGATTGAGGCCAAGAAGAAGTTTGAACTAACACATGAGAAAGCTGTAGAAGACTTGTATAAGTTAAGAGATGACGCCTGGGCGCAGGGAAATTTTACGGCCGCCATTAACGCTCAGAACTTGCTTTTGAAAGTCGGGGGTTTAATCATAGATCGTCGGGAAGTCTTGCATGGGAAGGTAGATCAAATGAGTCGGGATGAGGTTGAAAGACGCCTAGCTGATTTATTAGGCAAACAAGCTATTGAGCATAAGTCGGGGATTGAGATAGAGGACAAGTCGGGATCTGAAGAAGTCGGGGTTATTGTCGGGGAAGAACCCATTGAAGATACAGCTCCTGAAAAAAAACAAGTTAGGCCTATCCCTAAAGAAGAGAAAGAAGAGGACGAGGATTAGTCCTCATCTTCGGTATTCTTAATTCCTAAGTCTGCAAGTTCCTCTTTAGACCAACCCTCGTAATAGTTAGTAAGAAGTTCTTTAGCTAGTCCTTTAAGATCATCTTCTTCATTAACTCTTTTGTTCACATATTCTTCAAGTGTCATCTTCGTTATCCTGTTGTTCATTCCATAGCCACATACCAAAGTCATAGCCTTGTTTATACATACTAGAGTTTTTGTTTTCATCAGAAACACCTAACAACAAAGCATCTGCTACTCCATTTTTAAAATCTTTACTCATCTTCGTTCTCCTTTAATTGTTTATCCCAATACTGATTTCTCTCTTGTTTATTTTTAAACCACCAACTGCCAGCACTTGGGTAAAAATCATCTACATTTCTATAAACAATTTCGTAAATATCTTTACCTTGCATTTCGTTGTATAGCTTTTTAGTTATACATTTACATTTAAGTAAATAATCTAAATCTACATCATCTGTATTTTTAGCTTTCATCATATAAACATCACCAACACCATTAAGATTTTTAAGAAAAACTTCACTCATCTTCGTTCTCCTCAAAAACATTTATACAAAGACACTTAGGTTCTGATATTGCAGTATCGTCTAGTTCAACATCCCAGTAAGTCATTAAATCTTCATCAGAATCAAACACATCTATTTGAATATGAGAGTCTGGATTAAAACCTAACTCATCTATTGCATATTGTAGTTTGCTTATTAGTTCTTTAACTGTCATCTTCGTTCTCCTTATATTCAATCTGATACATACAGCAATACTCATCTAAACTTACATGAGCATTTACTTTGTAATATTCCTTATCAGAATATCCACTAGCACTACAGCTTTCTGATTGTAAAAAATTCTTTAAGTCTTTCTTACTTTTGAATTTCCAATCATCCCAACCACCACCTTGTAAATCAGTTATTACTATCATCTTCGTTCTCCTTAACTACAGTCGCTTCTACATCTGTAGAAAATGCGTCTTGGGAATTTACTCCATAGCTTTCAGCTTGTTCTATAGCATCT
>Ga0187217_1000150_pt1 | contig 26981 bp, 63 predicted proteins | sample 15SPOviralmetaG_FD_130165 | JGI IMG/M metagenome (GOLD analysis project Ga0187217, IMG submission 130165) | Marine viral communities from the oligotrophic San Pedro Time Series (SPOT) site, San Pedro Channel, CA, USA - 15 SPOT_SRF_2010-09-15... | ecosystem: Environmental > Aquatic > Marine >... | reverse complement strand
GCGAAGACAACTTGATTGCCCTGCTCTTGCAGTAACCTTCTTGGCATACTCAAACGCACTAGGATCGCTGAATGTCTGCATGACCATAGTAGATTTGTCAAGATAAACATTAAGACCCTTCTTTGGGATTGAGTTTGCTATCTTCTCTGCATGAGAGATTGATTGTTCAATACTTGCTAGGAATGCTTCTGTTGTGTTCATGTTATAATACTAGATTGATCTTTCTTGGTTGTCAATACTATTTTACATATTTTTTAATTTCATTATTTTTTATGTCCAATTCGCTCTCTATAAGTTCTGCAACATTTTCACTAACAGATATTTCGTGATCTTTGGATAGAGTATTTAATAATTGAACTAAATTTTTTCCCGTATTATCTCTACCTTCATTTCCTACTAGAAATAGATTATCTTTGTTCATTAAAATAAGATCATCTATTTTAATTAAGATATGATTTATGTTATCTGAACTACCTCTTATTCCTAGTTGTATTTTCATTATTTATCCCCCCAAAATCCACAAACGCAAGGTTTATCTGAAACTTTGTCAAATAAACTAAATAATATTTTTTGATTATTAAATATTTTTTGTGCCAACGAATTTATTTGGTCGTCACTTAGTTGATCGTCTATTTCATAAAGAAAATTTTGTATTTCTATTTCTGTTATCATAATTAATATTTTATATTTACTCCACCCTCAACATAATTTGGTTCACGCTTCATCCATTCGGGTAGTTTTAACCTTTTTACTTTAGCGTATTCTCTAATAAAAAATTGGAAAGCAATTTCATCATCATTTAATTGTGCTTTTCTTATTTCTTCTAAATACATTTTCTCTTCCATCTTGTATGCTTCATCTAAAGATAATATATAATCTATTTCTCCCTGCATCTCAACAGAACGAGAGAGTTTTGTATCTTGAGGTTTAAGATTAGATGAGTGATTGCACCCTACTAAGACCAATATCAATAATAAACTCACCTGTTTCATAAATATTTTATTTTAAAACCAAGATCAGTCAAGCATAAGAGATCAACTCTGTCAAGACTTTTTCTGCGGGTTAATAGATTAAGATTTTCGGCATGGTCAGAGACGACAACCCATAAACTATCTTTCCTATTCTTGTATTTTTTTTCTTTAACTATAATTTCAGTTTGCATAATATAAACATTGTTGAATGTACTTGTCTAAGCCTTTCACTTGTTTCTTAGCTTTCAATGGCAATCTTCGACTAAGGTAATGATTGACTTTATTTTTAAATGAAATTATATCTCGTAATTGATTGGTTGAAAACCTGCTTTGATGCAAATCAACCAAATCCTCAAGATCAAATAACATTTCATAAACTGCATTTGCTTCGGCTTGATACTTCATGACTATAATTATGATGAAGCTCCACCAACTTGTCAACACTATTTTTCAAAAAGTTTTTGTTTAACCTCTTCAAGCAACGCAACATCTCTTGCTTCTTCGATGTAATCATATTCCTTGAGAATTAGTTCGTATTTAAAGAGCATTGCATCTAATTTTTCTTGCATTAGTTTTGTTGCATCTGCAAAACCTGCATCGTAATCGTCCATTATTATTTTATTGTTTGATGACATTCTATTATTGTTTGTATTATTGTCTTGCTTAGTAACTATTAAGGCAGATATAAAAGCGAATATTAAATTAATTAAATATAACCCAAGTAAAAAATAAAAGAACAAGGGCATAGCATTGCCTTATTTAACTTTATTAAATTTGCTTTGCAATAAATTTAACTTATCGGTATTTGTTTTTTCATTTATCTCATTATAAATTAAACCTAATTGAAATAAAATGTCATTTAATTGCTGAACATCAAATTTATCTATATCGCAATATTGACTTAATGTCTCTAACCCTATTACTTGATTATGTATTTGCCTACATATTAAAAGCAATTCATTTTGATTTTGCAATTCTTCTTCCTGCTCTTCCATATATATAATTACACATATAATTTAATGTAGTTAGTCCATACTTGTCACAATGTACAAGAATAATAAAATTAAAACGCATCCTGTTATCATATTTAAAACATAAAAAATTTCGGGTAAATTAGTCATGCTACTAATAAATCTTCTTCAACTAATTCACCATTCTTTGAGGGAACGACAACATCAACAAGAAAATCTCTGATCATTTCTGTTATTTGAATTACCTCATGGAATTCATCAAAATCCATAGCATTAGCATCACCCTGTCCACCATAACACATACGATAACCTTCTCGTAATGGAGCAGTTTTGCCTGTGCTTGTCTTGATCCAATTACCTGTTGTGGCACATTTATCCCATGTAAAATTACTATGAAAAGAATTAAGATAAACCAATACATCGAGATGACCTTTTAGGTTGTCAACACTATCTTTTCGTTCTGTCCAATCAATAAAGTCAATATTAGCAGATGGAAAGTCATCCTTTACATCTTTTAATTGAACCATAACACCTTTGTAGTTTTCTTTGGTATAATATGTATATGGTTTTGCATTTGCATAAGGGCTTGGTTGAGTTGCCTTGTGACCTGTGCGTTCACACATTTTTTGGTCACGATCACCTTTACTCTTCCATGATAAGATATGTTCAGAAGGCAAAACTTTTTTGACTAATTGATTGCTTTTGAAGATGACATTTTCGGGCGACCATGTTTTCCAACGGACATTTGTATTTGTAAAATAATTCATTTTTCTTCCTTTGTTAATTGTTAATTATTTAATACTGGCAGGTTTTTTAATCTTTGTCAAGATTTAATTCTTCGGGTAAAGTAAAATTTTCAAAATGATGCCCGAAAACTCGATAGAATTTATTAACCATATCTACTGCGTCAAGCACTTCTTGGTTATTTTCTCCTAAAGCTGAAGATTCTGCTTCATTTAAGACTAATTCGATTGCTTCTTTTAATTTCATATTATAAAGTATCAAGTAAAATTACATCGCACATCCATGTAAGAAAGTTTCTAGTTTCATAATTAAATCTTTTCTCGTCATATTTAAAAAATTCTTCGTATTCCAAGAGCAAATTGTATCTATCGCCAATTTCACTCGCACATTCTTTCGATAAATCATCTATTGAATCGGATAATAGACGATCTATTAATTTAAAACCACATTCTATTTCTTTTGTATAGTCCATGATAAAACAATAGTGATGATTGGATTATTTGTCAACCAAAAAGATTGTGCCACTCATCTTTTATCTCAATGTCGGGCGTTTCGTTTAACCCAACGCAACCATCGAGTAGTAAATTCATTATGTCGGAAACATTCATATTCATTGCTTCTGCTTCCGCAATGTCATCACGCATATCGTTAACTGATAGTTCTTCATCGTCTTCCCTTATTTGCCTTTTTGTTGTTCTCATATTTTATTTTCCTTCTTGCGTTCCTACTATCAATAACTTAATATCTTCGCCATCTCCTGTCAAGCCTAATTCTTCGGCAACTTGCCCAAAAATAGCACCATCTTCGGGAGTAATGCTGATCCAAGCACAATTTCCATGATCATTAGAAATCACATCCCATTCGTGTTCAAGTAATCTAGCTTTTTGATATTTAGTTAATTTCATATTTTTTCTAATAATTCTAATTTTCTATATAATTTATCTAACGAGTTTTCTAAATGTATAATATGCTCTTCTTCGTCTGAAGCATTGCGACAATACCATTCAAGCTCTTCCTCTAATTCATCAATAAAATTATGAGTATCTTTTAATTCTTGGATTGACTCTGCTTCTAATTTTAATCCACTTAATGCTTTATTGTTCATCGAGTTTTTTCCAATCAACTTCATCCGCTTTTATTTTCCAAGCAATTTCTCCATTCGTAGGATCAGCATATTCAATATTAAAATCACAATCGTCAAGAGTTTTGTATGGATCATACTCTCTTACTATTTGTTCTGCTTCATCTCGACTTTCTGCCTCAACATAAAAGCAATTAATTATTTTAACTCCAACGCAATATTCTCTTTTCTTACTCATGCTTTTTTATTTTTGTAGTATTCTTGATCTAGTAAATCGTCTAGTAAATGTACAATGCCCCAACCTAATTCTCTATCTAGTGGAACAGGTTGATCTTCCCGCTCTTCAGCAGGTTTAAAATCATGCCATAAAATAGATAACAAGTGATCTCTTTGTTTTTCTAATAATTGATAGTCAATGTTCATTGTATTTGTTGTTCCATTTCCATGATTTGGTCTTGGGTGAGTTCTCCTTTGATTTTACTCCCCCAATATAATGGCTCGTCATCATTTAAATCACAAGCAATTTCTATATTTGTAACATTGTGCCATGCTTCATCTGCATAGGTACTACCATCTTTATTCAAGCTTGGTCTTTTAAATCTTTTATTGCAATTATTTTTAATGTGCCTATCAATAATTTCAATGTCATCAGCAATGCAAGATAAGCGATGTCTAAGCTCAAAATTTTCTTTCATTAACCTTTCGACATTTTGCTTGTTAATCTCACTCTCTACTTCTGTGAGATAAGTGAAAGCGTCTGTTTTTTGCCTTTCTGCAAGAGTAAGGTTTACTGAATCTTCGTAAGTTGGATAATCGTCTCCTATAATTTCTTTCATTTTATTATCTTTTGTGGTTTCCCATGCCATCATAGTCCATTGTATCAGCGTCTACGCTCTCGCCTCTAATATAAGCACCAAACTCATCGTCATCCATGTGAGATGTTCCACCTTTAGGTTCGCAGAAAACAACTTCTGCATTTTGCCTCCACGCTTTACTAATCTCCCAATCAGCATCTAGCTCAAAGAACGCTTTATTTTGAGCATCTTCGGGTGAATCTGCTTCAATCTCAAAAGTACGATATGTCGTACTTGCCATTTCTACTTCGTATGTTTTCATGTTATAATCCTAATTTAGTTTTTTGTTATTGTCAAGTATTAATAGATATAAATTGGAGTGTATTCACCGACATACGCTCCATCAATATTAAAATAAAAATATTCTTGAGCTTCTTCCACGCTCATATTGTCTCTTTCTGTGAGAGTCTCAAGAATAGAATCAACAGAGTATACAACTCTACCTTTAGTATCATGACCAAGAATAGAATCATCAAACCCATCGGCAAACATTGCTTCGGGATTCATTTCTTTAATTTCTTCAACCAACTCTTTTCTTCTGTTTTCGTTCATGATTTAAGTATGAACCAACAAAAGTGATATGTCAAGACTTTTTTTTCTGCTTATGGATTTTTGTTTCTGCTCGCAACTTGTGAAGGTCTTCTATGATTTTCAAGCCCTTATAGTTCAAGCAGATCATTGGTGACAATTACCCCCACAACAATCATCGGAATTTTTATCCTCGCAAATTTGCTCCAACGAATCAATACTTAAATTAACATTATTTTTTATTAAATTAAGTTCTATCTCTGACGCAATTATTTCTCTTGCTGAATCTGATTCTAGGTTTACTTGTAAGTCAGCAAAATTTTTTAAAACTTTAATTATTATTTCTTTCATTATTTAATCTTTTCCTGTTAATATATACACTACTAATAAATACATCATAATGATGAAAATTCCAATACAAGCGAAGAGTTCGTATATTAGCTTTAATTTATGTTTTAACTTTTTTAGCATACTCTATATTTGATTTATACATCTCTTTCTGCATCTTTAGCTCGCTAGTATCTTGTTGTAGCAAGCGAATACCTTTATCTTCTGTCATCTTACCATCAAGAATTTCTCTTACAATTAACTCTATTTTGCGAGTTGTAATACGATACGGATGACTTCTGTAAAGGAACTTATAAAAGCGACCACTAATTTTTCCATGCTTTAGTTTTTTGTGCAAGAACCTTCTGTAATTGCAGTTTTTAGTATTATGTATTGTTTTCATAATTTAACATATCTTTTATTTTCACCATTTAATGTAAGCAACTTATTTAAATCATAAGCCTCATCTTTGGTCAAGAGAATTTTTTTATTCGTTGGCAATCTTTCGTGACCATGTGGGCGATTCCAATCAATAATAATGTATTCACTTTTCATGTAGTTTTCTTTTTTTAACTTCTTTAGTTAATTCTTTTAATTGTTCATCAGATAATTTTGGGGCATGATATTTCCATACCTCGCCTTCTTTATCTAGCTTAGAACTTAGCAACATTATTTTGTTATAAAATGGATACAACCAACTAAGGCAATTAAAATACAAAAACCGACTAACCAAATCTCCACAATAATATAAAATTTTACTTAAAAATATCATACTCATCGAAATCATCATCTTCGGGGCGATAAAGATTGTTTTGCCATGCTTGCACCCTTTTATCCTTATCTTCTTGAGATTCATTCAGACATTCATCGTACCACTTGTTTACTATTTTATTTGAGGCGGGATTGTGACCTTGTAGATTTGCTTCTAACTCTTCTTCGGTAAACCATTTATATTCTGTATTAAATAATGCGTCTACATTGCATGGATGGTATCCCATACTTACAAGCAAGCTCTTGAACATATCTGCGACACTCTCAACATCATGGTCTTCGTCAGATTCAATAGTATATGTTTTCCCGTAGTTAGTTACTTGTATTTTCATTTCCAATCTTCCTCTAATATATATTTTTTATTAACTCTATTCATCTTCAATGCACGATTCTTTGTATTGGCTTCAAATTTGGATAGATTAGCATGACCTAAATAAGCATAAGGCGGTTTTGCTAAAGTATTAATGAGAATGTATTTACTAATTTTTGTATTATCTTCTATCATGTATATAATGATATTATTTATTCTTGTTTTTGTCAAGAAGTTTTTTAGCCTTGCGAACTTTTCTCCAATTTATTTCAGAATAGTTGTCTCTAAATTTTTTTGAAGCATTGTTTCTAGGCGAATCGCCTTTGCCATTTCCGCTTGATTTTTTCTTCATTAGTTCCAATCAAAATCTATGTTGTATCCTATTGCCCTTCTTTTATTCCAACCCTTGGATGGGCAGGTTACTTCAATGCAAATATCTCTGCCTAAATGATCGCCATCTATAATTGGAGCACCCTCTTTATCCATTTCTTCCGCCCAATCTATATTTAGATCATTAAATGCAAAAAGATCATATTCCGATTCGTCATCTAGCCACATAATCGGGGCAGACCAATCGTCTGTACCATCTTCTTGTCTGATGGTCAACCAACTTTGCGAGTAAGCGTTTGAGATTTGATCCACGCTTGAAATATGTTCTGATGGTAGACGATTCCGATTGTATTGTTCTGTTAAATAATTATCTGATCTATTTTGCATATTCATATTCCATTAATTCTTTTATTTGATCTCTTGCTAATTTCCAATAATGACTTTTCATTTCGTCAGTTTGACCACATTGTTCTGCTTGAATCATTTTCATACCATAATCATGCCATACCTTGCATATCTTGTCAATGTTTTTATCATCGGGTTTTACATTATAATGATTCCAACATCTTTCTCCATCAATTATTTCTTGCTCTATCCATTCAGCAGGGAAACCTTGGGAAAAATACATCAAGTTGTTATCTTTGGCGAACTTAAAAGCAAGAGACACAAAACTATCTTCTACTTCATGCGACTCATAAAGATCAGCATCTTCGTACCAAGAATCGTGAACACTAATCTCAAATTGAAAAGTATCTTTGATTGCAACATATTCTTGTTGAAATTTTGGTCGGTTGTCGTCACCATGCTCTAGTATGTCAACACTATGAAGTTTGCCATACCATTTCATGTGCCTCATAACTCTACTATTGTAGATGATCTTTTGAAACTCCTCAAGGAGTTCTGCATTAGACTTATCCGTAAAGGATGTTCTTTTAAAACTAACTGATAAACCTTCTCCGCTCATACTTAAAGACTAGCTATAATTATTAATATTGTCAACCCTATAATAAAAAATAATTCAAATAAAAATGTCCATTCAGCCTTCAAAAACTATTTCCTTATTTCCTTGTTTATTATAATTAAATAAATAATGTTCCCTATCTGTATCAATTTGATGATAAGGATTATCTTTATTTGGCGGATCAACTGCATAACAAGCGACATCCCATGACCATTCACTAGGATCAGTATATTCGTACTCTCCCGAACCATCTTGTTTAACCACGCACCACTCGTCTCCACAATGAATATTATAATCTATATAATTACCATCTCCCAAATCATAACTATACCAATAGTCAAAGTTATCTCCTTCAGTTTCAACTTCGGGATTAGCTTCAACTTTTTTGATATGAGTTAATGCTAAATCAATTATTGCTGAAGCAACTTCTTTAGGTGCTTGCCAAGGTTTTTCTAATTCAATCATTATTCCATGCCCCCTTCTTTATTTGATATAATTCCTTTTTTAACTAACTGCTCAAAGACATTCCACATTTTTTGATAACGAGTCTCATGCAGTTGTTTTATGCCGATAAGCATATTTAATAATTGGTCTTCAGTATGCTCGACAGGAGAATCTCCAATCGCATATATCATTGTTTCTATATCTTCACCTACTTGGTGAACATCACTCATTGCATCTTCTAATTCAAATCTATTCATGGTATTTAATTATGTAGGTTTTTGAGCTTCTGTCAATTAAAAAGATTATTTCGTAACACTTTAATCGCTTGATCTTTTAACTTAACTTCACACTCCCACTTGGCAGGTTGATCGGGTTCAATAGCGATATGTGGTGGAAAATTTCCGAGAGCAAAATGATCTGCATGAGAGCGAGGCTTTTCGGGTTTACCTTCCGACCAATGAAAAACAGGAGCAAGAAAATTGTTATCGCCACTTCCTTGATTTATCCATGTATATGCACATCGCTCTGCTTGAAATGCAATATTATGATCTTCGGATGGATTGCAAAAGTCATGTAAATTATCGTAGCAAACAGGAATATTTGCACCAAATGTTCCAAACAAATACTCACTAAATTTAATGCAGTTATCTACATTAAAGAAACCTTTGTCTTCGTTCTCAATAGTTATTCGATTGTAAACACCTCTATCGCACATAGAAAGATTGCGAAAGAATCTAGTAGCAACAACTTCTAGCGTCTCATCCGCTTTAGGTGAATAATTAATATGTATATTCATTGGGGCGGTATGGTCTTGAGGTAATCCGACCATATCGAGAACGCTTGCTTGAAAATTTAATTCATTTATTGTACGACTGACTTTATCTCTATCGGGAGACGCAAGAACATTGAATTGATCGGGATGCGACCCTATTGATATATTAAAGCGTTTGGCGATTAAGCCTACAAACTCTAACCCTTTTTCGATTCTTGATTTGTGGGGCAATTCTGCCATAGAAATTTCCAAAGTCTGATCGGTAAGGAGAGGAAAAAGAGCAGAACTAAGACGATAATGCCTAATGTTTGAGGCATGGCAATGATTGACAATATATTGAGTAACAATAACATTGTGCAAAATTCTTTCAGATAATTGATTAATTGCTTCATCTCTACCCTCGGAGTTACACAAATCATTGAACCTTTTGCGAGTCATAGTTCTGAAAGAATATTTAACCTTATTCTTCTCTTTTAGTTCCTCGCTAATACAAGTTAAGCCTAGTATTTGTTCTGACATATTATAACTATAAGGCATCGGATTAAGCTTGTCAAGTTTTTTGTGTATTCTCTTGTATGGAAATGAACGAAATATTGATGATCGCAATGGGTATGATGGTATCTGTGATCGCTTTCTTCTTGAAGAGAGAGAGCATGAAGGTAGAAAAGTTATCTAATAAACTGAGGGAAATTGAAGTAGATTTAGCAAAAAATGGAGCTAGAGATTCTGAAAGATGGGTTCAGACAACCAGACTCCTAGAGGATAGAAGGCAAGATGTCGTAAAGATATTTGAGAAAATAAATCAATAGTGAGCAACGAGTTAGAAAAAAATTTGTATGTGATTATCGCACTAGCTTTATTTTTCGTAGAGCGAGAAATTATAATTGATACAATATTTTTGGTAATTAGTCTTTTTCTTAATCCTCGATAAAACTTTTAATTGCATTTTCGCAAAGTTGATTAAATGTAATCCCTTGCTCATGGGCGAGGGTCATATATTTTAGTAGCTCTTTATCATCAAACTCTAGTTCAACGCTTTCATATTTAACTTTGCGAATTAAAACTGCACCTTTTCTCTCTTCAAATTTTAAATCATCTCCTTCTTTCCATCCTAGCCTATTTAAGGTTTCTTCGGGTATGCGAAAAAATAATTCTCCATTGTCTGTTTCTTTTAGTTCTATTTCTATCATATTATTTATTATTTGAGTTGTTACCTAAAAAATCTATTTCTTCGTATGGTATGGCATCTTCCTTATTGTAATCTTCACAGATTGGGGCAAATTCTATTTTATCCATTTCTAATATATTATAAGATGCTTTTTGTGCATCGTCAAGCATCAATCTTAAAGTATCTAATAAATCTTTAACGCTACAACCAATCACTTCGGGGTCTTCTGTAACAAAAGATATTTCTCCATCATCATTATAAATAACCTCATGCAAACCATAAGATTCATCTTTCGATTTAATTATTCGATAATTCCACATATCATTCAATTTCTAAAGGTCTGAGCCAACCATTACCCGCATGAAGTTCAGCAGTATCTTTGGGTTTTTCGAGAGTTAAGTTTAATGTTTTTGCTAGAGCTTTGATTTCTTTTAAATTTAAATCTGCTTTTTCTCCATTTATCCAAACTACATATGGATGAGTAATGTTGAAAGGAAATGGTGCAGGATTTATTTGTATCTGTCCTTCATATTTAGTTTTATCTATCTCCTTGATGAAGTTGGGCATAGGCTCGCTTTTAGGGATAGGTACAAGGGTAGCTTGCTTTATATTTGTAGGAACTGCAACATTATTTGATTGGAATCCGAACGCAGTAACAAAAACTAATAATATTATTATATTTATATATTTCATTTATTTTCTTCTTTTAATATTTCACTTTCATCTATCCATTTTTCAGAATATTTACAAAATTTTTCTATCTTTAATAAATCTATATTCCAACCCTTATGCTCAATCATTTCCATTTGGTACTCTAATGCTTCATTGGCATCTGATGCCATGTAATAATGAGCGTTAGACAATGCATCTCCTCTTCGTTTATAAGTTATTCTATATTCAAACATTTTTTAGCTCCATAAAATATATATTATAATAAAAAGAACTAATAATGTCAAGCCCCAATTATGATTTTTTATCATACTAATCCTTCATACAAAGTTCTGATTGATTTTATTGTAGATTTTAATTCTAAAGTATAGTCTATTAACTCTAGTGTTCTAGCATAAGTTTTCTTGTCTTCAGAATTATCTTCCGCATGATACCACAAGGAGTAAATATCTTGTCTTAAATGTGAAAGCTCATCTCTCGTCATGATAAATCCTCGCAAAGCTTGATTCCCCTTGAAGTGATTCTACGCTTACCATCAATTTCAATTAAATTTTTGCCTAGTAAGTAAAGTTCGTGATCTCTTTGTAGTGATGTTTTGCTTAACCCTAATTTAGCAGAAAGACCTGTGAGGCTAATTGATCCACACTCTTTTAATATTTGCAGAATTTGTTTCTCGGTACGAGAAATGCCTAAAGGCAAAATACCAATAGAGTCACGCAAGTCTTTGAAATGATGCGATTCAAACCTTTCAATCTCTTTAGATTCGCAGTACAACATAATCTCTCTTGAACGCATCACGGCACTTCTAGCATTGCTTCTGATTGTCGAGGCTACCTCATCTATGCATTCATCAGAGAAGGAAATGTTACCGCAACAAATTTTAATAATTTCACCAATCTCCTCTTGAGAATACGGATCGAAATCTATTGTTGTCAATCTATCTTTGAGTGGCGGAAATATCTTATCACTCTCTGTTGTCGCAAAAATAAAAGTTTGCTTTCTGAAATCGAACTCAAATGTCATCTCATTCCACTCAAAACGCTTTCTTGTATTTGTTTCAGTATTGAAAATAGTTAGAAATGCCATCGTTAAATCTTTTGGTAAAGCATGGCATTCGTCAAAAAGAATTGTGATCTCATTATCTGCTATCAAAGGCAGGAAAATTTGCTCAAAAAATTGCTCATTATTTTTAATTGTAGAGCAATTCAATTCTAGGAACGAACGCTTGCCTCCGTTTCTATTGTATAGATTCTTAGCGAATGCTTTAGCAAATTCAGTTTTACCTAAACCTTTTGCACCAACTAGATTAAGAAATGGGCAAACGCTTGTTTTGTGAAACGCATCTAAATAAAAAGATAGTTTTTTCTTAACGCACTCTTGCCCAATCAAGCCATCGAAATAATTGTTGTTCATGATATAAATCTAAAGTTAAAATTAGTAATTGTCAAGATTAAAAATGAGTTATTTCATATTCGATCTTTGGAGTTTCTTCTTGCTCTTCTTTTTCTACGATAGATTCTTCTACTGATCCAATGTGAATCTCTTTACCCATTAAAGACTCTAGCCATTTTTTACAGACAACTACTTTAGCTTTCCTGCCAACCCAATCAGCTAATTCCTCATAGGAAATTTCAACATAAGGAGTATATCCTTTTGGTCTACCTCTCTTCATATTCTTTTATTAGTTTATTTAAATCTTGCCTATACTTATTTGTATCATCTCGGAGATCGTTTGTCCATTGAGTCAAAACATTTAAAGAAGTAATTGTTCGATTTTTCAACTGCTCATCTTTTTCGTCAGATAAAGTTATTAGCATATCTTGAATAGATGATAGTTGTTTATTATATAATACTATTAATTGAGCAGTTACTTCAAGGGATTTATTAAATATTTCTAAGTGGTCTTGCTTGTTGCAGTACGACCCGCCTTGCAAAACATTTGTTACTTTCTCCATATTTGATAAATGATCCTGTTCGAGATTAAATAATTGCTCGGTATAGAATTCATAGCTATCCCAAGCTATTTCATTACTTAAATCATCCATATTATAGAAACTTATATAAAAGATTTAATTGATTAACTCCAAGGTATTTATTAAAGTACGCACAAAATTCAGCAACCCTTGACGCACTCCAATTTTCTTCGTTAATGATATGTCCTACTTCAGCGTATTCGCCTTCGTTCCACAAGTCTGTTAGTTTGATATATTCTGTTTTCATCATGTAATAAGCATTGCACACAACGATCAGCTTGTCAAACAAAAATTAATCTAAGAATAGATTTTCGTGAGAAAAATAAACTCCTTTAGATAAAACTAGGTTTGAATTGGTTGGAGAATGAAATTCTACACCAACAGGCTCGCCTTCGGGTACGGGCATATTAGAGTCTTCATAGAAAAATTCTTCTACTTCGGACGCACAAACTATATCGAATGATTGATTATTCATATTATTTATTATTTATTTATTAATTAAAAAGCTCTAGTTGATTTGGATCATCTTCTTCCTCTTCAATAGAGTCTAAAAGTTCTTCAGTTTTATTAAAAGAATCTGCATTTTTTAGCCAATTTCTTTGAGCCATTCTGATTACAAAACGCATAAAAGAAAAAGCATAAATTTTATTTAATTCAATATAACCATTAAACCCATCAGCTTCCATGATGGTGAATATTTTTTTCTCTTCATTATATTCAAAAGTGGCGTTTTTTAATTCTTTTCTAATTACCATGTTTATATGATGACAGATTTTCGCTTATTTGTCAAGCTATTATTTGCAATTTGCTCAATAAAATTTTTATCTCCCCTGTTGATTAATTTTGATGTATATTTGTCGCTAATGAGTTCGCATTTTAAATTCTCTAAAACAATTTTATTATTTAATTTATCGCAACAAGAAAATATATCAACAGCACAATAATTAAACTCATGCCATGTATGAATACTCATATGACTTTCTGCGATTACTAAAACTCCTGTGACTCCATAAGGGCTAAAAGAATGAAATAAACTATTGACTATATTTGCATTACCTAGTTTAGCAGATTCAATAAATATTTTTTTAATTAAATTAGAATCTTTTAAAATATCTTCATCGCAATTATAAAATTCAACTAATTCGTGACTGCCTAAATGCATAGGTATAAATATATCATATTATTTGAGAAAAGTCAAGAAAAAATTACTTTATCCATCACCAATTTTTAATTATATTTGCTATAATAAATGAACAAGTCACCATATTTAAAACGACTATAATCGTTCGTAAGATTAAACTAAATTGAGCATCTTTTAAAGATAAAATTGGAATATCGGGCTGATCGTCATCAGTTCTACCAACGCGATGATCTAGTGTTCTAGCCCAAATTAACCAAAGTTTTTTCATTTTTATTTTCTACTTTCTACTATTTTATTATAATATTTTTCATCCCAAAATCCATAATAATTTGTTTTATGTAATTTATCTGAATATTTATTTAATTCAGACAATTTTTGTATTAATAAAATGGCATATTCTTGATTATTTGTCTCGACTTCGTTTATTTTATTTATTTGATCGGGATGATCCCATATTAACCATAAATCTTTATCTCTTGAGTATTGCTCATGTATATCACAAAACCATTTAAGCCATTCAGTATCATATTTGTTTTTATCTCCATATATAAGATATAACATTGGATGCTCTTTATTATCCATGCATTTTATGGCATCAACCCAAAAATCTTTTGACTCTATTATTTGCACTTTATTTAAAAAAGTTTTGGCAAATGGACAAATTGCGTGACCCCCAAGTTCTTTTCTTTGCAGGGAAATATATTCTATATAATCTTTAATCATTTAAATCGTTAGGTCGCCAATTAATGCACCACTTATAGCTTTGGACATTAGTTATTTTGCCCTTATCCTCTTCGGGTATATGACTAACTGCTGATCGCAAATTTGTTTGCAATGTATCAATAAGAACAAGTAGTTCGTTTATCTTCTTATCTTTTTTATTTATTTCGAGTAATAGTTTTTTATCATTCATAATCATTTAAAAAAAATTTTTGTCATCATATCTTTTTATTTTATCAAGGTCTTTTGTTTTTATAATTTTTGAATCTCTCTCGCATAACCATTTATAATCGTCAATGTTGTTAGACCATATTTCTCCGTTCCAAAATTCAAATCCTGGGTAGTCAGACTTGTATATGCAAGCCTTCTCATAACCTACCCCTGTGTACATATAGTCTTTTTTATTTGCGATACAATAATCTATTTCTGCAAGATTTGCATATTTGCCTAAATATAATTTTGGATTTTCATAATTCCAAGCAAACTGAGTTGAGAAAACGCTATTCTCCCCGACATCTCTAAGAAATGTAAAAGCAATAGGTTTATTATTTAAATAATAAATTAAAAAATATTTTCTCTCGATTTCTAAACTTAATAAAGGCTCTAGTTTCCAAGGCTTAAAATTTCTATATTCGAAGTATTTATTGAATATATCTTTTAACTCTTCTATATTTGCTTTACTCGCTTTCGTATATTTGACCACAATGTCTTTGCATTTTTTTCTAGCCTTTCGAGTACTACGAGTATCAATGAATTTACTTAAATTAATCCTTGTTTGTCGAGCTTGATACCAATGGGATTTTGTTGAATTTTTAGGAGCAAAATAGTCATCGGGCAACCATCCCTCCTGCAAGGCTAAATCTTCTTCATCTAGGGAGACTTTTGCCATGCAATCGAAAAATAAATAATCATATTCCGTAATAGCTCCTGAATAATGCCTAAAATAAATATTCATGCGTTACTTTCATCAAACATAGCCCAGCCTTTTGTATTCTTAAGTCTCCTGTCTAAAAATTTAAAGCCTATCGAAAGAGGGTCAAATTCACGCAAGGCAGATTTGATTAAATTTTGTTCAAAATTTTTACAACTATAAACATCAAGTTGGACTAAGTTAGGCTGTCTTTCTTCCCAAGAATGAAGAGAGATGTGACTTGTAGTTATTAAACAAAAACCGCTAATACCTTTATTGCCTTCCTGCTCACACCTAACAGAAATTGGATCGTGCAAAATTTCCATTTCTATTAAATCGACTAAATGGAGAAGCCATTTATTTGTAAAATCTACATTTGTAAATGGAGTTTGCTTAAAAGTTGCATTAACTAAAAGATGTTTGTGTTCCATGATACATAAAGCATTACACTACTAATATTTGATATAGCTTTTTTCGACTATACTTTTAGCAAAATCATTGTCGTACCATTCAAAAACTTCTACCTTTTTGCGATTTAAGTCTTTGTAATGAGAAAAGAAATTTTTACATATATTTAGAAAATTAGGGTCAATGTCCTCAAGACTTCTATATTTTTTAACATGAGAGACAGGAGTTGCTAAAACTTTGTAATCTTTTTCCCCTTCGTCTTCCATGTCCAAGACACCAATTATTTTACACTCCACTATAGTAGCTCTGTCAATCGAAGTTCCGTTGTAAATCAACACATCTAAAGCATCTCCATCTCCAGCCTTCGTGCTAGGGATAAAACCATAATTAGATGGATAAATCATAGAGCTTAATAAGCTCCTGTCATAAATAAATGCTTCTAAGTCAGGGCGATATTCATACTTTACGTTTGTATCTTTAGGTATTTCAACTACTGCGTATACTTTTTCGGGAGAATCACAGTGCTTTGCAATGTTATATAAGTTCATAATTTCACATTATTTACACAAGTTTACCAAAAATTTAAAGTTATATTTTCTCTGTTACATTTATGGTCTTTTATTTGATCTAAAATAGTTTGTAATACGTTAATTTCATGCAAAGTTTTTTTTGACTTTCGTTTATTATATTTTCTTTTAAGTTCGTTTATTTTATCTTGTATTATTTGGCGATCAAACCTTCCTTTGTATGACCAACCTAGATCAAAGCCTCGATGAAGTCCTTTTTGATGAGCTTCTTCAAATCCATTGTTTAAGCCATTGTCGTACATCGCACTATTGTTTGAGTTTCCAAGTTTTTATATCTTTTTGAAAATCTTTTATTTTTATAATAGAAATAATATCTTTGCGGTTTTTTCGGCGATAAAGTTTATACAAAGCTTCTTTAGGGCTTGCAACAAAAGAAGGGGTTTCGATTTTATTTTTGCACCAATTTAATAAGTCTTGGCGGTTCACGATTAAAAAATGGTCTATATTCTCAAAAGCTATATAATCTGCTTTACCACGAAGCCAACCTTTCTGACCTCTTACATTTTGAAGCTCTATCCAAGTTTCATCGTAATTAAAACAAGCATCATGCCTAGAGTTTTTTTTAGGCCCTTTGACATCAATTAGAGAATCTCTCACTTTGAAATCCCAATGCTCATGCATGTCTTGATATTTTGACGCTTTTTTTACGCTCCAATTTCTTGAAACACAGATATCGCAAAACTTTTTTTCACTTTCATTCATTTTGACCTATAATAATTTTCAATAATATGACTAAACCCACTGTTACTGCCAATGAAAAAATCAGAAGCTATCGCTGTATGAAAAAAATCAAAAGTATGATATTCATTGGAGTCTGGATCGTCTTCGCAAAAAGGCAGGAATATTAAATCATCCAAGTGGTTTTTGAATATTTTTTCCACTGAATGAGGTTGGTTGTCCATATCAACTAGGCAATCACGATGCCCACGCAAATCAGTAGAGAGAATGATTCTATACTTAGATACGCCATTTTCTTTAATAATTTCATTCAACATATTTGTATAGTAACTTAAGGGTCGAAGCCGATTTCTCATTGAATGGTTTGGGGTGGCGGATATATCCCCTCTTCTAATCGAAATGCATATATTGACTTTATCTTGACTTAAAAACTTACTTGAGAGCCCTTTTCGAGAAGTGGCATACCAGTCTTTTAATATTTTCCCTGTCAGCTCTGTAGATTCTGATGTTGGACTATATTTTGGATTATACTCTTTATGTTCGTATTTATGGTTTTTTTTAATATTTTCTCGATAAGAATCTTCGAAAATAGGTAGTCCTAATTCATTTTCTATTACATGCCCACCTGAGCCTAAATGATGTCCACACTTAATTCTGATAGGAACCCATTGCATATCTTCTCTGATGCTATAGTCTAGACCATAATTATAGCAATTCATTAAGTGGCCAAGGCCTGCACCGCGCACTAGATTATCGTATAGCAAGTGTTTCATTTTTAATTATATCTATACTATAATTTCGTCAAGGTTTCTATCGAACCACCAAGGCTGTCTATCCATTTGTCTTATTTGGCTCGAAAGAATTCATTGTCAGGTGCCAAAAAATTATTGCACATATTTTTTCGTCTGGTAGATCTGTGTGATTGATAATATTTGAGCCCAAAACTTCCTGCCAAGTAACTTGATCAAAATCATGAAAAAGTTTACTTTTAAGGTTCTGCAATTCTGCGCAAGCAAATTTTTTATTTTCAAAGTCTTTACAAAAAGCCACATATATTTCATGCTTGGATCTTTGAGGCTGAGTTTTTAATAAAGCATCCCAAGCTGCTCGCGATTTTACATCAATTTCCGAGACGCTAGAGGATCGTTCATATTTATAATGACTTGAATATAATATATTAAATATACGCTTGTATGATTGCTTATTTATAAGTTGGCTGAAATTCATTTTTGAAATTATCGGGATACATGATTCTTTTTTGAAAGTCAATTAAAACATTTTGCCTTTCTATTGCTTCGTGCTGCAGTTTAATTGTATCTTTCAAGTAAGTTATTTCGTGATTTTGTTTAAAGATATAGAATACTACACAACAACCAATAATTGTCAAAAGCAAATTTATAATTCTTTCTTGCACAAACAAGATTACACTCTTATTCTTCCCATTTCTCAAGATCAATGCCTTTTTGTTCGCAAAGAGCTACTGCGTACCCAACTCTGAAAGAATGTTTGTCTAGAAAACACAATAATCCCATGATTATGTATGGTTGAACTTTATAAAATCCGAATTCAAAAAAGACTAAAAAACTAATTAAAGCATATGGCATAAACTTATTTAAAGAATATTCAAGAATAGATAGGAATTTATTGTTCATGTTATAAATTATAAGTGTTTATTTGTGAAATGTCAAGAAAGAATTAGTCAAAATATAAAGTAGTTTTATTATTGTATATACTATAAGTGTCTAATCTGAAATCAAAAGTATCCATTTCTCTCCATAATGCATTAACAGTTTCATCTTCAAAAGCAGGGCTTGACGCATCTAGGTTTATTTGCTCTACTTCATTTCCATCTTTATTCATTGTAGTTACTTTCTCTCCAACATTATACGATTTACTTTTAAATAATTTATTCTTATCAAAATCTGAACGGCAAATTTTATATTCTTTACAATCAATTTTTTTATAGTCATGACTAAGCTGATAAAGCTTTATTAGGTTATTTTCGTAATCCCAACCAACACCATAGATAAAAAAGTTTTTCGCTGTTGTAATTTTAATTTTTAAAAAATCAAATAATTCGAGTGTTATATTTTTATAATTTTTATCTTCAGTTTTTTTTCCAAAAGCAAATCGACCATAATTAACTTGTCCAGAATCAAGGATTTGAGGGCAAAATGTATAAGCAGATATATGCTGTCTTGAGTAAAAATCTTTTAGGGTAATATTTTTAGCGGCTAGTTCAATAAATGAAATTTCTTCAGGGAATAAATGTTTATTTAATTGGAAAAAGTGAAAATTATAATTAGAGAGTTTATTTAAAACTTGTTTCATAACAATCAATATCGGACAAGAAAGAACGAGCGAAACTTAAGCACTCGACCATGCTATCATTGCCAAATGTAGGCCAAGACACAACAAAATCTCTATAATTCATAAGTTTTAATGATTCTCTTTTCTCTTCTTCATTAGCAGGGACAACAGACTGCCTAATAATGTCCACAATAACTCCATCATTTTCTTTAATCCATTGAGCCTCATTTTCATACCTAACATCTGTAATAACAGGTATTTCGCCGTTGTCAGAGCAATATTCAACCGAATCTTTTATTTTATTAATCCAACAATTTTGATCTAACTTTCTTCTTATATGAGTCCCATAAGTTACTAAGAAAGGGCGGATTAATTCTTTAGATTCATTTTCTTGAGTCCAAGCAGATATGCCTATATTATTAAGTAAAAAAGGATCACATTCTTTTTTTAATTCATCAGCGAAAGCAAATCTTCTGAAATCTGGAAGATTCATATCTCTCGAAAGCATGTTAATGGCAGTAAAAAAAGTATCTTTACCACTTCTGGCGAATCCTGTTAGGCCGATAATTCTAGGTAATTTATTCATCTAATGATTATAGATGAATTTTAATTGTTTGTCAAGATAAAATATCAAACAGAGGCTCGCCTTTATGAGCTATAGTGAAAGGTCTCCCTGAAGGTGAGTATTGGTAATCATTCAAAGGTAGACCAAGCGTGTGGGCTATAGTGGCGTTTAAATCTTCTGGCTTGATGGGTTTTCCTTCAACAGGAGATCTTCCTGCCTTATCCGTCTCACCATAAGTAAATCCACCTTTAACTCCACCTCCTGCAAGAAAAGCTGTAAAGCAATAAGGCCAATGATCTCTACCATCTCTGCCATTTATATTTGGCGTCCTGCCGAATTCAGAGGTTAATACAACTAGAGTCTCTGATAAAAGCCCTCTTCTATTTAAATCAATAAGAAGTCCGCTTAGAGCTTGGTCTATGTCGGCACAATTTGCTGCGACTCTTTCAAAATTGTTATCATGCGTATCCCAGCCACCTCTCGTGACTTCCACATACCTTACTCCATGCTCGACTAATCTTCTAGCTAACAAACAGCCCTTTCCAAAATTAGTACTTCCGTAGAGATCACTTGCTGAGGCTGGCTCTTTGGTAATGTCAAAAGCATTTAAATCATTACTATTCATCAGTTTTATTGCATCTTTATATAAGTCTCCATAGGCTCTTACTTGTTTTGATGGAAATTCTGTAGCAAAATTTTCATTTAACTGCTCGGCAATAGATATTCTGCTTTGAAAATGTTCATGATCTAGATATGAAGCCATTTTACTGTTTGCAAGACCTGAGGATGGATTATTAATTGGAAGCGCTCCATATTTAGACTCTAGGAAGCCAGCTCCACCACCTCCACCTCCGATCTTGACATTATTAGGGATCGTCTTATTGATTGACCCAGAAAGTTTAGAAACCCAGCTGCCAAAAGTAGGATGAACAATTGTTCCTCTCTTGAGATAACTTGTATGCATTAAGTAGCTTGCTTGCTCATGAGCTCCTTGGCTGGTATTCATTGTTTTGATAATTGACCCAAGATGCATTAGCTCTGCTGTTTTCGGTAAATTTTCAGACAAAATAACCCCATCAGCACTCGTTGCAATTGATTTAGTTGGCCCTTGAATATCAGGAGCGTCAGGTTTTGGGGCGAATGTATCTAAATGAGACATTGCTCCTGACATATTTAAATAAATAACATACCTCGCTGTTGGAACTCTGGCTCCAGGCTCAAGAGCGCTAACTGTGTTATTGATATAAGTTCCCGCCATCGGCATTAAACCTACTCCAAAGCATGCTTTTGCGGCATGTGCTATAAATTCTCTTCTCCCTAATTCATCAATTGTATTTAAGTTCATAATAATATTATTACACATTTTGGGATAAAATCAACATAAGGTGTAAAATAAAAAGAAAATGGGTAAGATTATATTCAAAAAAAAATCTAAGTTCCAAGAAATAGAATTGTTCCAAGAACAAGAAAAATACTGGCTTAATTTAAATAAACAAATACAATTCCATAAAGACGAGCATATTATATCTCATAACTTACAATGTGATGTTCCTATGCAAAAATTTAGACCAAGAAAAATATTAATACTTGGGGGTGGAGACTGTTTGGCGGCGACGCATGTTCTGAAATATCACTTTGTCGAAAAAGTCAAAATGGTCGAAATTGATAAAGAGATGATAAACATGGTCAATGAGTCTAAATTAATGCAAAAAATTACAAAAAATGTAACCAAAGACCCTCGATTAGATATAAAAATAGGCGACGCTAAGGAATTTTTAATTAATAATGAAGAAGTATATGATTTAATTATTGAAGATATTGAACACTCATATACCAAACAAAGTAACACTCATTCTTTTGAGAAATATTTTAATAAATTACTGAGCCAAGATTCTGCTATTAGCATGACTGATTATGACTCGAATTCAATTAATTTAAAAATTTTTATGAGGCAAAACATTAAAAGCATGGTGAAACATAAAAAACCTACTTTCTCTGTTTATTCAGACAGCCCCAGGAAATTGTTCAGCGAAAAATATCAAAATATAAATTTAGAGAGATTGAATGAGAGGCAAATATATATTTGCGGAAATAATTATCCGAAGCCTTTTGGTTTTGAATGTTACATGATTATCAAATAACAAAATTTAAAGAAAAATCAACACAAGTGTAATATAATATATGAGGTTTTTGCTTCTTTTTATATTAATATATATTTGTCTAGAAGCAAGGGTGGAAAGAAAAGATTTTCTAGATAATTGCGATTGGTGCAAAAATCAAGCTAAATTTACCCAACCGTTAGATCTTGGCGAATGGATGGCAAGATGCGGTAAAAAACCGAAAGACTTGTGGCTCACAATGAAAACTTTGGGGAGAGTTTATGGAACTTACAAAAAATCTATTTCTAGAAGTTGGTTGTATTCTGAAAAATTAGGATGGGTTTATAATATGCCTAACAAAAAAGGTTATTTTTATGCAGAAAAGCTGGGTTGGATTTATGTTGAAGGTAATATGATTTATATATTTAAATATAAAAAGTGGGATTATTTAATAAACATGAATTCATGAGTATTAATTAGTGTCCATATTATTTCTTTATAAGGTTCTTTTGCGTTCTTTAAATTGTCAGAAAAAATTCTTAACTCTTTAGTATCAGGCTCTCTATTTAATATATATTTATACCCAACTTTTATTTTATCATTCAATGATTTTTGAGATTGAATTGTTTTAATGATTTCAAAGTTTTTGTTTTTTAATAATCTAGTTTCTACGAAACCATTTAGCAAATTTAATACTTGTGTTGCAGAGGCGCTTTTATGCGCATTTTCTATCTGCTCTCTATCTGAACCCCCAAACTCTCGGATTAAATGCCCAATGGAGGCGGGGGAGGGTAGTTCGGAGGCTCTCACAGAGTTTCTGTCTTTAACAAAATTCTGCTTATATTCTTGTTCTCTGGCTTTCTGCTGAGATTTATATTTATCAACGCAAGATTCGCAACAAAACGCAAGGGTTTCGCCGTTTTCGTTTAGAGCTAATAATGTTGGATCAATTGCTCTTCCAGGCTTTATGGGACAGTCGGTGTTAATAGGCTCAGAAAACTTAGTCTCCTTTTCTATTTTCGGCTTTTCTGTTTTATTAATCTTGGCCATTAGGTCTGCAAACAACTCTTCTCCCGTCATTTCAGAAAAATTTTCGTAATTCTGGTAACCTTTTGTGTTTTGTTCTAATTTTCTGGAGTCTATATCATTAAAGGTTAAGTTAACTAACGAGTCCCAGATTTGCTCGCCACTCATTCTTTCGAGTATTGGGCCTTGATAGAAATATGGAATTGCTCCTTGAGATTGCTTTTCTACATTTGGCCCAGCTATGATCCATTTTACATCTACAGGCATAGACTGATCTTTATTATCTTTAGGTATTACATCTCGAATTACAGACTGCCTTTGAAAAGTCTTTGTATTATATAATATTCTCAAAAATTCTTTTAAATCATAATCTAATGCAACCATAACTTTTTCTAAATGTAACTGAAGTTTTGTATCAGTTGCGAGAGTATCGTCGAACATATTATCTAGAGGCTCAATTAAGGCAAGCCCGAACGCCTCTTTCCATAAACGATTTACAATTACAGCGGTAAATCTTGGGTTAGAATCTGAAGCCAACCAATTAGCGTAAATCTCTCTAGAGCCAGCGTCAGGAGCTTTAGTTTTGATGTCGATTTCTTTTCCAAAAATTGTTTTACCCAATAAAACTTCATTTGGTTTTGCATTGTTATATTGATAATCTTTAGGTAAATTTATCTTACCATTTCCTAAACTAGTTAAACCAGTTTGAAGAATATCTTGGATATCTCTGACCCCATTCGATAACTGTCTTGATTTTTGCGGCTGATCTGAATCTTCTAGTTTTTTTCTTTCGTCTCTCACTAGCCTGTTTAACTGGGTTAAATTATCTGGACTCTTTACTCTTAAATTGGTTGACCCACTCGTAAATGCTGCCATTTCATAGAATTGTTTTTGTGTCCAACGATCAAAAGGGTGATCATGGCACTGAGCACATTCAAGGCTAGTACCTAAGAAAACTCGGACTGTATTAGCCATACTATCAAGAGGCATATTTGCATCTCGAGCAAAATAACTAACTCCTTCGTTACCTTTTATCCATAATGGGCCAGAAGAGGAAAGCATCTCTCTTACCCATTCATCGTAAGGTCGATTATTGGATATAAAATCTTTTACATAATTTTTGTATGGTACTCCAGGTATTCTATTATTCAGTCGATCTTTTATTCTTAATATATCTGCCCAGAAATTGAACCAATGGCTTGTATAGCCTTCACTCTCTAGTAATTGATCAATTAATTTAGATCTTTTATTATTTTCTCTGCTGTTTAAAAAGGAGTCCACTTCAGTTAGTGATGGCGTCCTACCGATAACTTTTAAATAAGATCTGCGCAAAAAAGTAGCATCATCAACTTCTTTATTCGGTCTAAGATTGTATGATCTTAATTTTGTTTCAATTAAACTATCAATGTATTTCGAGTGAGCAGTTAAGTCTTTATCGGACAAAGGCTTGTTGAACTTAGGCAGAGCTTTGTGGCTGGGTGCAAAATTGTTTTTGATATACGCTTGGTTATCTTCTGTTAAAGAATCGATAGCGATTCTAAATAATTGCAGGTCGTTTGACCTTTTAATCAATGCATGTGTCGCATTTGCTTCAATAATATCGCCTTTTAAGTTTTTTCCATTATTAAAATAAAGAACATCACCAAAGCAAAAAAATGATGACAAGAGTAACAATATTAAAATTTTCATAATAACTAATAGATAATTATCATTAATTTACACCGTTTTTATTTCCACTTGCAATAATTTGGATCTTCCCTTCTTTTTCTCCTCATGTATTCCCTCTTTTGTTCCTTGCGTCTTTCTTTATCTGATTCATCGTATTTTCCGCGAGCTTTTTTTAAAGAATTTTTACCTTTTTCAGTCTGACTATATTTTTTTTGCCTATCGCTCATTACTCTATACTAAAATTATCTTCATCATCGTCCTCTTCAGGCTCTTCAGGCTCTTCAATATTAAAAACTATATCATCACCAAGCAACTCTTTAATTTTTTCCATTAAAGCTCCAGCTATTGTAAAAACATTAATATCAAACTCTTCTAAATACCTGTCACACATGTCATCAAGATCAAAGCGAAATGCGTCGGTCTGCTCATCAAAATCTCTCGGGCCAGTATATTTGTCAGACATTAATCAATATTTAAAGATTTTTTATATTTTGGAACCCAGTCTTCAATTGATACGGTTGGTTCCCACTGTAAAAGTTTTTTAGCTTTACTGTTATCTGCAAGAGTTTCTTGAGGTTCCAGCCTTTTTTCTATATATGTTTTTTCGCCGCCCATAAGATCTGCGAGCTGATTTACTGAACGATTATCTCCACAGCCTATATTGATAACTTCTCCACTTCCAACATTTTTTGAAGTCATCGCTAAAAGATTTGATTTAGCAACATCCCCAACGTAGGTAAAATCTCTACGCTGTTCTCCGTCTCCTGTTATGGTAAGAGGTTTGCCTTCTAATCTTTGCTGGGCAAAGACACTCATAACCAGCTTATAAGCACCACTATCTAGAGACTGTCTTTCGCCAAAAACATTAAAATAACGAAGACTAACAGTTTCTAAACCGTAACAGTGATAAAAAACTCTGCAATACTGTTCTCCAATTAATTTTTGTAAACCATAAGGACTTAAGGGGTCGGTTGGGCAATCTTCTGAAGTAGGTAAAACTTCAGCATTCCCGTAAGCGGACGAACTGGCGCTGTACACAAAGCGTTTAACGCCTAATTTTTGAGCTATAAATAAAATATTTAACGTCCCATTAACGTTAGTATTGTTATATTTAATTGGATCTTCTATAGATGGTTGCACCCTAGCGAGAGCGGCTAAGTGAAAAATACCATCAACATTTTTCGCCGCCTCTTCCACGATTTTAGTGTCTCGTGATGGGCAGGGGAATTGGCGATACACTGAGCCTGGATGAATATCTTGACTACAGCAGTTTAAGTCTGCCTCGATGAATTGAGCGTTTTTATTTATATTCGCTTTTTTCCCTGTTGACAAATTATCAACAACGACTACTTCATGCCCTTCTTGGATTAATAAATCCACAAGATTACTTCCTATAAATCCTGCTCCTCCAGTTACTAAAAATTTATTTTTCTTCATTATTCTTTAAATACCAGTTGTATGTCTGACGGATTCCTTCTGTTAATGCTATTGATGGAGTGAAGCCGAGTTTAAACATGCGATTGCTGTTCATTAATTTTCTAAAAGTTCCATCTGGCTTCGTTTTGTCATATCTGATTTCCCCACGAAACCCTACTATAGATTTAATTATATTAGCTAATTCAAGTATAGAAAATTCTTGAGAAGATCCACAATTTAAATGCGAAATATTATATTTATAAATATCTTCGGCGTTAATTTTCTCAAGACATAACAAAATTGCGCTCGCTAAGTCTCTGACATGAAGAAACTCTCTTCTTGGCTTGCCTGAGCCCCAAATTTTAACAAATTCTGATCCATCTTTCTTTGCCGTATGAAACTTATTGATCAACGCAGGTAAAACATGAGAGCTGTATAGGTCGAAATTATCATTCTCGCCATAAAGGTTACATGGCATTATGGAATAAAAATTGTCTCCATATTGGTGATAGTAGGCTTCGCACATTTTGAGGGCTGCAATTTTTGCAATAGCATAAGGCTCGTTCGTTTTCTCTAGAT
>Ga0187217_1000149_pt1 | contig 27223 bp, 42 predicted proteins | sample 15SPOviralmetaG_FD_130165 | JGI IMG/M metagenome (GOLD analysis project Ga0187217, IMG submission 130165) | Marine viral communities from the oligotrophic San Pedro Time Series (SPOT) site, San Pedro Channel, CA, USA - 15 SPOT_SRF_2010-09-15... | ecosystem: Environmental > Aquatic > Marine >... | reverse complement strand
GCACACCATAGACACTTTGGATATCTAACGAGAGAGCAGGACTACCTACTACAGGCACTTACGGTCACGCCACAGCGTCCAAGGTGTTCTAAGGTGTAGATGCTTTCTAGTTACTTATACATATATAGATAGATAACTGACAAGAAAGCTAGCGGTGTATGCCCAGTGATTGGGGCGTAAGCCACGATTACGGGCATAGATACTGCGCTGCATTGCGCTAATACATGGTAATAATTGGCATTTTATAATTTATTTAAAAATAGTTTATTAATTAAAACAATCACTTAGAAATTAATTGCATATTTTATTGATTTTTTTTACTTGCAGGGGTTGCACGATCAATCATAGCGTGTATACTTGTTAACAAGTCGGCAGGATATGCGCTTAAACAGCCCTCCTGACCCGATACGCTCAGCGGATCACGTAAGCCAACGAGTAGCCACTAGGTCACAGTAAGGGATAAGGCTTTCATCGATTGCCGCCCAGACAACAAAACAAACAATTTAGTATTTAGTTAGTAAGTCATTACCGTGTTACGGCAGACTGTGGCCAGAGGGTATAGAACGTATATATCGGCTTGAGGGCGGCATAGCCTCACTGATGCTCAGACACGGGATGGCTTACTATAGTAAATATTATTCCTACTACAGAGAGAGACATCATCATGGCAGAACTTATATTAATGGCAACATTAATCACTAGCGGCTTATTAGTCGTTTTACTCATCCCATTTATTTTAGATTAATAGAGAGAGACACATCATGAACAGAGAAGACACTATAAGCGAGCTAGAAAGTGATATTATATGCGATGCACTATCGGAGTTTATTGAAGCTATGCGAGACGATGCTAATGCCTCAGACGATGAAATCCGATCAAGTATCTTAAAAGAATTAACTAATAAACTATGAGGATAAAACAATGGTCGACATGGGACAATATGAAAAGGGTTTATATTCAAGCCCAAAGCAAAAACATACCTTTTATTTAATAAATGAGTTATCAGGTGAAATTGTGGCTACTTACGAAAAGCGGCCAAGGCTTCGGGAAATTGAGAGCAAATACCCTAATTTTTGGGATCATTATAAACTTACTACACAGAGAGAGACATTATGAACTTATATATCATTACAGACTTACGTTATAACGATACCGCTACCGTGGTTATGGATGCTGAGACTTATTACAAATGCCTTCAGAGTATCCGCAAAGAGAACCGCAAAGAGTACCGCTATGAAATAGAAGCGGTTGAAACTAACAAGGCATTAAGACCTTAAGGGGGATATTATGATAGATTCATACAAAATCTATATCGACGGTTTATTATGGAATGCCTACGGTGTTGAGGCTAAGTTTAAAGCTGAATGCCACAGGCTAGAAAATAAACTTAATACACTATGCAACGAGCGAGGCGGCTGTTTAAAGACTAACGTCAAAATAAGGTAAGTAAATAGTTAGAAGCTATCGAAGGGTGGCTTCTATAGTATTTATTTATTTAATCATTCAAAACAACAGAGAGAGAGATATTATGGAAACAAAGCTAATTAAGCACGGCTCAGGCATTTACGAACTAATTATTATAGGTACAAACGAATCCTTCATGATCGAATTACGCGCTGATAACGATTATGAGTCCGACACTGAAGGTTATAATGTCACGATGCTAGAAAATGACGAGCCTGTTGAGTTTATCGGGGTTAGTGAGACTTATCCAGAGGCTATCGAGTACATTAAAACATTGTATTAAGTAAATAGTTAGAAGCCATCGGAGGGTGGCTTCTATAGTATTTATTTATTCAATCATTCAAAACTACAGAGAGAGAGACCATCATGTATATTTCATTAAATACAACACAGGTTGCACAAGAGTTAATGCGAGTTGAGGCAATGGGTAGAGACGCTGAAGCGTGGGACTGCTGTATGGCCTTAGCTGAGTACTTAGAAGGGTATGAAGAGGAAACCGAGCAGTCAATAAAACTTGATCCTATCGCATTGCGCTGTAAGTTCTCACCTTACACTTACGCAGAGGCGGAAGATAACTGGTGCATCGACACGGCAGACGCTGAATCTACAGCAGGGCTGAAAGAAATGATCCTTGATTACTTACAAGATAACACCACAGTAATTCAAGTATCCGATAACCTGCTCGTTATTGGGGAGTTCTAACCATGCGACACGCTATGACAAACCAGCAAGTCAAACAAGCACGAAAGGCCGTGGTACTTAACACGGTCACGGGTGCTGTTATTCTATTCACTATAAGCGGCGCTATAGGCGTCATGATGGGGTTAGCTATATGAGCGACATAGTGCAAAGAGACAAGTGCACTTTTATGGGTGTTGAGTTCATAACCAAACTAACGGCAGCACGTGCGGCTGTTAACTCACTTAAGAACTCTAGCGACAACTACAAACAAGCACACGCTATACGCTTGGACATGGACTTAGAAGCTATTAGAGACATTATAAGGGTGTCTTTAATGGATGACACAATGTCCAGTGACGACGTACAGGACGAATACGACAACCTATTAGATACATTCCTTGAGGAATGCCTTGACTACCTAGAAGAAGGAGACCTAACAAATGAGTTTGAGTAATGAGCGTAAGGTAAGAGAAGCCTTAGACCTTGTTAAACTGTCGCTGTGGCTACTTGCCCTACAGTCCCCTATTATTATCGTGGCGTTCATTCTATCGCCTCGGTGGGGTTCAGGGTGGCCGGTATGATGGATGCTAACAAGCTAGTGTTTGGCTTCTCATCCGATAGCCTCGGGGAGATAGAGTGGCGTTGGATCAACAGTGTCAGTGAGAAGGTATTCTATCAAACATGGAAACCCAAGCAGACAGACATTAAAGTATTAAAGCCATCCCTCACAGCGGATGAACTTAAACAATTACGGCTAGAAATTATGGTCGATTTGCAAAATGAACTTAAGAGGATTTGAACCATGAAATTAAATAAATCAATCGCACTTGCTTCACTAATCACAATCACGTTATCGGCGCAGGCACGGGTTAATCAGCAAGACTTAGACGCCCTCGAGCTAGAACTTCGCATCCTGAACGGTAATACCGCCTTGATGCTATTCGATACTATCGGACAGGTTCAAGATAACGCTAACGATCGATTAGACGTTCACCAGCGTAAGTTAAAGCGTCAACGTAAGCGCACTAATCGTAAGTATCGCCAGTTAAACCTAAGCATCGACGGCCTTACTATCCAACAGGATAAGGACAGGCAGATGACAGAGGCAGGTATAGCGGCTTCTATCGCCTCAGGTCATGCGATACGCCCTGATGACGGGATGCGTTGGTCTATAGGCCACTATGGTAACGAGGCGGCGTTTTCCTTAGGCGGGCGGCGTGAAGACTTCACCTTTTCAATCACTGTCGACACATCAAACAATGTCGGCGCCGGTTTCGGCTTTAACTTCTAAGAGGATTTAATACAGGACACGCCAGCTAGTAACTGGCTAGTCGGGGCTTGATCACTCGATGAGGAGGTGGTTTACTACCACAAACAAACGATTGAGAGAAAACTTTAAATCCGTGTCGGGGTATGCGTGAGCTGGCAATATCGAGGTTTCCATCAGAAGATAACCAGCAACCCTATTTATTAATTACTTATAGAGGATTTGAACATGAGATATTATGCAATAGACGGTGATGCACGTATGCACATACTAGGAACCTTTACAGGTGATCTGGCTTGTGACGATGCATACTATAAAGCTGAGGAAGAACTAGGTAGCCACTTCACCGTGATAGATCAAGATGAGATGGCAGAATGGGTAACAACTTACTTAACAGATATGAGGAACAGATAATGAGGACTTTAAACTTTAACAGCGACTTTCAAACTAACGACGAGTATCAAGATACGGTCACGCACTGGCTCGAGCTAAGTAATGGCTACTCTGATGTGGATAACTTAAGCCCTGAGCAACTAGAGGATTTCCTAGACACTCTGGCGGATCTTCACTGAGTATACTAGTAAACATTATTAGTTTATTTTTTATAATAGTTATTATATCTTTACCAATGGAGGATCTCATATGTCAGTAACGCAACGGAACAATAAATACCAAGCGTATGTGTCTTTTAAAGGTAAGAGATACAGGCGTTCATTCAATAGCCACACCGAGGCTACCCTGTGGGAATCACAGGTCAAGCTCGCATTGGCTAACAACTTACCTATACCTGAGGAGACACTATCAACAGAAACAATCAGCAAGTGGACTCTAGGCCGCACGATAAGGGCTGTCGAGAATCTATACTGGAAAGGAAGCAAGTCCGAGGATAACCTGCGGCATACGTGTAATGCAATCGTGAGGTTTTTTGGTGACGATACCCCTATCAGTAAAATAACCACTGAGAGGATTCACGACTACATTAACGACATGAAGGCCAGAGGGAGGTCGAACGGTACAGCTAACAGACACATGGCGGCACTTCGGAAAGTCTTACGTCATGCTCAGAGTATCAACGCACTGGCGGATATGCCTGAGATGCCTAAACTTAAGGAAGCCAACCACCGTCTAAGATGGTTCACTAAACAAGAGGAGGATGCAATCATTGATCTGTTACGGTCACGTGGTCACCATGAGCTGGCAGATATGGCCATTGTATCAATCGATACTGGTATGCGAGCCAGTGAGCTATTTAAGTTTGACCTTGCGCTACACCCTATCGGAAAGGATGGACTGGGACTCTATATTCCTGATAGAAAGAATGGCGATGCTCTCTTATTACCAGCGACTAAGCGGGTGCAAGAGATTGTCCAGCGAGGAGGATTCAAGCGAAGCGTTAAGTCATACAGACGAGCATGGGAGTCGGTGCGAGACACCTTAGACCTCAGCGACTGCGTATGGCATACTTTCAGACACACCTGCTGTTCTCGACTTGTTCAGGGCGGCATGGACATACGTAAGGTTCAACAATGGATGGGACACAGGAACATTAGCACTACAATGCTATATGCTCACCTAGCCCCTACTTCACTCATGACAGGAATAGATATATTGGAGGCATAACATGCGAGGGTTCAGGCGACCAAAGCAGGAATTACCAGCAGAGTTACAAACCTTGTTCAATGACTACGGGGCAGACCTTTACACTTATAAGGATGCCCTCTTCGCCCGCACGGGAGACCATAAGAACAAGAGTTATCAAATCGAGATCAACGGTCACGTTGTCAAGGCTGACCTCCGAGATCTACTTACCTGCGTATACTGGTACGATAAGTATATGCCCATACCACACTAGAGGATTTACCATGGACTTACACTTAGGAATTCTATTGTTTGATGCGGTATTACTCATAGCAACAGGGGTATGCCTCACAGCTATCTATAACGAACTACAAGAGGAACACGGCGATGACGAATAATATCGTAAACATCGGAGACAACAAGAACGGCAAGGATAAGGGCAGTAAGGACGAGGATCGAGTTATTATCGACCTCACCGGCGAAGAGGATTTGCAGGACTTGTTCTCTATCCTTACCGACATGACGGACATCTACTCGCAGGATCCAACGCCTGTAGACTTCCCTACCCTTGCTTATGATGGTGATCTATCATTCCCTAAACCTAAGGAGATCATGGAACACCTTAACGAGCACATCATTGGTCAGGACTCAGCTAAGAAGATTATCTCTATTGCTGTATACAATCACTTCAAGCGCATTACGAGTGATCCTGAGCTTAACCTTAAGAAAACCAACATCATGCTTATAGGCTCTACTGGCTCAGGCAAGACGTTGTTCGCTCAGACTATCGCCAAGCACTTAGACGTACCCTTAGCTATCTGTGACTCTACAGCAATGACAGAGGCAGGTTATGTCGGAGGCGATGTAGAGGACTGCTTAGAGAAACTTTACATGGCGGCTGATGAACACTTACCCACGGCTCAGCGAGGCATCATCTTTATCGATGAGGTCGACAAGCTACGGGCTAGGCAATCAGCAGATGGTAAGAAGGATGTCTCAGGTGAAGGCGTACAACAAGCCTTACTTAAGTTGATGGAAGGCCACGATGCTACGTTCAAAGTAGGCTCAGGTCATAACCAACGTAAGATCACCATGGACACCTCGAACATCCTATTCATTGTTGGCGGGGCATTCGCTGGCATCGAAGAGGTTGTCGAGGAACGTACTCAGGCAGATGCGAATGGCATAGGCTTCACGTCTACGGTCACGAGCAAGTCTAAGGCTAAGAAAGCGAAGACTAAGGATGTTACTATAGAAGACCTTAAGAAGTATGGGATGATACCTGAACTACTCGGTCGTATCCCTACGGTTGCTAAGTTAGAAACTCTCGGTGTTAAGGAACTACGGAGAATTCTAACAGAGCCTAAGGACTCTATCGTAAGTCACTACGAGAAACTTATCGGCCTTGATGGTTCGACTATCAAGTTCACCGAGAAGACACTCAAAGCAGTAGCACGTGAGGCACTTAAGAATGGAACTGGAGCTAGAGGATTACAGACCATACTTGAGAGCAAACTAATGGACATTATGTTTAATGCAGAAGAGGGTAAAAACCATGAGGTTTAAAATAGTCAACGCATACTTCGGTAGTGTCACACTGTACCGAGTGGTCAAGTTAAGTGAGGGTGGGAGTATTACTGACATCCATACTTATAATGACTTAGATGTTGCTTATACTGTCACTAAGATTTTAAATAAAAGTTTAGGGGTGTAGTATGAAAGACACAGTACAGAATGGTAAAGGTAGCTCACGTCGGCGAATGCTTGTCGATAACGAGGGCTTTAGTCTTAATTGGGATCGTATCTTTAATGAGGAGAAGAAGAAAATGTGGACAGTTACTTATAGCACATTCAGCGGTGTGTTTGAGGCTGAGTTCGATGATTATCGGGAAGCTAAAGAGTTCTACGATGACGTACGTTATGAATGTTACACTGTTACTATACGGGAGGAGTGATGCACAAAGTAGACTTACACATAGGTGAGGATGCAGTTAAGGAACTTAAGCGGCAGATCAATGCTGCTTATGTATGTGGTAAGGACTACGGGGGACTGCTTGAGTTCGCCGCTAAGGTTCTTCACTCAGTAGAAGGGGAAGACCAGCAGAACAAACAGAGTAGATGTATTATTCAAACAGACAAAGACAGAGGGAAGATGTAATGTGGATTCAAATTATAAGTTTAGTAGTTATGGGTGAGACGTTAGCTATCATGCCTATCCCGACAGGTTATGATTCCTTCGGAGAGTGTGAGCATTACGCCCTACAGGCAAGTAAGTCAGTCGGTAGACGTGATGACGTATCAGACCAGCTCGACCTTACTATCGTATGTAAAAGTAAAGAGGAAATATTTCAATGACACAGCCGATTAAGTGGATAGGTTCAGGCCTTATCCTATTAGCTATAGCCTTTCGAGGCGCTGGTTATACCGACATCGACTTAGTACTCTCATTACTGGGAGCTGCTTGTTGGTGTTATGTCGGCATACAATGGAGAGACAGAGCGTTAATCATTCTGAACGTAGCGGCGGTGGTGTTCTTGTCACCTAAGGTACTCTTAATGTTAAGCTCAGTACTACCGGAGATAAGCGATGTTATCAGTTATTAACACACTAAAAGCCAGTGGCGTATTGGTGGCGCAGTGGCCTATGACAGGAGGTGATCACTAAGAGAAAACCTAGCTTTTTATGTACGATTTGCCACCGCACAAGATTAGGAATAGGGTGGCGGCACGATTCGCCAGATCTCTGTCAAGTACAATCTACATAGTAATCAGTTAGGAAAACAGCCGTTATCTGACGCTCACTAATACAGAGTCTTCAGTTACGGTCACGCATCACGCCACTGGAATGTGATCTCGGTGGCGCAGACACTCATATCAGGAGGCATTATGTTCGATCATTTCTTATGTACCGCTCTCTTCTGTGAGAGAGTTTTTAATTTCCAATTCCAAGAGGAGGAACTGAAAGACAAACTTAAGAAGTACGACTTAGAGATAGAGATACAGGTGTCTAGTCAGACAGATTTATTCATCGACTTAGAGAACTTTGAGATCACTGTAACACATACCTATTAAAGGAGGCCTAATGGCTACGTTAGAAGATCAAATAAACTTAGAGCGCTTAATGGCTCAGGGTGGTATCGAGCGGTATCACTACAACAAAGACAAGATGATGTCTAAGGGTTTACAGAGTGAGACACTTCACGGTAGGGCTTTAGTCTACAATCTTATTCATCCACTAGCTCAAGGCTTAGACGAGTTCATGCAGTCAGGCCATGGTAGCTCCGTACCTAAACAAAAGTTACAGGGCGCTGACCCTGCACAGATTGCTTACCTTAGCTTGATCTCGTTAGTCAATGGCTTGAGCCAAGGCTATACGAAATTGATCAAGGTAGCTAAACATATCGGAACACGAGTAGAAACACAGTTAGTCATAGATGAATGGATCGAGCAAGACGGTGAGGTTGCTAATGAGATCCTTAAGATGGCTATGAAGAAAACAGATCTAGGCTATGAAAACAAGAGAGCAGGTGTCGTCAACAAGATGCGTAAGGATGAGTTCGTAGGTTTCTGGACTGATCGTGAACGGATTCAAGTTGGCGTCAGCATCCTTAACTCTATCCAAAAGACACTCGGTATTATTAAGATCGAGCGTAGGCACAACAGAGGTAAGATGCCTATGTACGTTTTATGTACTGACGAGACACAGGCTTGGATAGATCAGTTCCATGCGACTAATGAAGTTAACCATCCCATGTACAAACCATCTCTTATCCCTCCAGTGGATTGGGTGGACATACACACAGGCGGGTATCACAGTGACTACCTACCACGAACGGGATTAGCGAGGGTATATTAATGGATAAATCATTATCAACGTACTACGAGAATGTAAACAAGCACGACTACCAGCAAGAGTTAGATTGTGTCAACGCTCTTCAGCGTACTAAGTGGCGTATCAACACTCCGGTACTTGAGGTGATGCGAGCCTGTTGGGATAGCGGACAGAAGTGGAATGGTCTTGAAGGTAAAGATAACCTACCTCTACCACCTTACCGGTTCGATAAGAAACCTGCTTACATGAACGAAGCTGAGAAGCTTGAGTTTAAACAGTGGTGTCAAGAGCGTAGCGAAGTACATAAACATAACACTGAGTCTATGTCTAAGCGCTTAGCTGTCGAAGCTACACTTAAGCTCGCTGAGGAATACGCACAGTACGATGAGTTCTACTTCCAATGGCAGTTAGACTTCCGCACTCGTAAGTATCCGAGAGAAAGCTTCTTATCACCTCAGGTTGCTGACTATGGTAAAGCTTTACTGACGTTCGCTACAGGCATGGAGATTAACACTCCTGACGAAGCAAGTTGGTTAGCTATACACGGAGCCAACAGCTATGGGGTCGATAAGATCTCCTTAGTTGAACGTGAGATGTGGGCATTAGGTAACACTGAGAACGCTCTTAAGGTTGCTGAAGATCCTCTTAACTACCTCTGGTGGCAAGAGGGTGATGAACCTTGGGCTGTCTTAGCATGGTGCTTTGAGTGGGCTGAGTACACTATAGCAGTCGGTGAAGGGAAGACCTTTATCACTACCCTGCCCTGTCAGGTAGATGGCAGCTGTAACGGTATCCAACACCTCAGTGCAATGAACCTTGATGAGGCAGGCGGTCGATCAGTTAACCTCTTACCTTCAGATAGTCCTCAGGATATCTATCAGGACGTAGCAGACGCCGCTACGGTCACGTTACAGGCTGAAGCTCATGCAGGTAACGAGCTGGCTGTGATGCTCTTAGAGGTCGGTGTGTGTCGTGCTATAGCTAAGAAGCCCGTGATGATCGTTCCTTATAGCGGTACTAAGTCAACGTGTCGGGAGAACATTAAGGATGCGTTACTTAAGAAGTGTAAAGGTAACTTACCTTGGGGTTCAGATAGGGCTAACGAAGCTGCTAGTCTTTGTAACAACCATATATGGGATGCAATTAACAACGTCATAACAGGCGCTAGAGAGGTGATGAACTACATTACTCAGATAGCTGTCTTGTATGGCACGCATAACACCATCATGAGTTGGGTAACACCTACAGGTTACAACGTACAGTTAAGGTACTTTAAGAAGAAGTCTAAACGTATAGAAACCCACTTAGATAGTAAGCGGGTCTCCTTACGAGTTGATGAAGACACAGCCTTAGTTGATAAGTCTAAGTATCGCACGTCCAGCAGCCCTAACTTGGTGCATAGCATGGATGCGTGTGCTTTAACGATGACAGTTAACCGCTGTGTATCAGACGGCATAGAAGACTTCGCTATGATCCATGATTCTTTTGGAACACATAGCCCTAACATGGATGTACTTAACCGTAACTTAAGAGAAGCGTTTATCGATCTCTACCAGAACAACGACATACTAGGTAATCTCTACACGAACGCTGTGTCAGACTTACCAGATGATGTTGATGTACCACCTCCACCTACTAAAGGATCTTTAGATCTTTCAAAGGTGTTAATCAGTGAATACTTTTTCGCGTGAATATCCCACACCGTTATTGGATTTACTTTCAAACCAAACTTAAAACTAAATAGGAAATATTATTATGGCTAAATCTCAAAAAGTAATGCGTGGACAAGCACTCTGGGCAAAACTGTTCGAGCCTGATACAAAGTTCGATGCTAACGGCATCTATTCAATCAGCTTAACTTTACCAGAAGTGGATGCGGCAGATATGTGTGAGTACCTTGACACACTCTGCTCCGCTAAATTCGATGAAGAAGTGGAGAAAAAACCTGCACTTAAGAATCAATTGTCCATTCAAGCTCCTTACTCACCTGTATATGATCGTGAAACTGGCGATGCTACTGGCGAGATCGAGTTCAAATTCAAGTTAAAAGCTAAAGTTAACACCCGTGATGGTCGAACCTTCGAGCAGAAAGTTGCTGTCGTTGACGCCAAGCGTACACCTATGACTCAAGAGATTGCTATCGGCAATGGCTCTGACGTTAAGGTTGCCTTCGAACCTATGCCTTACATGGTAGCAGGTACTAAGAAGGTTGGTGTATCTTTACGCTTAAAAGCTGTACAAGTTATTGATCTAGTTGAATATGGTAGCCCAGCTACTTCTGTGTTCGATGAAGAAGACGGCTTCACTGCCTCTGCTACTCCATCTGCTCCAGAAGCTGAGGTATTTACCGATGGCGACTTCTAGGTCTACACTTGAAGATAGAGTGCAAGCGAACCTAGACAAGCGTGGCATTAACTACAGTTATGAGCCATGTAAGTTACCCTACACAGTCGAACGTAACTACATCCCTGATCTCTTGATCGGGGATATTTACGTCGAGGTAAAGGGCTATTTCAGGCAGGACGCTCAACGTAAGATGAAGAGTGTGAAAGAACAACATCCTGATCTGGACATTAGGTTCTTATTTCAACGTGCTTCCAGTACCGTACAAGGCGCTAAGGTTCGGAAAGATGGAACCAAGATGACTTGTTCGGAATGGGCAGAACGCAACGGATTCATATGGGCAGAAGGTCATGTCCCTGATGAATGGTTAATCATAGACGAGGTTTATTAAATGGAAAAAAGCGAGAGTGAATTCATACAACATATACCCTGCGATAACTGTGGATCGTCTGATGCCTGCGGGATCTACACAGACGGACACACGTTTTGCTTTTCGTGTAACACACACAACCACGGACTTAAGGAGGAAACACCAGTGAAAACAATCACTAAGACTGATACTGACTTCCTTCGAGGGGAAGTACAAGCACTAGCAAAGCGTAAGTTGACAGAAGAAACAACAAAGTTATGGGATTATAGAGTTGGAGAGTTCAATGGTTCGATTGCTCAAGTGGCTAACCACAAAAACAATCAAGGCCAGACTGTCGCTCAGAAAATAAGATTACCTAACAAGGAGTTCTTTGTTAAAGGTAACATGAAAGAAGCCACCCTCTACGGTCAATGGCTGTGGCGGGATGGTGGTAAGATGGTTACTGTTACAGAGGGGGAGCTTGATGCTCTCTCTTTGTCTCAGGCCATGGGCAACAAGTGGCCAGTAGTTTCCGTTAAGACCGGAGCCGCTGGTGCTAAACGTGAGATTGCTAAAGCTGTCGAGTACCTCGAGTCATTCGATAGTGTTATATTCATGTTCGACAACGATGAGGTAGGACAACAAGCAGCTATAGAATGTGCTTCACTCCTCTCCCCCAATAAAGCCAAGATCGCCCGTCTTCCTCTCAAAGACGCCAGCGATATGCTCCAGCAAGGCCGCTCGAAAGAGTTGGTCGATGCGATGTGGGGAGCTAAATCCTACCGCCCTGATGGCATCATTAATGGTGCTGATCTATGGGAAACCGTGTCGACTGTTGAGGAGGTTGAGTCTGTGCCATACCCATTCGATGGACTGAATGCGATGACAGACGGATGCCGCAAAGGAGAGATCGTTACGGTCACGGCTGGCTCAGGCTTAGGCAAGAGTCAACTGACCCGTGAGTTCGCTTATAAGATCCTGAATGAAGGTAGTACCATAGGCTATGTGGCTCTGGAAGAGTCAGCTAAACGTACTGCTCAAGGTCTTATGTCCTTACACCTTAACCGCCCTGTGCATCTTACAGAGACACCTCAAGATCAGCTAAGAGAAGCATTCGATGCAACTTTAGGCACTGGCAGGGTGTTCATGTATGATCACTGGGGTTCTACAGAATCCGATAACCTACTGGGTAAGATCAGGTACTTAGCCCGAGGCTGTAACTGTGATTACATAGTCCTAGACCACGTAAGTATTGTTGTATCCGGTATTGATGACGGAGACGAGCGTAGGATCATTGATAACTTAATGACCAAGCTTAGATCTCTCGTCGAAGAGCTGGACATCGGTATGATCTTGGTTTCACATCTTAAGCGTCCTAATGGTGAGAAAGGACACGAGGAAGGCGCTAAGACATCACTAGCACAACTCAGGGGTTCGGCCGCCATCGCGCAATTAAGTGATATGGTTATAGGCTTAGAACGTAACCAACAAGCCGAGAAGAATGCTCACGTAACAACTGTCAGAGTTCTTAAGAACAGATGGTCAGGCGTTACCGGAGTATGCTGTAAGCTTTCTTATGACACAGACACAGGTCGAATGAACGAAGTGTTTGATGAAGAAGATATACCATTCGATGAGGAGTTTTAAGATGTACACTTTAGAAGATGCAATGTTGTTAGAAGCTTTCGTAGACCTTCAAGAGAAGTTAATCGAAGAGTGTCGCATGATGGAGATACCGTCAATGCAAGAGTTCCAAAGAGCCTATGAAATATTTAGGTCAGACGGTTTTGATCCAGACTCGGTTCATTAAACCAAAGGAGGGGTATGGAGATGCAATCAAAATACCATTCATTTTTAGAACAAACCCTAAACGTAGGCAGTGGCTTTTTAATCTCTGTCTTAGTGTGGGAATATGTAGTTAAAAACTTAATCCATTCAGGTGTCCTGAGCGTTGATTCATCCATATGGATCACCGTCATCTTTACTGTAGTCAGCTTCGTTCGAGGCTATCTATGGAGGAGATACTTTAATGGATTATCCGATTAACCACTCCAGCGAGAGGGTAGCAGATGTATATATTCGATGTAGAAACAGATGGCTTACTACCAGAGGCCACTAAGATCCACTGTCTTGTAGCTATTGATACAGACACACAACTGGTACATAAAGCAGTTGGCCACGAAGAAGTGGCTAAACTTTTCAAGGAGATCAGCAAACAGACGCTGGCAGGACACAACATCATGGGATACGATATACCAGTCGTAGAGAAAGTCTTAGGACTTAAACATGAAGGTGAAGTGTTCGACACCTTAGTTGCTTCACGACTTATCTGGTCAAACCTTCGGGAGCTGGATTCACGTAAGAAGCTCGTTAAAACAACAATGTATGGTAGTCATTCCTTAGACGCTTGGGGTCAACGCCTTAAGTTCCACAAGGGTGACTACGGTAAGCAAGAGAACGCTTGGGATGAATACTCTCCTGAGATGTTGGAGTACTGTGAACAAGATGTGCAGTTAAACTACCGCCTATACCAGCGGATCATAGCTAAACAATTCTCTCAAGAAGCTATGGAAATGGAGCACACAATGCACAGGTTACTACTTCAGCAGGAACGCATTGGCTTCCCGTTCTCTGTAGAAAAGGCTCAGAAGTTATACAGCACACTTTCCGCTCGTAAGGAAGAGATCACAGCAGAGTTGCTAGAGACTATGGAGCCAACCATTATAGAGATGAAAACCAAAACCAAAACTGTACCATTTAACCCAGCAAGTCGACAGCAGATCGCTGACAGACTGATGAAGCGTGGGTGGAAGCCTGAAGTCTTTACGGAGAAAGGTGATCCTAAGGTAGATGAGAAGGTCTTATCTGAAATAGATATGCCAGAAGCTAAACTACTATGTGAGTATCAGATGCTCAATAAGAGGCTAGGACAGCTCGGTAATGGTAGTCAAGCATGGCTTAAGCTAGAGAAGGAAGGCCGGATACATGGACGAGTGAATCATATGGGTGCTGTTACCTCACGGTGTACACACTCTGCTCCGAACTGTGCTCAGATACCCTCCACTAACGCTGTCTACGGTCACGAATGTCGTGAGCTGTTCTGTGCACCTGAAGGTTACAAGCTACTCGGCGCTGATGCGTCAGGCTTAGAGCTTCGGTGTTTGGCACACTATATGTCTCGGTACGATGACGGGGCATATGGACGAGAAATCTTAGAAGGTGATATCCACACTGCTAATCAATTAGCGGCTGGACTTCCTGATCGTAACACAGCCAAGACATTTATTTATGCTTACCTTTACGGTGGCGGTAATGAGAAGATTGGTTCGATCATTGGTAAGGATGGTAAAGAAGGCGGTCGTATCAAACAACGCTTCTTAGCCAAGACACCCGCTCTTAAGTATCTCTCAGATGCTGTAAAGCTGAAGGCAGAGAAAGGCAGTATTATGGGTTTAGACGGTAGGATCACTCCTATCCGACACGCTCACGCTGCTCTTAACACTCTCCTCCAGTCTGCCGGTGCGTTAATATGTAAGCACTGGTACATAGGCATTGAGACCAAGATCAGAGAAGCTGGTTACACCGAGGAGGACGTTGCGATCGTTGCATTCGTTCACGATGAGGTACAGATTATAGTCCGAGACGGGCTTGAGGATATTATTGGTGAGTTCACAAAACAAGCAATTAAAGAAACAGAAGCACATTATAAGTTTAGATGCCCCCTTGACAGCGAGTTCCAGATTGGAACCAGTTGGGCTGAGACGCACTGATCCTAACCTAAAGGGTGATATAGCAGAGCACTACGCTATCACGTGGTTATGGGATGAGGGTTTTCAAGTCTTTAAGAATGCAGGGTGTACGGGTATGGTCGATCTCATCGCCATGAAAGAAGGTAAGGTTTACCTCTTTGATGTGAAGATGGGTCGTCCTTCTAAACGTACAGATGAGCAGAAAGCTATGGGTGTCCAGTTCATCATCTTTGATGCGAAGACACGGGGCTTACGTTTAATGAATCATAGGAACTAATTATGACTACACTTTTGGTTGATGGCGACATCATTGCCTACAAGGCAGCAACTATAGCTGAAGCTCCAGTGAACTGGGGTGACGGTCTATGGACTCTACACGCATATGAGCAGGACGTAGCGGCTTCATGCGATCAACAAATACTTAAACTTTTAGAAGAGTCAGGATGCAGTGAGATCATCACTTGTGTCTCTGGTAAGAAGAACTACCGGACTGAGGTAGCCCCATACTATAAGATGAATCGTAAAGAGGTACGTAAGCCAATGTTGCTTGGGTATGCTCGGGGCTATCTCATGGATCAGTGGGAAGGTCAGATGACTGACGGTATCGAAGCAGATGATTTGCTCGGTATCTTAGGTAGTTCAGACCTCGACAAGTACGTGATCTGGTCTGCTGATAAGGATCTTAAAACGATTCCAGCACGTCACTTAATGGACGGTGAGATCATCACTATCGATGAGGAAACGGCTGACTATTGGTTCTTCTTACAGACTCTTATGGGCGATACTACAGATGGCTATAAAGGCTGTCCTACAGTTGGTCAGAAGAAGGCAGATGCCATTCTACAGGCTGATTGTACTTGGGAAGCTGTAGTAGCTACCTATAAAAAACAAGGACTTGGCGAAGAAGTCGCCTTGGAAAATGCTAGACTGGCTCGTATCCTACGGGACGGTGAATACAACTTTGAAACAGGAGAAGTAAAGTTATGGCTTCAATAGATGATGCTACCAAACTCGAGTGGGACTTAGCTGCTCGGGGTGAAGATTTAACCACCTATCTCGACGGTCTAGCGACGAAATATAGTAACGCTAATCAGACAGATGAAGATGACCAATGGGACGCTGCTTGGAAGGCGGCTAAGACACCTAAGACTTCTGTGGAAACCCCTAAGCAGGATGAGGCGGCTAGGCGTAAGGGTATCCCTGTCTGGTCAGGGGTTCTTAACTATTTCCCAGACGCTCTAAGGGAAGTTGCGATCTGTTCTCGAATAGGAAACGATCAGCATAACCCTAATAAGCCCTTATTCTGGGATCGTTCGAAGTCTGGAGACGAGTTAGACGCTCTCACGAGGCACTTAATCGAGGCTGGTACAGTCGATACTGACGGTATTAGGCACTCTGCGAAGGTCGCTTGGAGGGCTTTAGCTAACCTTCAGAAGGAGCTTGAGAAAGCCGGAGAAACTAGCTAATCTGGGGGCTAAAAACCCCCTTTTAACTCCTTGATATATAAGGTTATTATCCCACACCGTTATTGGATATAAACTATGAACGTATTAAACAAAAGATTCAATATAGATAAGGATGCTTTAGAACACCTAAAGTCCCTTTTCCCAGACAAACTACCCCTCGATCGTGGAACAACCCCAGATGATATAGCTTATCTACAGGGTCAGCAAAGCGTGATCCAGAAGCTAGAGGGTTTATTTAACGAAAACTTAGAGGAATAAATTATGTGTTTAAAAACTCCAGAAGCTCCTAAAATGCCTAAGCCGATTGCTGCTCCTCCTGCGCCCGAGGCTGCCCCTGAAGAAATTGATAATGCTGTAGACAGTAATGCTGAACAGCAGAAGAAGAAGAGACGTGGTAAGAAACAACTACGACGAGGCGCTAGTGGTTTACAAATAGGATCTACATCTAGCAACTCTCCTTCTAAACCTAACGTAGGCTAATCAAATGAACTATCCAACTGGCGACCAATCTGCTGCAAAGCAGTATGAGGACATGGCGAGAGATCGTGATGTATACCTCAGCCGAGCTAGGGATGCAGCCTCATTAACTATACCTATGCTAATGCCACCACAAGGTCACTCATCGTCTACGGTGTATGACCAGCCTTACAGTTCTGTAGCGGCTCGTGGTGTTAACAACTTAGCATCTAAACTGTTAATGACATTGCTACCTCCCAACGCTCCGTTCTTTCGTCTGACGATTGATGACTTTGACCTGCAAGAACTTGCTGGCGATGATGCCCGTGGACAGGCTGAAGAAGCCTTAGCTCGTATCGAGCGTTCTGCGGCTCAGTTAATCGAAGCGAAAGCTGTGCGTGTCCCCGCGCATGAAGCAATAAAACAATTAATCGTAGCTGGTAACGTCCTTACCTACTTACCTAAAGACGGCGGTATGAAAGTATATCGTCTTGATCGTTACGTCTGTAAGCGTGACACCATGGGCAACCTTTTGAAAGTCATTGTTAAAGAAGAAGTTTCTTTTGAAGCTCTTCCTGATGCCGTTCGTAAGACTCTCATGGATCAACCAGACTACAACAATGTTACACCTGAAACTGAAGTTGACCTCTACACTTGCGTCCGTCGTGAAGGCAAGAAGATGATGGTTCACCAAGAAGTGAAAGGTATAACAATTCCTAAATCAGAAGGCTCGTACCCTATCGCACGATCTCCTTGGATGGCATTACGCTTCATCTCAGTAGATGGTGAGAACTATGGTCGAGGCTTTGTTGAAGAATACATCGGAGACATTAAGTCTCTTGAATCACTAACCTCGGCTATTGTCGAAGGTTCCGCTGCGGCGGCTAAGGTGTTGTTCATGGTACGTCCTAACGGTACAACCAGAGCAAGCGTCTTAGCTAACTCACCTAACGGTGCGATCGTAACGGGTGATGCTAATGATGTATCTACTTTACAACTTGAAAAGTTTAACGACTTCAGGGTAGCTCAGGAGACGATCGGCCAAATCACTGAGCGTCTATCTGCTGCGTTTCTACTCAACAGCTCTATCACCCGTAACGCTGAACGTGTTACTGCGGAAGAGATTCGCTACATGGCGCAAGAGCTAGAGACAGCACTAGGTGGAATATACAGTACTCTTTCACAAGAGTTCCAGCTACCGCTTGTTAACATTCTGCTCCACCTGATGCAGAAGGAAGGCAAGATGCCCAAGTTCCCTGACGATGCAATCAAGCCACAGATCGTGACTGGATTAGAAGCGTTAGGGCGAGGGCAGGATCTATCTAAACTTTCGTCTTTACTGGAATATCTACAACCCCTCGGTGCAGAAGCTATACAGCAATACTTAAACGTAGCTGACTACATTGATCGCTTAGGTGCTTCTTTGGGTATTGATACACAGGGCTTAATTAAGTCTGAAGATCAATTAGCTCAAGAGCAACAGGCCGCTCAGCAAGAGCAAGAAGCTATGATGCAACAACAGCAGATGGTGGATATGGCTAAAGGCGCAACTCCTGCCATAGCGAAGGGTGTTATGGACTATACTGGTGGACAACAACCTGAATAATACAAGGTGAGACTATATGACTGATACAATCAATACAGGATCTGTCGAAGCTACCCAAGAAGAGGTAGCGGCAGGTGCAAGTGAACATGATCAAGCAATGCTTGAAAAAGTAGATCAGATGGAAGCGGGCTTACAGGAACGACCAGATTGGTTACCTGAGAAATTTGCTTCCGTAGAGCAAATGGCTGAGGCTTACAACCACCTAGAGAAGAAGATGTCTTCTGGTGAAGAAGCTCCAGTACAAGATGAATCTGTTGAAGAATCGGACGCAGCCGAAACGGAGAGCGCCCCTTCAGCAGAGTCTACACCGAATGAAGTCAGTGAGCTATTAGAGTCCAAAGGCTTAGAGTTCGATAGATTTCAATCGGAGTACGATTCCGAGGGTGGGATTAGCGAAGAATCACTGGCTGAACTAGAAGCCGCTGGACTTCCTAAGACCCTCGTAGATAGTTGGATCAGAGGGCAAGAAGCTCTTTTGAACGACTATGAAACCGCCGTCTACGATGTAGCTGGTGGGCAAGAGAGCTACAGCGATCTTATTAACTGGGCTGGTGATAACCTTACTCAAAGTGAGGCCGCCGCCTTCGATAAAGCTGTAGACTCAAGAGACCTAGATATGGTGAAACTTGCAGTAGCTGGTTTGCAATCAAGATATCAAGCCGCTGAAGGAAGCTCACCTCAACTCCTCCAAGGTGATGCTAGTCAAGAGTCAGCGGGTGGTGCGTTCAGTAGCGTGGCAGAGATGTCAAGCGCTATGCGTGACCCTCGTTATCATACTGATGCGGGCTACCGGCAGCAAGTAGCTGAGAAGCTATCTCGCAGCAATATCTTATAGTCTCTTTTCCCTCCCCTCTCACGAGGGGTTGGGTTTTTTGTATCTAAAAGACAACAATACTACTAACTATCTTTGACCCCGCTGCGGTGGGATAATCTTAGGGAAAGGAAGTGTTAGCGCTGATAGAACAAAACCAATTAGTAAAACACTTAACTTAACTTAAATTTAAAAGGTATATTATTATGGCATTCCCAACTGACCAAACTGTTTCACGTTTAGGCCAACAAAACGCTTCAGGCGACGTTCGTGCGTTGTTCTTGAAATTATTCGCTGGTGAAGTTCTTACTGCTTTCGAAGAGAAGAACATCGCTATGGGTCTTCACCGAGTTCGTACTATCAGCAACGGTAAAAGCGCTTCATTCCCAATGACTGGCGTTGCTTCTGCTGAGTACCACGTTCCCGGCCAATTGATCGAAGCTGATGCAATGAACCACGCTGAGCGTATCGTTACTGTTGATGACTTGCTAATCAGCAAATCTTTCATCTCTAACATCGACGAAGCTATGAACCACTACGACGTTCGCAGCATCTATTCTAAAGAAATGGGTCACGCTCTTGCTAACGCTGCTGATCGTAACATCTTAAAGATTGTTGCTACTGCTGCTGGCATGACTAGCTCTTCTGACCTTCCTGCTGCACAGCGTTTAAACGATGAAGTCTTCACTTCAAACGTTGCTGTTGGCACTAACGGTGTTGCTTCTACTGGTACTGACATCGCTAACGCTATCTACGCTTCTTTAGAAGAGTTTGACAGCAAAGACGTAACTGGCGAGAAAGTATGTGTACTTCCACCTGCTTCTTACTACAAGTTATTCGGTTCACAAGACGTTAACCAACTTGCATACATGAACCGTGACGTTGGCGGATCTGGTAGCATGACTTCTGGTACTGCTCCTGTAATCGGTGGTGTTCGCATCCTTATGTCTAACCACGTTCCTACAACTGACGAGACTAGCTCTTTAACTCCTACCGCTGCTTCTGGCTACGGTTCTTACACTGGTGACTTCTCTGACGTTGAAGGTTTGATCTTCACTCAAGACGCTGCTGCCACTGTTAAGTTGTTAGATCTTGGCGTTGAGTCTGAGTACCAAATCGATCGTCAAGGTACTTTGATGGTTGCTAAATACGCAATGGGTCACAATGTATTACGTCCTGCTTGCGCTATCAAACTTGTTACTGCTTAATTAGTAAGTAACACAATAGCCCCACTTCTCTCAAAACATCGAGGGCGGTGGGGCTTTTTTTTGGTTTTAACTTTTGGAGCATGAAATGAATTTAACAACTAAGCTCGAAGCAGTCAATGTAATGCTCTCAACAATCGGAGAGGCTGCCGTCAACTCGCTCAGCTCAGGCTTACTAGATGCCGAGACAGCGGAAACTATTCTAAGTAACGTCACTCGTAGCGTACAAACTACAGGGTGGAGTTTCAACGAAGAGATAGACTATACTCTATCTCCTGACTCAGACGGGATCTTAAACCTCCCAGCTAACTGCCTTCGTGTAGACTTAGCCAAGTCTGAGAGCAAATATAGAAATGCAAACTTTGATTATGTCCAGCGTGGTACAAAGCTGTATGACAAGATCAATCACACTTACGCTATTAACGAGACAGTTAAAGTTGATATGATTATCATCCTTGACTTCGATGAGCTACCTGAATCAGCGAGACGCTTCGTCTCTATTCGTGCTGCACGTATCTTCCAAGAGCGTGTAGTTGGTAGTGAAACTCTTTCTCGTTTCTCTGAAGATGACGAAAGTACAGCATGGCTAGACCTTCTTCATTCTGAGTCAGACGTAAATGACTATAACATCTTCGATGACAGTAGCACGTACCGTGTACTTAACCGGAGTATTAATTCAAAGGTATTCTAATGAGCTTAATAAGTAAGAACATCCCGAACCTAATTAATGGGGTGTCGCAACAGCCCCCTTCGCTTCGCCTAGATTCACAGGCTGAAGAGCAAATCAATGGTCTATCGGACGTTGTTACTGGGCTTAGAAAGCGACCACCTTCAGAATATATAAACACCCTTCGTAAGGGTACCCCTACCGGAGATGCAGTGTCATCTACGGAGGTCAATAGATCTTACATCCACTCTTACAAAAGAAGTAATGAAGAGCAATACACTGTTATGTATGACCCGACATCCGAGAAGATGCGGGTTTATGATATTACAGGCAACCTCCGTTACGAGAATGGAGTAGGTAGTTGGGATTCTAACGGGTCTCTCATTAGCGCTAACACTGATGACGTATCCTACTTAAGCGGGGCTACTGCTAATGACATCGCATCTACATCCGTCTCGGACTCAACCTTCTTAGTTAATAAACTAAAGGTTGTCGAACGTGATGAAACATCTCCTGATAATGTAAGACCTCATGAAGGTATGTTTTATTTAAAGAAATCTAACTACGGTAAGGTTTATAGAGCTAAATTACTAGATACTAGCGGCGTTCAGTTAGAGACAGGTTACTGGGAAACTAAAGATGGAGACGACCCTAATCAAGTAGATACCTTAAGAACAGGTAATATAATGACTACTATGTGTGGCTTAACTAACGAGTCCAGTTTTGCCGCCAGTGCTGTACGTATGTCAGTACCTGCAGGCTTCACACGATATGCTGATAATGGACTTCCTTTCTTTACGTTCTCTAACAGTACGACAGATTTTATTATAGAAGCAACAGACGAAGATGGTGGTAATAGCTTATTTACTCATAAAGATACAGTAGCTACTTTTACTACCCTTCCTAAATACTGTCAGGAAAACTTTACCATAGCTGTTATAGGAGATAACCAAAAGAAAGAAGATAACTTTTACGTTCGGTATGATGGCACTAATACAGCAGGTTCTTGGAAAGAGTGTCCAGCTCCTTCAAGACCAAATAATCCTGTTTACCACTCTTTTGATTCAGCTACACTGCCCCACACCCTTAAACAAAATGGAGATTTAAGCTTTACGTTTGGCGTTCCTAAGGACTCAGATGGTAATGATTCTTGGTCTTCTCGGAAAGCAGGTGATGATGACACTAACCCTTTCCCAAGTTTTGTCGGTGGTACAATTAATGATGTATTCTTTTACAGGAACCGCTTAGGTTTTTTAAGCGACGAGAATGTTATCTTTTCAGAAGCGTCAAGTTTCTTTAACTTCTTTAGGGTAACAGTACGTTCTTTATTAGATTCGGATGTGATAGATGTTGCCGTTAGTAGTGATATCGTATCAGTACTTAAGAAAGCTATCCCCTTCTCAGAGCAGTTATTACTATTATCTGACGGAGCACAGTTTAATCTTAGTTCAGGGTCTTTACTGACTCCTACAGAAGTAGCGGTAAGTCTTTCGACTACTTACGAATTTGATTTATCAGTACCTCCCGTATCTTCAGGAACTTCTGTATACATCCCTAGGGACAAGGGAGTGTCTCTTGGTATTAGTGAATACTTTGTATCGTCAGATACGGAGCGTAACACGGCTGAGGATATAACAGGGAATATCCCAACATACATACAAGGCAGTATCACAGATATGGTCGTGTCAAGTAATGAAGACACCTTAGCAATCACTACTGACGCAGATCCTAAAGCTATCTTCGTGTACCGCTGGTATATTTCAGATGGGCAACGAGTACAGTCTGCATGGTCTAAGTGGGTTATGCAAGGTGATGTATCTCACATGTTCTTTAATGGCACTGACTTTAAAGTTATTCTTGGTTACGGTGATGAAAGTCATGTAGAAAATATCAACTTATCAGAGGATGAAGCTGTATCCGTTACTGCCTCGTCCCACCCTGTTTTACTTGATAGACGTGTTAAGTTGGAGTCTGTATCTGATACAGTACCTTATACTGACGCTGACATCCAGTATGTGACGACTGCAGGTAAGATTGTAACAAGCCCTACTACGTACCCTGTGTACGCTGGAGTGCCCTATACATTCTCCTACAAGTTCTCAGAACAGATATTTAGACCCGATACTAATAAGCCAGTCACTATCGCTCGCTATCAGTTGAGGAACTTTAACATAGTATATTCGGACACAAGTACGTTTGACGTGACCGTAGAAGCCGTAGGAAGAGACCCAGTCGTCTCAACCTTTACTGGTAACTTACTAGGTTCTAGCTCCTTTGTCCTTGGAACAGCCAATGTGGTGCCTAATGGTACCTATAAAGTTGGTATAGGTTCTCAGGCGTCTGAAGTGGATGTGACTCTTTCAAGCACCAGCCCTCTTCCATGCAACTTTACAAGCGTGGAGGTAGAAGGCTTTGTAACAGTTAGATCACAAAGGATATAAATGGCTACTTATAGAGAAAGTAAAAAAGAAGATTGCTACGTCTTAGCTCCCCTTATGCGGGAGCAGGACAAGGCAGAAATAATGTTCAGTCACGGAGTGGAGCCACTAGAGGCTCTCCTCTCGTGTCTTGAGTGTAAAGAGTGTAATACAATAATTCATGATGACGGACAGCCTATAGGTATGTTCGGCGTCCACCCACTAGACGATATGATCGGCTCCCCTTGGTTATTAGGTACAGATAGAATACCTGAGATAGCTAGAGAGTTCATACCAAGGTCTATAGAATGGGTACAAGCTAAGAACGAAGAATACCCCATACTTGTTAACTACGTTCATGTAGGTAATGAAGTGTCGAAGATATGGTTAAGCAACCTAGGCTTTACCTTCATTCAGCTCATAGAAGATTATGGTGTGGGTAAACAACCCTTTTACGAATTTACGAGGATAAGATAATGTGTCACCCAGCTATCGCCATAGGCGCGAACGTGTTAGGTGCAGTAGCAGTACATAACGCTCAAGCCGAGGCTTTTGAAGCGAATGCCGCCGCTGCCCTTGCTGCTAACCAGTTAGACGATTCAGCAGTCAACGAAGAGTTGGCTTTAAAAGATCAAGCTCAAGCTGAAGAGAAGATTAATAGAAGTCTTGAAGGTCGTCAAAAGGCAGCTACTGCTCTAGTCTCCGCAGGAGAGTCAGGCGTGTCCGGTAACTCTGTGGATGCTCTCATGAATGAACTCAATGCAGGAGTCCTACGAGGTAATACAATGACCTCTAGGAACTTCCAAATAGATCAAATAAGCGCCAAACGTCAAATAGAAGGCAACGCTCGTACTGCACAAAGCAGGATTAACTCAGTAGCTAAGCCATCTAAGTCCGGTACTGCTCTACAAATAGGCGGTGCGGTGGCATCTGGTACAACATATACCAAGTCCAGTGGGTTTGGTTTTAAGAAATAGGAAATAAAAATGGCTATTATTTATGTAGACGCTAACTCAACCGCAGTTGGCACACCTAACGGATCTGAGGCACTGCCTTACTTGTCTTTTTATGATATACCAGTGAGCGCTGTTTCAGTTAACGTAGGCAGTACTATTTACATCGCTGGTGATTCATACTTAGTGCCTACACAGTCTGGATGGGCTGGAGGACTTCCTATCAGACAGTCTCTTGATGCTGCTGACCCTATTACTGTTACTCAGTGGGTTGGAAAAGCACAAGGTAGATTAATAGGTGGGATTAATTTTAATGATTCTATTTATACATGGAATGCAAGCAACAATGGCACTAATGAGTACTATCTTACTCTAGCTAACGGTTCAGATCCAGCACTTAGTATCGTTAACTCTGCTACTGTAGACGGATATTATTGGAACTCTTCCTGCGAGAAGGACAGACAGCGAGCAATGACTGCTGCTACTTACGCCTCCTCAGGAAAACCACCCAAAGGTTTTATAGGCTCTATGCCTTATGACAAGCAGTATGGGTGGGGCGATAATGACTCCTTAGGTTTTGACACAGTTTACGTTCGGATTGATTCAGGTAGTCCAGCTGATTATGAAATCATAGGTAGCCAGAGTGTAAATCTAATCGATACTAACATGGCTAACTGGGCGTTTGACGGTATACACCTTTTATATGGTAATACTTCTGTTATAGACTGTCGTCCTGCTAGTACATGGACATTTACTAACTGTACCATAGCTTACGCTGATTATAATGGTATTGAAGTAACTAATAGTGGCGCTACAGCTATCTTAGAGAACTGCTTATTCTATTGGTGTGGCCACAGAGCAATGACATTATTGTCTGGCGGTACTATCAAGGCTAACCATTGCGTCGAGTTTGGAGCACATTTAACATTCTTAGTTAGTAATGCTTCTGGTACTATCGAGCTTTCAAACTGTGTAGGAACCTACAACGAAGCTGGTGTATACGACGTACAAAACGCTTCCGCTACAGTGACACTAGAACATAACCACTTCAGTCCTCGAATGTTTGAATTAGATGGTACTAAGATTGCAGGATCTGCTATTGGATACGTAAATAGCTCAAACTTCCCTAGTGTCCCTCTTAGTAATAACCCAGCGAACGTGGCTTCTTCAGTAGATGATGTTACAGCTTTTTCAGACCCTATGTTTGTTGCTGTAGATCCTAACAAGTTATCTAACTGTGATTTCAGGCTAAAAGAAGGAAGTCCATTGATAAGGGCAGGGTACGTTACTAATGATGCAGATTTTGGAACAACCGACGCCACGGGCGCTACTCGCAACGCTTACACTCCCAACATCGGAATGTATGCAGGTTTTGAAGCTGCTCCTACATCCAGTGGTACAGGTTCTGCACCTTCACAGGAATATATAAACAGTACTAATCTACCTGCGGGTCGTGACTTCGGTACTAAACGCTATCAGGATGACGGTGACATTATAGGTAACTATATTCACACAGACTTCCCTAATGCTTAATTAATAGGAAATAACAATGGCTAAGAAAAGAGTACAAGTAGAGGGCGTGAGCGCTCCCACACTTAAGAACTCTATAGGCGGTCTTGGGCAGACATTCGTGTCTCCTGAGGCCAACCCTAGAGGCGCTCAGATTGCTGCGGCACTCCAAGGCGTAGCTCCAGTAGTCCAACAGAAAGTAAATGAATACCAAGAAGACGTACGTTATGTCGATGGGTTGAAGGCTAAGAATGCCTTAGGTGTCTTAACTCCTTCCCTAAATGAGCATATGGCTAACGCTGACTACTCTATTAAAGAACAGTTCGATGGTTCTATTCGGAGGCTGACTGCTGAAGAGCATTTTGCTTCATGGGCACAAGCTGACCAGTATGAAGAGATGCGTAAGAACATCGGTTCGGTATCTGCTCAACAGGCTCTTGAGGCCTCTATAGGACAGGCTGTGGCTGATGGCTACGGTGCTGGTACTGTTAAGTATGATCAGACAGAACTCCGTGAGACGCTCAGTCAGGGCTTACAGCTAGACTTAGATAACGGTACTCCTAATGCTGTGGCTAACTTCGATGCAATGTTAGTCGCTAATAACTTAGCGGATCGCTCGGAAGCTATGGAAATAATCCGTGAGGAAGCTGCACATCGTATGCGAACCACAGGTGACGAGACTGTCTTTGAGTATATGAAAGAAACAGGCATGGGTAACAGTGATTGGAAAGATAAGACTCAAGACCTACGTGATTCTATTCGTGCTGAGGCTCTTCGTAAAGAAGATGAAGAGTTCAAACGTGAGAAGGATACACGGGTTAAGGCTAAGTATAGTTTCGAGGATACCATAGCGAAGATGATCAATGAAGAT